>Ga0247738_10000234_pt1 | contig 23026 bp, 22 predicted proteins | sample UWRJL013104B2_FD_180936 | JGI IMG/M metagenome (GOLD analysis project Ga0247738, IMG submission 180936) | Plant litter microbial communities from Arlington Agricultural Research Station in Wisconsin, United States - UWRJ-L013-104B-2 | ecosystem: Environmental > Terrestrial > Plant litter >...
GGAGTTCCTCGCCGTCGGTGCGATGGTCGCATTCTCGATCTATCTCCGCCAGCGCGGCTCGAGCGAATCCAAACCTGTCGGCATGCCGCACCATGTCAGCAGCGTGGAATCGGAGTGAGCATGCTGAGACGACTGCAGGGCATTTTGCTGGCGCTCGCCATGACCACCGTTCTTGCGGGATGCGGCATCTCGGTACCCGCCGATCCCGAGGGCACATTGCAGGCGGTCTCCGAGGGTGATCTGCGGGTGGGCGTCTCCCCAGATGAAGGCCTCGCCGATGTCTCGGGAGCTGCTCCGACCGGACCGCTCATCGATCTCGTCGACACGTTCGCCGAATCGCTCGACGCGGAAGTCGAATGGACGATCGGCAGCGAGGAGATGCTCGTCGTGATGCTGGAGGAAGGCGACTTGGATCTCGTGGTCGGCGGACTCACCGACCAGACGCCGTGGGTCGACCGGGTCGGCGTCACACGCGGCTACAGCGGCATCGAAGGTGCAGAGGGTCGCGCCATCGTGATGTTCGTGCCCTTAGGCGAGAACGCGTTCCTCACCGAGCTGGAGGGGTTTCTCGACACGGAGGTCGGGCCGTGATCGCGTATCACCAGTTCGGACGCACCGATCTGCCGACCGAGCAGCAGCAGGCGCTGAAGAAGGCGGTGCGATGGGAGTACGTCACGATCTCGTACACCATCGTCACGATCGTCCTCGTCGCATTCGTCGTCGGGAACTCGCAGGCGATGCGAACCGCGTGGATCGAGGACATGCTCTCCCTCATCCCTCAGATCGCGTTCCTCATCGCGTTGATCTTCGTGCGACGCCGGCCGACTGTGCGGCACCCCTATGGGATGCACCGCGCGATGGGCGTCGGGCATCTGGTCGCCGGAGTGGCGCTTCTGGCGGTCGGCCTGAACCTGGGCTACGAAGCAGTCTCCGGCCTGATCGCGACGGAGCACCCCACGATCGGAACGGTCGATCTCTTCGGGCAGACGATCTGGTTGGGCTGGCTGATGATCATCGTGATGGCAGTCATCGTGGTCGGCCCGCTGATCTACGGACCTGCGAAAGCCAGACTCGCCCCCGCGCTGCACAACAAACTCCTCTACGCCGACGCCGACATGGCCAGGGCCGACTGGCACACCAACGCGGCCTCGATCGTCGGCGTACTCGGCGTCGGGCTCGGCCTCTGGTGGCTGGACGGCGTCGCCGCCCTGTTCATCTCGCTCGGCATCATCTGGGATGGCGTCCGCAACACCAAGGGCGCTGTCATCGACCTCATGGATCAGCGCGCCCGCACCTACGATGACAAGCATCCGCACCCGCTCGCGAAAGACATCGTCGAGCACCTTCGCGCACAACCGTGGATCAGGGACGCGGCCGTTCGAATGCGCGATCAGGGTCAGGTGTTCCACGTCGAAGCGTTCGTGGTCCCGCGCAAGCGTCGGGTGCCTGTCACCCGGATCGACGAGGTCTCCGAGAGCGTCGCCGAGATGGACTGGAAGGTCCAGGACATCGTCGTCATCGTATGCAGCACGCTCCCCGACGAGGCGGACAGAGGTGCCGCGCACGCGCGACTCCACTGAGCGCACGCAGTGCACAGACCAGTCTGGTGACCGCGTCAGAGTTCGACGCGCAGCGTCTCCGGCTCTGATTCTGCGACCTCGGGATGACGGGCGAGATTCACGACCGCGGCGATCAGACCTCCCCAGACAGTGACCATGGCGATGATCATCATGATGATGGCTGTCGTGGTCATGCGCTCAGCCCCTTCTCTTGCGACGTTGCGGTGCGGATAGTTCCGGTCTCCGGATCCGGATCGTAATGCTCATCTGCAAGGAAATCGTCATAGTCGGGATCGTCCTTGGCCTGCGAACGCCCGCTCCACGGCATGAGCGAGAGAAGAATGCCGATCACGACCAGTGCGATCACCATGCCCCAGCCGAAGATGCTCAGGAACCACGTGGGATACCCGCCGTACGGCTCCGAGATCTTCGTGATCAGTTCACTGATGAGCAGGTAGCCGAGCACGACGGGGGCGAGCACGCCGACCAGCAGCATCCAGATCCGACCGACGCGGAAGCTCGAACGCCGGTTCAGGTGCTCCCTCAGCACCGGCAGTTTGTGGAACACCCAGGCGACCACGATGACCGCGACGAGTGCTACCGCCATGATGCCGAAGGCATTGACGAAGGCGTCGGCGGTGTCGAGCACGGTCAGAGCCGTCGTCGTGGAGAAGAGCGCCATCGAGATCACCGCGAGCGGGATCGACACCGTCAGCGTCGTGCGGACGCGTCCCCAGTTGAGCTTGTCCTGAAGCGCGGCGACGATCACCTCGAGGATGGAGATGAGCGAGGTGACGCCGGCGAACACCAGCGCTCCGAAGAAGAGGACGCCGATGATCGACCCACCCGTCGCCTGGGAGACGATCGTCGGGAAGGCGACGAATGCCAGCCCGATTCCCGACGACGCGACACCCGACACGTCTGTCCCCTGCGCCTGCGCCATGAACCCGAGCGCGGCGAAGACGCCGATGCCGGCGAGGATCTCGAACCCCGAGTTGGCGAATGCCACGACCAGGCCGGAGCCGGTCAGATCGGTCTTGCGCTTGAGGTAGGACGAATACGTCACCATGATGCCGAAGGCGACCGAGAGCGAGAAGAAGATGTGCCCGTATGCCGACGCCCACACGCCGGGGTCGGCCAGTGCTTCCCAGTTCGGGGTGAAGAAGGCGTTGAGACCCTCCATGGCTCCTGGCAGGAAGAGCGACTGCACGACGAGGACCGCGAACATCACCGTGAGCAGCGGCATGAGGACCATGTTCGCCGCACCGATGCCGCGTTTGACACCGAGCGCCATGATCACGATCACGACCAGCCAGACGACGACCAGCGGGATGCCGACCTGCGGTACGAAGTCCGTGGAGATCCCCCCTTCCGCGACGTCCGCTGACTGCAGGAAGTCGACGAAGAAGAAGTCGTTCTCGTTCCCTGCTCCCCAGGTGAGCTGTGCGGAGAACCATGTGTACATGGCCGCCCACGCGACGATGACCGCGTAGTACACGGCGATCACGACGCAGATGAGCACCTGCCACCAGCCGAGCGGCTCTGCCGCACGATGTATGCGCCGGAATGCCAGCGGAGCGGAGCCGCGGAAGCGATGTCCGATCGCGTAGTCGAAGAACAGCAGCGGGATGCCGGCGGTCAGAAGCGCGCATAGGTACGGGATGAGGAACGCGCCACCGCCGCCCTCATACGCGACGTACGGGAAACGCCAGATGTTCCCGAGGCCGACGGCTGAGCCGATCGCCGAGAGGATGAACACGTTCCGTGAGCCGAACGCCTCACGTTTGCGGGTCTGCGTCGATTCCTTGGCCATGTCCCAGACGTTACCTCAGACCGGGTATCTCCGTCAGGAAGCGCGTCTGGTCAGCTCAGCGAGCGGCGGCAGGGCGGCGTGCGATATGCACGTTGACGCCCGAATCCTGCAGCCGTTCGATGTGCCTCCGATCCGTCGCGGCGTCGACGACGACGACGTCGAAGTCGGCCAGCGGCAGCATCGCGTGCAGTGCGCGCTTGTCGAACTTCGTCCGATCGGCCAGCAGAACCCGCTTGCTCGCGGATTCGAACATCGCCCGCTTCACATCCACGGTCTCCAACGTCTGGTGGAAGCAGATGTCGTCGACGATCGCCGACGTGGACATCACGAAGAGGTCGGCACGCAGTTCGGCGATCTCTCGCACGGTGATGCGGCCCATGAAGGCGCTGCACCAGTTGTAGAACTCGCCGCCGAGACCGATCATCTCGATGCCGCGCATGCCGCGCAGGTCGTTCATGATCGTCAGCGTGTTGGTGATGACGGTCAGCGGCGTCTTCGTGTGCAGGTGCGGAAGCAGGTGCATCGTCGATGTCGAGTCGTCGAGGATGATCGCCTGTCCGGGCTCGACGAATTCCATCGCGGCGAGCGCCATCGCCTCCTTCTCAGCCTGTTGACGACCCACACGGTACACGTCACTGGATTCGACCAGCGCCGTGGAGCTGGCGGTGGCCACTCCCCTGCTCTTGCGCAGCAGCCCTCGATCCTCCAGTTCGTCGAGATCGCGGTGGACCGTCATGACGCTGATGTCGAACCGCTCGGCGATCTGCTCGATGCGCATGGACCCTGCGGCCATCACGGCCTCGCTGATGGCGAGCTGGCGGGACTGCTGCCGGTCGGTGCGCGAGGGCGCGGCCGGGGAACTGCTGGTCATCACGGGTCTCCTCTCTCAGCGAGTTCTTGCGGCTTCGTCGATGATGCTCGCGAACGCCTGCGGCTCATGGGCGAATCGGCCGAGGAACAATCCGTCGACACCTGAGGAGAGCGTACTCAGCAGTCCGGGTTTCGCGCTTCCACCGTAGATCACTGCCGCGTCTGCGAGGTCGCGTAGTGCGAGATGAGAACGCAGCTGCGCGACGACCGCCATCACGTGCTCGGGCGAGGCGGGCTCAGCCTGTCCTATCGCCCACTCCGGCTCGTACGCGACGACGAGGTCATCGAGGTCTCCGGCATCCCTGATCGCCGATTCGATCTGCGCGATGCAGGTCTCCGCCGCGACTGCCGCGTCCTGCCGCGTCTCTTCGCCCACGCACAGCACCGGTGTGAGTCCGTTGCGCACGGCGGCGGCGAACTTTCGCCGAATGATCGCGTCATCCTCGCCGAAGACATGCCGCCGTTCGGCGTGCCCGACCTCGACGTACCGGCATCCGAGTCGTGCGAGGTCGGCGCCGCTGACCGCGCCGGTGTAAGCACCCCGCTCGGCCCAGAACAGGTCCTGCGCGCCGACGGCGATCGGCGAGTCGGCGACGGCGGCGATCACACGATCCAGCGCCGGAAGCGACGGCAGGATGAACAGCCGCACATCCCCCGCGAGGACAGCGGGATGCGCTCGTGCGATCTCGGCGAGAGACGTCGCCCACGCGACGCTCGCGTCGACGTCGAGATAGAGCTTGAGACTGGCTCCGAGCAGAATCGGGTGAACGGATTCCCCGTGTGCGGTGCGAGACGGTTCGCCGTCGTCAGCCACAGGTTCCCGTGGCCTCGTAGTCGTTGATCACGGCGACCTTCTGCGCCGAGGCGGACGACTCGTCGAACTCATAGCCCAGCCACTCACGAGCAAGTCGGCGTGCCAGTTCGAGTCCCACCACACGCTGACCGAACGTGAGCACCTGCGCGTTGTTGCTGAGCACGCTGCGCTCGACGCTGTAGCTGTCGTGTGCGGTGACAGCGCGGATTCCAGGGACCTTGTTCGCCGCGATCGCGACACCGAGCCCCGTGCCGCACACGAGGAGCGCACGGTCGGCTTCGCCGTCGCGCACCTTCTCGGCCGCCGCGATCGCGACGACCGGATACGCCGTCCCGCCACTCGAGTCGACACCGACGTCGATGACCTCAGCGACCCGCGGGTCGTTCTGCAGGTCCTTCTTGAGGGCTTCCTTGTACTCGAAGCCCGCGTCGTCGGATCCGATGACGATTCGCCATTCACGTGTCATGTTCAGCCCTTCTCTGTGCTGCTGTCATCTGCGAGCACCTGGCCCGCAACGGTCATCGCCCGTGCGAGTGAGATCGCTCCGGGGTCCGGGGTGCCGAGGCTCTTCTCCATGTGCGGTCGTGCACGCCCGAGACGGGGAAGAAGTGCGGCTGTCGCTTCTGCCGCGCCCGTGGCGTCAGCGGCCGCTGCCACCCACGCCGGCGCCAGCGCCGCGCCTGCTGCGACGCGCGCGGCCAGGCCCTCGGCGAAGGGCACGAGCGCGTCGACCATGGTCTTGTCTCCGACCGCGGCCTTGCCGTAGCTCTGGATCGCGGCCCGCGCGGCGTCAACGGCGGATGCGACGTCCTGCGCCGTGGGCCGGACCTCGTCGCCGAGGCGTTCTCCTGCAGAGCGTAGCGCCGCACCCCAGAGCGCGCCCGAGGTGCCGCCCGCCTTGTCAGCCCAGGCGTCTCCCGCGCGGCTGAGCACCGTACCCGCGCCCGCCGCGGCAGCGACGGCTTTTCGCGCGGCCGCGGCGCCGGCACGTGCACCGCGCTGCATGCCGATGCCATGATCGCCGTCGCCGGCGATCGCATCGAGTCGGCCGAGCTCATCGACGTCACGATCGATCATGTCTCGGATGGCGTCCACGATCGCGAGAGCGACGGCGCCGACCTCGATGGAATCCTGCGAGGCCGTGGGGATGGTCTCGGTGTCGAGGCCGGCTTCCTGGACGATCTCGACTGCGGCGTCCACGCCGGACGATTCGACAGCGCCCTTGCGGTACGCCGGGGTGTAGGCGGGCGAGGCCCATGCCTGTGCGAGCTCGTCGTCCAGCCAGAACAGGGTCAGCGAGACGCCCGCCATCTCGAAGCTCGTCGCGTACTCTCCGACCTCTGGTTCGACGACCGTGATCCCGGCATCGGCCAGGATCTCGGTCACCGTCGCGTAGATGACGAACAGCTCTTCGGACTTGACCGCTCCGAGGCCGTTCAAGATCACCGCCGCACTCGCGCCGTCGGCCGCGACGCCGTCGGGAAGCTCAGCGAGCAGTCCTTCGACGAGGAGTGCCGCGATCTCACGTGCCGACGGCAGTGGTACGACGGAGATGCCCGGTTCGCCGTGTATGCCCATCCCGACCGCCATGTGACCGGGCGCAACGGTGAAGAGCGGCTCGGACGCGCCCGGGAGCGTGCACCCGGAGAACGCCACGCCGATCGACCGGGTGCGCTCGTTGGCGCGGGCGGCGATCTCGGCGACCTCTTCGAGCGCCATCCCCTGCTCGGCGGCCCATGACGCTGCGCGGAACACCGCAAGGTCTCCGGCGATGCCGCGACGCTTCGATCTCTCTGCGGGGGACGCACTGTAGATGTCATCCGTCACCCGAACGGTGCGGCACGGGATGCCTTCGTCGCGCAGCCGCTGCTCGGCCTGATCGAAGTTGAGCACGTCGCCGGCATAGTTGCCGTAGCTGAGGAGCACGCCGGCCTCGGTGGCGACGGCCTTGGCGACCGAGTAGATCTGCTGCGCGCTCGGCGACGCGAAGACATTACCCATCGCCGCACCGTGCGCGAGGCCTGCACCGACCAGGCCTGCGAAGGCGGGGTAGTGTCCTGATCCGCCGCCGATGACGACCGCCACTTGTCCTGGTGCGGTGGCACGCGCCCGGGCGACGCCGCCGGTGACGCGCCGCACGAGTGCGCTGTGGGCGGCGACGAAGCCGACCACGGATTCGTCCGCGAAATCGGCGGGGTCGTTCAGAACGTAACTCATGTTGCCTCTCGTCATCAGGACGAAGTGTGGGGGGCGGGGACGGAAGCCGTGCAGCGTCCGCCCCCGCGTTCACCGCGTGGGAGCGCAGTGGGCTTACTCGGAGTAGGTGAAGGGCTCCGTCATCTTGTCGGCGTTGTCCTTCGTGATGAGGATGCAGTCGAACGACTGCTTCTCGGTCTCCGGCGCGGTGCCGGTGCGGATGTACTCATCGGCGAGCTCGACGGCCTTCTTCGAGAACACTGCGACGGGCTGGAGGACGGTGTACGCCATCTCTCCCGCGATGACGGCGGAGACAGCATCCGGTGCTCCGTCGAAACCACCGACGACGACGCCCTCGAGCTTGCCGGCTTCCTTGAGTGCTGCGACCGCGCCCAGCGCCATCTCGTCGTTGCCCGACATGACGCCGGTCAGGGACGGGTTGGACTGCAGCAGTGACTGCATCTTGTCGTGGCCCTTGGTGCGATCCCAGTCCGCGACCTCTTCGCCGACCTCGACGAGCTCGGGGTACTGGCTGATGACGGTCTGGAAACCGTTGGAGCGGGTCTGCGCGTTGTTGTCGGACGGAGCGCCGAACAGCTCGACGTACTCACCGGCCTCGCCCATCTGGGTCACCCACTCCTGGGCGCCGATCGCGGCTCCCTGAGCGTTGTTCGACACCAGCTGCGCCTTCGCGATGCCGGCCTCGTTGATCTCGGCGTTCACGAGGAACACGGGGATGCCCGCTGCCTCAGCCTTCTTGACCGCGGCGATCGAACCGTCGGCGTTCGCGGGGTCGAGGATGATCGCGACGGACTTGTTGGAGATCGCCGTGTCGATGAGGGTGTTCTCCGTGTTCGTGTCGCCCTTGTGCGCGCCGACGCTGGACTCGTAGCCGAGCTCCTCCGCCGTCGCAGCTGCGACGTCGCCCTCTGTCTTCCAGTACGGGTTGGCCGGGTCGTTCACGATGATCGTGATGAGGCCGCCGGCTTCTCCGCCTTCGGCATCCGTCGGAGGAGCGTCCGTGCTGCCTCCGGCGCATCCAGCGAGCGAGATGATCAGCGCGCCTGTGGCGATGATCGAGGCGATTGCCTTCTTGCGCATCATTTGATGCGTCCTTTCTCTTGGTGGGTGTTGCAGGTTCTGTGAGTGCGGGTCAGTTCTTTCCGGCAGGTTCCGGGGTGGACTGCGACGCCTTCACGGGCGGTGTCGCGGTCGCGGGGCGCCGCCGGCGCCCGTACTGGAGGCTGTTCAGCAGCACAGCGACGACGATCACGGCGCCGATGAAGACCATCTGCCAGTAGGCGGAGACACCGACGATGACGAGCCCGTCGGACAGGAAGCCGATGACGAAGGCGCCCAGCAGCGTTCCGCGAACGTTGCCGCGACCACCCATCAGGGATGCACCACCGATCACGACCGCGGCGATCGCCGTGAGCTCGTAGGTGTTGCCGGCCGTGGGGCTGGCGCTGGTGAGCGTCGAGGCGAGGATGAGGCCGGCGATCGCAGCGCAGATGCCCGAGATCACGTAGACCCAGATCTTCACGCCGCGCACCGGCACACCGGAGAGCTCAGCCGCACGCTCGTTGCCGCCGGATGCGTACAGCCAGCGTCCGAAGCGAGTGCGTCCGAGGATGAAGCCGAGCACGATCGCGATCAGGATCATGATGATGACGCCGATCGGGATGTTCAGGACGCGGTTGAAGCCGAGCCAGTTGAAGCCGGTGTTGCCCAGCGCCTCGTCACCCGAAAGATCGTTGATCGTCAGGCCGTTGGTCATGAGCAGCGCGAGGCCACGCACCACGTAGAGCATGCCGAGCGTCGCCACGAACGGGGCGACCTTGAACTTGGACACCAGGATTCCGTTGACCAGGCCGACAGCTGCGCCGACAGCACAGGAGATCACCACGACGACGGGGATGCTCGGGTAGAGGATCACGCCGAAGATGTTGATCGGCACCCCCTGCATCAGGAACCCGGCTATGACTGCGGAGAAGCCCAGCGTCGAGCCGACCGAGAGGTCGATGCCGCCGTTGAGCACCACCAGCAGCATCCCGAGTCCGAGGATCGCGTAGATGGCCACGTGCGAGGACATGATGAGGATGTTGTCGAACGTGAGATAGTTCGGGGACATCAGGGAGAACACCACGATGATCAGGATCAGGGCGAGGAACGCCCTGCCTTCGATGAGCACTCGTGCGAGCGAGAACTTCTTCTTGTTCTCGAGGATGGCGGTCGTTGTCGTCGTCATTGTCGGTCCGTTCTCAAGTTCTCTACGCGGCCACGGCCTCGCCGGAGGCGGCCATGATCATTTCCTTCGTGGCGTCCGGACCGAACTCGGCGGAGATCTGGCCGCGTCGCAGGACGATGATGCGGTGGGCGATGCTGAGGCATTCGCCCACCTCTGATGTCGAGTACACGACGGCGAGACCCTCGCGGGCACGCTCGGCGAGAAGTCGGAAGACCTCGCCCTTGGCGCCGATGTCGATGCCGCGACTCGGTTCGTCGAGGAGCATCACCCGCGGATCGGTCGCGATGACCTTGCCGATGACGACCTTCTGCTGGTTTCCTCCGGAGAGCGAGCCGATCGGCAGCTCGGGTCCCGGCGTCTTCACGGTCACCGTGCGGATGAGATCCTGAGCGATCTTCTTCTCGGTCCGACGCGAGAGTACGCCGTTGCGCAGCGAGTCGCCGAGGCTCGCGAGGGTGAGGTTCGTGCCGACGTCGAACGTCTGCACGAGCCCGTCGCGCTGCCGATCCTCAGGCACGAGTCCGATGCCGAGCGCGATGCGCTCTGCGATCGTGTCATCGCCGAGGGCGGTGCCGTCCAGCAGGATCTCGCCGCCGTCGATCCGATCGCGCCCGGCGACCGCCTCGAGCAGCTCGGTACGTCCGGCACCCATCAGCCCGTAGAGGCAGACGATCTCGCCCGCTTTCACATCGAGGCTGAGCCCGTTCACGATCGAGCGCTCCGAGTTCTCCGGATCGAGGACGCGCAGGTCGCGGATGCTGAGGATCGTGTCGCCGAACTCGTATCCGGTCGGTGGCGATCCGAGGTCGAAGTTGTCGCCGACCATGTTCCGCACGATCCATTCGAGATCGATGTTCGACCGCTCGTCCTTCGCGGTCATGGAGCCGTCTCGTAGGACGACGGCGTGGTCGGTGACTTCGAGCGCTTCCTCGAGGTGGTGCGAGATGTACACGATGGCCACACCACGGGCGGTGAGATCGTGGATGATCCCGAAGAGGATCTCCACCTCGGCTGCCGCCAACGCGGAGGTCGGTTCATCCATGATGAGGATGCGCGAGTTCACGGAGAGCGCCCGAGCTATCTCGATGATCTGCTGCTGGCCGACGCGCAGATCGTTGACGTGCGTGTCGGGTTCGACGCCGGGAAGCAAATCAGCGAGAAGCTCGCGCGTCTGACGCGCCTCCTCCGCGAAATCGATCCCGAACGGCCCGGTGATCTCGCGGCCCATGAAGATGTTGTCGCGCACCGAGAGGTTGGGCGCGAGGCTCAGCTCCTGATGGATGATCGAGATACCACGCTCTCGCGCGTCGTTCGTGGAATGGAACACGACCGGCTCTCCGTCGAGGATGATCTCGCCGGAGGTCGGCTGTTCGACGCCGGAGAGGATCTTCATCAGCGTCGACTTGCCGGCGCCGTTCTCTCCGAAGAGAGTCGTCACCGTTCCACGACGGATCTCGAAGTTCACGCCCTTGAGCGCTCTGGTGCCGCCGTACGTCTTGACGACGTTGCGCGCCTCGAGGACGACGTCGTCGAATTCATCGTTCATTGCACGCTCAGTTCGACCGGGGTGACGAGCCAGGAGCTCGGATTGATCAGGGTGAACGCGCCGGTGACCTCGATCGTCTTCCCCGTCAGTGCGGCGGTGTCGATGTCGGCGAGCACCTGCGCCTTCAACTCCTCGTTCAGCGCAGCGGCTGCGTTCTGGAAGTCGATCTGGTTGACGAACTGCCCGAATTCGATCTCTCCGGTCGCATCGCGCAGTTCGGTGCCGTTGATGGCGGGACCCGTCTGCACCCGGATCAGCAGGTCGTCAGGCAGGCCTTCTACGGCCACCTCATAGATACCGGATTGACCTTCGCCGACGACGCCGGTGAAAGTCGTGCTGTAGACGGGGCCGCCCGAACTCTGCACGGCGTATTCCTCAGCGGCGGCTGCGGGGTCTTCCGCGACTGCTGCCGCGAGGACGTCCGCCTCGACGGCACGGTCGACGACGTCGGACTGCACTGTGGGAAATTCCTCGGCACCGTAGGTGGCGGGATCGAACTTCTCCGTACCCTGCGCGAGAGGGTCGTCAGCCGGCACGACTCGGGTACCCAGTACCAGGCCGAGGATGACGACGACGATGGCACCGATCCAGATGCCGCGCTTGGCGGCGGTCGACAGCGGTCGCCGCGGCTTCCTGACCGGCGCACTCGCCGTGGTGGGCGCGGTCACGGGATCAGCACCCTGGACTCGGTGTCGTTCGGTCGGATCTGCAGCTTGCGACCCGAGCCGCGACGGAACAGCTCCAACGCCTCTTCGTAGTCATCGAGGATGAACGAGTGGCTGATCATCGCCTTCGCGTTGATCGCACCGGCCTCGAACATCTCGACCGCACGTCCGAAGGAATTGAGGACGGCCATCGTGCCGACGATCGAGATCTCATCACGGTAGACGCGGAACGGCGAGAACTTGGCGGTACCGTCGGCGGGAGCGACGCCGAAGTCCTGGAAGAAGCCGGCCGGCTTGACCCGGGTCAGCGCGTCTTCGATGGCGCGCAGGTTTCCCGTGCAGTCGATGACGACGTCCCACTTCTCGCGGCCGGCGTCATCCGCTGATGTGTACCGCAGCTCGATGCCGCATTCCTCGGCGACCGCGAGGCGATCGGGGTTCAGATCGACGATGCTGACCGATGCCGCGCCCGCGCGGGTGGCCAGCTGAGCCATCAGCAGCCCCATCGTGCCGGCCCCGTAGACGAGGACGTGGTCGCCGATGCGGCGTGGCAGCACGTCCCAGCCGCGGATCGCGCAGGCCAGGGGCTCGATGAGGGCGGCCTCGTAGAGGTCTGTCTCGGGCTTGAGCTTGTAGACGTTGCCAGCCGGTGCGGTGAAGAACTCCTGGGACGCGCCGTCTGATGCGACGACGCCCAATCCGTTCCAGAATCGGCAGAGGTTCTGGTGCCCGTTGAGGCAGAACTCGCACTCGCCGCAGGTGGTGCTGGGGTTGATCGCGACGTGGTCGCCGACCTCGAAGTCGAATACACCGCTGTTGACGCCGTCGCCGAGTGCCACGATCGTTCCTGTCGCCTCATGGCCGGGCACGAGCGGGAAGACGGTGCCCTCGAACTCGCCGTCGAAGACGTGCGTGTCTGTTCCGCAGATGCCGACGGCTGCCGTCTCGATCAGGATCTCTTTGTAGCCGGGCGTGGGCTTCGGCCGCTCTTCGAGGGAAAGTCGCCCCTCGGCTGTGAATACAACTGCTCGCATCTTTGCTCCCGATTTGCGTCTCCCGCGACGCGAACACCGTCTCGCCGTTGGGATGTGTCGATGTGACTGAGGGACCGGTGGCAGTGCGGTGCGGTCCCTCGGAGAGGTTCTACTCTCGTGTTACGTTCCTGTGATCAGGTAACATGACCACGTTACATTCACCATACGTCGCGGTATCATCGGGTGTCAAGAAGCCCGCCGATGGCTGCCCTCAGGTCGGTTCATCGGCGAAACGCGACAGTGAAGACCCGCATCGAGGAGATCGCATCATGACTGCAACGACGCACGTTCCCGAGCACATGTTCGCCAATGTGCTGACACGACCCGGCCACGTAGAACTGCAGGAGCGTCGGGTGCCGACCCCGGCAGCGGACGAGGTTCTCGTGAAGGTCACCGCGGTGGGCGTGTGCGGCTCAGATGTGCACTTCTTCCACGATGGGCGCCTCGGTGACTGGGTCGTGGAGGAGCCGCTCGTGCTCGGTCACGAGTCCGGCGGCGTGATCGTCGCGGTCGGCGCGGATGTCTCGCCGGACCGCGTCGGAGAGCGGGTCTCGATCGAGCCGCAGCATCCGTCGACGACATCCGCCGAGACGCTCCGCGGTGACTACAACCTCGACCCTCACATGCGCTTCTACGCGGTTCCGGGCACGGATGGCGCCTTCCAGGAGTACGTCACGATCCAGAGTCATTTCGCCTTCGCGATTCCGGACTCCGTGAGCGACTGGGCCGCCGCCCTGCTCGAGCCGCTGTCCGTCGCCGTGGCGACAGGGCGCAAGGCCGCCTTCTCGGTCGGTGACCGCGTGCTGATCACAGGCGCAGGCCCGGTCGGTCTCGCCGTCGCGCAGGTCGCCAGAGCGTCTGGTGCCTCGGAGGTGCTCGTCTCGGACATCAGCGAGGCGCGCCGCCACGCCGCGCTGCGATTCGGCGCGACCGCGGCTCTCGATCCTGTGGCCGACGCGGACGTGATACGCACGGTGGGCGTCGACTCGTTCGTGGATGCCTCAGGGGCTGCCGCGGCCGTACGGAGCGGAATCGATGCCCTTCGACCAGGTGGACGCGCCGTGCTCGTCGGAATGGGGTTGCCTGAGCTGGCGTTGCCGATCACTCAGATCCAGAACAAGGAACTCCTGCTGACGGGTGTGTTCCGCTATGCGAACACGTGGCCGGCTGCGATCGCGCTCGTCGCATCAGGTCAGGTCGACCTCGATGCGATGGTGACCGGCACATTCTCCTTGGATCGGGTCAAGGACGCGCTCGAGTCCACGACGGATCCGGACACGATCAAGTCTGTCGTGGAGCCGCACCGCCGCGGGGCGGCTTGAATCCCGATTTCCTCGATTCGGCCAGCTCGACCGTGGCATGTAGACCAGCGCATTCTTGTAGTCGCTGATGGGAATCACGCCGACTGGCACGGACTCGATCGCCACTCGGACACGCAACCGCTCTCGCACCGGCGGTGGCTATCTCGCATGACAAATGAACGCTCAGCGTACTGATAGGTGTCAAAGCGTACAAACGGGAGTATCCTGCTGTCATGACGATGGCGCCAGTGAAGGTCCTCGATCCCGAAGCCGGGTCTCGCTCCGTCGTGGACCGGGCACTCTCGATTCTCGGCACCTTCCAGGGCCATCGCGCGCGTCAAGCGCTGTCGGACATCAGCCGCAACAGCGGCTTGCCGATCGCCACCTGCTATCGCATCGTGCAGCGCCTCACGGAATGGGGCGCGCTCGAGCGTGATGCCGACAGTCGCTACCGAGTCGGCCTCCGGCTGTGGGAAGTCGCGTCCCGTGCACCGCGCTCGGTCGGTCTGCAACGGTACGCGCGTCCGTACCTTCTCGACCTGTACGAGACGACGGGCTTCGCGACGCACCTCGCCATCCGCGAGGGCACCGAACTGGTTTCGATCGAGCGGTTCCACAACCCCCGCACCACGCCGCGTCGACCCGTCGTCGGCGACCGCTACGACCTGCACATCACCGCCATCGGGCAGGTTCTGCTCGCCTACGCACCGCGGCACATCCGGGAAGAAGTGCTCGCAGGCGAACTGGCCGCGTACACCCCGTACACGTACACGGACCGAACGGAACTGGAACGGGTGCTCCTTGACATCCAGCGCACCGGCTACGCCGTGAGCGACCGACAGGTAGACCTCGAGAACGTCGCCGTGTCCGCCCCTGTCCGAGGAGTGGATGGCTCGGTCATCGCCTCCGTCTCGCTTTCGTACCCCGTGAACACGGGTGACCTCCGCGGCATGGTGCACCTGATCCGTCTGACAGCGACGTCGATCTCGCGCTCGCTCGCCGCTGCCGGCTTCGGTGATCTTGCGGAATGAGCAGGGTCAGACGAAGCCTTCGGCCCTTCGCGGCGTGTAGGGCGCCTCGAGACGCGCGACTTCGTCAGCGGTGAGCGCGACCTCAAGGGCGCCAACGGCATCGGAGAGGTGGTTCGGTTTCGTCGCTCCGATGATCGGAGCCGAAACGGTCGGCTTGGTGAACTGCCACGCGAGGACCGCCTGCGCGCGGGTGATGCCGCGCTCGTCGGCGATGGCCGCGATGGCGTGCGCGATCGCGCGATCGGATGCCTCGTCCTGGAGGTAGAGCTTCGCGCCCGTCTCGTCCAACCCCAGCCGATCGCTCTGCGCACCGTGAGCACGCGAGAGGCGACCACGTGCGAGAGGACTGTAGGTGAGCACTCCAACGCCGGTCGCGGCGCAGAACGGATGCATCTCGCGCTCTTCCTCGCGCATGATGGGATTGTATTGATCCTGCATCGACACGAACGGCGTCCAGCCGTTCTGTCGCGCAGTGTGCTGCATCTGGGCGAACTGCCAGGTCCACATCGACGACGCGCCCAGGTAGCGCACCTTGCCCGCGCGCACGACGTCATGGAGCGCCTCCATGGCCTCCTCGATCGGGACGCGGGAGTCGAACCGGTGAATCTGGTACAGGTCGATGTAGTCCGTACCGAGACGCCTCAGCGATGCGTCGATCTGCGTCATGATCGCCCCGCGTGACAGTCCGCGGTCGTTCGGACCCGAGCCCATCGGCATGGCGACCTTGGTCGCGATCACCACCTGGTCGCGAGTCGTGAACTCGCGCAGTGCCCGTCCGGTGATCTCTTCACTCGAACCAAGCGAGTACACGTTGGCGGTGTCGAACGTCGTGATCCCCGCTTCGACGGCCTCGCGGAAGAACGAGCGGGAATCCTCTACGGCGAGCGACCAGCCGTGACCGCCACGCCCCGGTTCGCCGTAGCTCATGCAGCCCAGCACGAGGCGCGAGATGGTCAGGCCGCTCGTACCGAGTCGGGTGTACTCCATTGCGATCTCCTCCTGCGCACCGTGCGCTGATCACCGTGTGAAAGCCGACAGACCGGTGATCGCCCGGCCGACGATGAGCGAGTTCATCTCATGCGTGCCCTCGTAGGTGTACACCGCTTCAGCATCGGTGAAGTACCGGGCCAGGTCGTGGTCGACCCGGATGCCCTCGGCACCCGCGATCTCCCTACCGAGTGCGACGGTCTCGCGCACGCGATCGGCTGCCCAGGTCTTCGCCAGCGCAGCAACAGATTCGGTGAGCTCGCCACGCGTCTTCAACTCGGTCAGTCGTACCGCGAACGCGAGAGTCGACGTCGCGTTGCCGAGCATGCGCGTGAGTTTCTCCTGAATGAGTTGGAAGCCCGCAATGGGCCGCCCGAACTGGTGCCGAGCGAGCGCGTATCGAAGAGCTGCTTCGTAGGCGCCGGTCTGCATGCCTGCCGCATTCCAGCCGATCACGTACCGCAGTTGGGCGAGGATTGCGGACACGTCACCGAATGAATTGATCCGCTGCAGTCGATCCGACTCGGGCACATGCACGTCGTCGAGAACGATGTCACCGTTTCGCACCATGCGCAGCGCGATCTTGCCGCGGATGTCGGTGATGGTCACTCCGGGAGACTGCCTCGGCACGAGAAATGCCTTCGCTGCACCGTCTGCGGCATCCTTCGCCACGACGAGCAGCACATTGGAGAGCGCGGCGTTGCCGATCCATCGTTTGTGTCCGGTGAGATGCCAGGTGTCGCCGACTCTCGTGGCTGTCGTCTCCATGCCGTTCGCGACATCCGACCCGTGATCGGGTTCGGTGAGCGCGAAGCATCCGGTGAGTTCGAATGAGGGGATGCGCGGATCAAGACGCGCCACTTGCTCGGGTGATCCGCCCTCGCGCACGACAGTGCGGAACATGCCGACCTGCCCCCCGTACAGCGTCGCGATCGACGCGTCGAATCGTTGGAACTCGAAGTGTTTGAAGCCCACGTATGCGGGACTCAGGCGACCGTCGGCGCCGAGCAGCGCGGGGTCGTCCTCCAGGTGCAGCGCGGCGAGCTCGCCGCGAAGGTGCGCAGGAGACTCAGCTGCCTCCCACCAGTCGGCAAGGTGCGGACGCGCGCGCTCCTCGAGGAGGTCGCGCAGCGCCTGGAGTTTCGTACGCTCGGACGACGTCAGCAGTTCGTCGACGTAACCGAGCAGATCCGTGGGCGGGGCGACGGGCATCAGCGCAGACCGAGCAGACGCACCGCATTGTCCTTGACGATGGCTTGGACGGTGGCATCCGGGAACTCGAGCTTCGAGAAATCGTCGAGCCAGCGATCAGGCGTCAGCGCGGGCAGATCCGAGCCGAACAGGGTCTTCGCGTTGAGGTAGGTGCGCGCGGCGCGCACGAGGGACGGCGCGAAGTACTTCGCGGACCAGCCCGAGAGCTCGATCCACACGTTGCCCTTGTGCGTCGCCACGGAAAGCTGCTCATCCTGCCACGGAACGCTCGGGTGAGCCATGACGATCTGCATCTCGGGATGCCGCGCGGCGAGGTCATCGAGCAGCATCGGATTCGACAGGCCGAGCCGGAAGCCCCACCCGCCGGGCAGTTGAGCGCCGGCACCGGTCTGCCCTGTGTGCACGATGATCGGCAGGCCCAGTTCCTCGATGGTGCCGAACAGCGGTGTGTACGCGGGGTCGGACGGATCGAACGCCTGCACGGTCGGGTGGAACTTGAAACCCCGCACGCCGATCGCCGCCTGACGGCGTGCCTCCTCCACAGCGGCTTCACCCTGCAGAGGGTCGACGCTGCCGAACGGGATGAGCACGTCGGAGTTGCGCGCGGCACCCTCCACGATCTCGTCGACGCTGTTCGGGGCATGGCCGAGGTTCGTCGTCGCATCGACCGTGAACACCACCGCACCCATTCGCCGCTCACGGTAGTACGCCGCGGTCGCGTCGACATCGCGCGGCTTCTCGGTGCTCTTGAAGTACTTCGCGAGCGCCTCGGTGAGCGCGGGAGGTGATGCCGTGCGGCCGGTGGAGTCGACCGACACATGCACGTGCACATCGATCGCCGTCAGCTTGTCCGGGTCGAATCCGGGGATCGGGCTCATGCGTCCAGCTCCTGCAGTTCACGCATCGCGTCCTCCTTCACTCGGGCGAGTTCGACCTTGCCCGTGAGCGATCGGTCGAGGCTCGCGCGCACGAACAGGTGCCGCGGCTTCTTGAAGCCGGCGAGGCGCTCACCGACGAACTCGAGCAGATCGACGGGCTCGATCTCGGCTCCCTCGGCGGGCGAGACCATGGCACTCACGGCTTCGCCGAAACGCGGATGCGGCAGCCCGAAGACGATCGCGTCGCCGACACTCGGATGGTCGAGCAGAACCTGCTCGACCTCGGTGGGGAAGACCTTCTCCCCGCCCGTGTTCACGACGGCGGAGAGACGGCCGAGGAGATCGATCGTTCCGTCGCCGTTCGAGCGTGCCCAGTCTCCGGGAACGACGTAGCGGTGGCCGCGGATCTGCAGGAACGTCTTCGCGGTCTTGACCGGGTCCCCGTAATAGCCCTTCGGCAGCACTCCTCGAAAACCGAGGATGCCGAGCGCCCCGGCCTCGAGCGGGACTTCGTTGTGCTCCTCGTCGAGCAGCACAGCGCCAGGGGTGAGCGCGAGACGCGCCGGCAGGTCATCGACGCTCTTCGTGATGCCGAACGCGAACGGACCGCCTTCGCTCGACGCGAGCAGGTCGATGATCTCGAGGTCACCCAGCGAGTGCAGGCGGTGCTTCACGTCGTCGCTGAACCGCATGCCTGACGAGAAGATCCACCGAACGTACGGGAGCCCTCCGTTCAGCTCCGCGATCTCGGAGAGCGGCAGCGCGAGCGCGTCCCCGGCGACGATGAGCCGTGTCGCGCGGTGCTCGCTCATGAGACGGTAGGCCTCGGCGACGTCCATGCTCGGTCGGGCGTGCAGCACGACCGTTCCGCCCAGCGAGAGAGATCCCATCGTCATCGATTGCGCGGTGCCATGCAGCAGCGGACTCATCGGCAGAGTCACGACCTTCGGAGTTCCTGTATCGGCCGCGATGGCGATCGCGGCATCGAGAGTCTTCGGCGGCTCGATCCCGATGACGCCCCAGGTGGATTGCCGCCGGGCGTCCAGCAGGGTGTCGAGATCCCACACCACCGCCTTCGGGGCGCCCGTCGTCCCACCGGTGTACAGCCGCAGGTCGGCGCCGGCAGGCGCCTCGGCCGGCATAGAGCCTCCACGCGCGACGATGTCTTCGTAGCGCACGGCGCCGGGTATCGCAGCGTCGCCATCATCCATGACGACGACGATCGGGATGCCGAGCCCGGCAGCCGACTCGATCGCGATGGCGGCGAACGATGCCGGAGCCACGAGCACCTTCGAGTCGGAGTCGATGAGGAGGGCACGCACCTCGCTCGCCGTGTAGCGGTAGTTCAACGCGACAGGAGCGACGCCGGTGGCCAGGCACGCCCAGGTGAACGTGAGGAACTCCGGGCGGTTGTAGAGGAGAGTCGCCGCGGCGTCGCCCGTCTGCAGACCGCACTCCTCGATGAGGTAGCGGGCGAGCGCGCCGGATTCGGCGCTGAACTGCGACCACGTCATCTCGCTGTCGCGAGTGATGATCGCGGTGCGCTCAGGCACTTCGCGTGCGATGCCCTGCCAGAGGTCCGAATAGTGGATGCGGGTCACTGGACTGCCTCCGTACGCGATCGCGGGCCGGATGGCTGCGCCTGCGCGGCGAAGCGCTCGCGCCACGCACTGTCGATGCCGGCGGCACTCCACCCGCCGTCGGAATACTCTTCGTCGAGCACAGTGGGGTGCGAGTACAGCGAGATCCTGTCCCCGCCGATGCCGATCGCCTGTCCGGTCACCGACTGCGACCTGTCCGAGGCGAGCCAGACGATGAGCGGTGCGACATCCTCTGGACTGCCCAGCCCCTTCTCCCGTCGGATCTCTCTCGGAATCGGCTCACCCGCGAGGTAGCGCTCGTACAGTTCGGAATATGCGGGGATCGTGCCGGTCATCGGCGACATGGCGATCGGGATGACGGCGTTGGCTGTGATGTCAGCGCGGGCGAGCTCGAGCGACCAGGTCCGTGCCATCGCCACCAGACCCGACTTCACTGCCGCGTAGTTGGTCTGGCCGAACGAGCCGAGTTGCCCGGCGGGCGAGCCGATCACGATCAGACGCCCTCCCTCGCCCTGTTCGCGCATCCGGATGGCGGCGGCACGACCGGTGGTGAACGTGCCACGCAGGTGGGTCGCGACCACCGCGTCGAAGTCATCGTCGGACATCTTCCACAGCACACGATCGCGCAGCACGCCCGCGTTGGCGACGAGCACATCCAGCCGACCGAACGCCGTGACGGCGTCCTCCACCAGCTGCTCGGCGGTCTCGGCCGGCCCGACGGGTCCGACCGACACGACCGCGGTACCGCCGCGCTCCTTGATCTCGGCCACGGCTTCGGCCGCGGAAGCGGCGTCGACGTCGTTGACGACCACGGCGGCGCCCGCGTCGGCGAGAGCTGTCGCGTAGGCACGCCCGAGGCTCCGACCCGCACCCGTCACGATCGCGACCCGGCCGTCGAGCCGGATGTCGTCGGCGGAGTTCACGCGGCTCATCGGTAGTGCCTGAGCACGAGTTCGGCGACCACTGCCGGTTTGGTCGCGCCCTCCACCTCGAAGATGAGGGCGAGAGTCACCTGCCAGCCCCCCGGCACCTCTTCGACCTGCGCGACCGTCCCGCGCACACGGATGTTCGCGCCCGACGGTACGGCGGTGGGGAATCGGATCTTGTTGAAGCCGTAGACGATGCCGGTTGTCGTTCCGGTGACCCGGTAGATCTCCCGCAGGTGCGGAACCACCATCGTCAGAGTCAGCATCCCGTGAGCGATTCGTCCGCCGAACTGCGACCTCGCAGCGACTTCAGCATCGACGTGGATGGGGTTGTCGTCGCCGGACAGCTGCGCATAGACATCTATGTCCTCCTGCGGGATGGCGCGCCATGTCGAGGGACCGAACTCGCGACCGGTGATGTCGCCGACCTCATCGATCGTGGTGAACACGCGCGTCGTCTCTGCCGCCGTGGAGGAGTTGTCTGTCATTTCCGGCTTCCTTACCTGAGGGTGCTCTGGCCATCCTGCCGTGTCGGAGACGTCGCGACACGAAGCTTTTCGCCCAGTGAAACCGGGACGGACGGCCCGACCAGGCGTATGCGAGATTGCTTGCACCTCGCAGGGTGGGTCCCCGCGGATACGAAGGAGTTGCACGCATGTCTGTCACGGTGTCCAGCACGCACGAAGTCGATTCGGACGAGATCCGCAAGGCGCTCGACTACTACTGGGAGAACGAGTGGACCGATGGGCTGCCGGTCGTGCCGGTGACGGAGTCCTATCTCGCGGAGTTCCTCGCAACCGTCACTCGCGACCCGCACGAGGTGCTGTTCACCGTCGCCCACCTCAACCGCAGCATCACCGTGCGCCTCGCCGCACTCAACGCTGCGCTCGCCGGATGCCGACCGGAGTACTTTCCCGTCGTGGTCGCCGCGTGGGAGTCCGTCGCGAAAGAGCCGCACCCCGCGCGCGGCATCTGGCAGTCGACGACCGGAACAGCACCGTTCCTCGTCGTCAACGGTCCTGTCCGAGGTGAACTGGACATCAACAGCCGCGGCAACATCTTCGGCTCGGGATTCCGATCGAACGCCACGATCGGGCGGGCCGTCCGCCTCGGCCTCATCAACGTGTTCGGTCTCAACCCGCACGGACTCGACCAGGCCACGCAGGGCAACCCCTCCAAGTACACCGCGGTCGTAGGGGAGAACGAAGAACAGAGCCCATGGCCGTCATTCGCCGTCGAGCATGGATTCGGCGCCGACGACAACGTTGCGACGATGTTCGTCATCCGCTCAGTCGTGCACATTGAGGCACGCCACACGATGATTCCCGAGCAACTCGCCCTCGACTTCGTCGACACGATCTGTCGTACCGGCGCACTCATCCACGAGTACACGTCGACGTTGCTCGTGCTCGTGCCCGAGCACGCGGCGATGTTCGCGAACGCCGGTTGGAGCAAGGACGATCTGCGTGCATACATCTTCGAGAACGCCGTTCGCGATCGCGAAGACCTGGCGCGGGTGGGCAAAGAAGCACTGTCCAACAAGACTCGTTGGCGGTTGCCTGCCGACCACCCCGACTCGACATCGGACACGGCGAGCGGCACCGACACGCCGGATCGGGTGCGGTTGCTCAGCCATCCCACGAACGTGCAGATCATCGTCGCGGGTGCCGACAACGCCGGAGTCTCGGCCGTCGTCGAGGTGTTCACGCTCAACCCGCCTCGTGCGATCCCGTTCTCATCCACCAAGATCGAGGCGTAGCAGGCCCGCGACACGACTCGAGGAGTGGCGATGAAGCTCACTGAAGAGGAGAGCTCGATGCGCGATGGCGCAGAGGGCGACGCGGTCGCGGCCGCGATGGACCTGCTCATCCGCTATGGCGACGCGCTCGGAGCAGAGCGCCTCGTGAACACGCGCAATGTCGCGGGAACGATGACGCAACCTTCGCCGGCGAAGGCTCAACTGGTGCGCGAGAAGGGCTGGGCCAAGGCCTATGCCGTCATCAACCTCGACAGCGACGATGACTTCGAGATCCCTCGCATGAAAGTGCCCACGTGCCAGCTGCAGCACGGGTTCGCGGAGGACGCGGACGGGCTGACGAGCTATGCGAAGCAGTCGATCGAACTGCAGACCGACGCAGAGTCCTACTATTCGGAGCGCGGGGTCAACGTTCTGGCCACGTGCACTCCCTACCAGGTGGGCAATCTCCCGGTGCGCGGCGAACACGTCGCGTGGATGGAGTCCTCGGCGGTCGTCTACGCCAACTCGGTTCTCGGTGCGCGGACCAACTGCGAAGGCGGTGCGTCCACGGGGGCCGCTGCGCTCACGGGCAAGATTCCGTACTGGG
>Ga0247738_10000235_pt1 | contig 23011 bp, 22 predicted proteins | sample UWRJL013104B2_FD_180936 | JGI IMG/M metagenome (GOLD analysis project Ga0247738, IMG submission 180936) | Plant litter microbial communities from Arlington Agricultural Research Station in Wisconsin, United States - UWRJ-L013-104B-2 | ecosystem: Environmental > Terrestrial > Plant litter >...
GGCTTTGCCGACCGGAAGCAGTTCGGCCCCCGCGTCCGGATCGCCATCCCAGCAGCCGAAGGTGAAGTCGGAATAGAAGGACGACCGCTTGCCGCTCCCGCGCTGCGCATACATGAGCACGCAGTCGATCAGTAGGGGATCGCGCTTCCATTTATACCAGAGCCCCGTGCGGCGCCCCGGCACATAGGGGCTGTCGCGCCGCTTGAGCATCACGCCTTCGATGGCATCGTCGCGGGCGCGCTCGCGGATCGTTGCTAGTTCGTCCAGCGTGCCTGCCGTGATGATCTCGGAAAGGTCGAAGCGCTCGGGATCGAGCCGGGGCATGAACGCTTCCAATTTGATCCGCCGCTGCTCCCAGCCAAGCGGTCGCAGGTCTTCGCTGCCATCGATGAGAATGTCATAGAGGCGCACGAAAGCGGGATAATCGGCCAGCATTGCCTTGGAGACCGTCTTGCGGCCAAGGCGCTGTTGGAGCGCATTGAAGCTGGCCGCGCCCCCCTGTCCATCGTCTCGCTCACCGCCCTGATGACTGCCGCGCACCAGCAATTCGCCGTCCAGCACGGCGGGCAGGTTGAGCGCGGCGGTGATCTCGGGGAAGCTGCCCGAAATATCGTCGCCAGAGCGCGAATAGACACGCGTCTCGCCGCCTGTCTCGCTCGCGACATGGACGATCTGGACGCGAATGCCGTCCCATTTCCATTCCGCCGCATAGTCCGCCATGTCGACGATGGTCTCGTCCAGCGGATGCGCGAGCATGAACGGCCGGAATAGTGGCAGGTCCTGTCCATGGGGCGGCGGCGCACCGAAAGCGGCCCAGCCGAAGAGAGCGCGATAAGGCGCGGTCTGCCCGTGCCAATATTCCTCCACATCGTCGATCGGCACATCGAAGGCCTGGGCAAAAGCGACCTTGGCGAGCCGCGCGCTGATGCCGATGCGCATTGCGCCTGTCGCCAGCTTGAGCAGCGCGAAACGCCCCGGCGCGTCGAGCCGGTCGAGCAGGGCGGCAAGATCGCGCATCGCGCTCAGCCGCGTCATGTGGGCCAGCGCATCAACGGCCTCGGCCACGGTGGGGGAATCCTTCGCACCCTCCGGCTCCGGCCAGAGCAGGCTGGCCGTCTCCGCCGTATCGCCGACATAATCGCGCGAGAGCTGGAACAGCACGGGATCGACGCGTTCAATCAGCAGATTGCGGATCGTGCTAGCCTTGACCGCCGGAAAGTCGATCCCGTCGGTCAGTGCCGCGAGCGCCCAGCCGCGATCGGGATCAGGCGTGTTGCGCAGGTAGTCGGCAATCAGCTTCAGCTTGCCGTTGCGGCTGCGCGTATAGATGAGCGCGTCGAGCAAGGCGGCGAAGCGCTGCATCAGTCGTCCTCATCTTCATAGCCCAGCATCGCCAGCGCACGCGCTCGCCGCTGATGCAGTTCGCACCAGCGCATCAGCGCATCCTCGCGGCCATGAGTGATCCACGTCTCGGTGGGGTTCACCTCCGCGATTGTGGCGGTCAGCTCGTCCCAGTCGGCATGGTCGGATATGATCAGCGGCAGCTCGACATTGCGCTGCACTGCGCGCTGGCGCACCCGCATCCAGCCCGATGCCATGGCAGTGATCGGGTCTGGCAGACGGCGGCTCCAGCGATCATTGAGTGCACCGGGCGGAGACAGCACGATCTGCCCGGCAAGCGCGCCCTTGGGTGCGTCGGCGACCAGCCGCAGATCGCCCAGATCGACGCCGAACGCCTCATAGAGCCGGCACATGCGTTCGAGCGCACCATGCATCCAGAGCGGTTCGTGATAGCCCGCGCGGCGCAGTTCGGCGATGACGCGCTGTGCTTTGCCCAGTGCATAAGCGCCGACCAGCACGCAGCGCTCCGGATTGGCCGCCCGCGCCGCCAGCAGTTTCGCAATCTCGTCCTCCACTGGGGGATGACGGAAGACCGGCAGCGCGAACGTGGCCTCGGTCACGAAGATGTCGCAGGGCGTGACCTGAAAAGGCGGGCAGGTGGGGTCAGCGCGGCGCTTGTAATCTCCGGTGACGATGATGCGCTCGCCGGCATGTTCCAGCAATATCTGCGCCGATCCCAGTACATGGCCTGCAGGCAGGAATGTCGCATCGACGCCGCCCTTGAGCCGCAGCGTCTCGCCATAGGCGACCGGCTGGGCGCCTGCCTGCGTATCGTAACGCACGGCCATGATCGCCAGCGTCTCCGGCGTGGCCACAGTGGCGCCGTGGCCGCCGCGCGCATGATCGGCATGGCCATGCGTGACGAGCGCGGTGTCGACCGCCTGCATCGGGTCGATCCAGCAATTGGCCGGGACGATATAGATCCCTTGCGGGTCCGGGCGTATCCATGAGGCGTTGGTGGCCATCAGGGCCAAGATGGGGTGCGCGACCGGCCAGGTCCAGCCCAGCCGTCAACGCCCGCGCTCAACCCGCCAGCCGATCCCTTCCGAGATCGAAGCGTTGGAGCGCCTCAAGTTCGGCAATGTAGCGCTCGATAATGTTGAGATCGTCTGGATTGTTCAGCGTCAGGCTGAGGCAGCGGGCCCGATCAATCTCCGCCTCGACGCGGACTGCCGCGCCGATGAAGCGATTGGGGAAAAGATCGTTTAAGCCTGCCACGCTTCTTGAATCGCAAATCCCGGATTTGATTCCAGCGAGAAGCGACAGGCAGAGTCTCTTTTGAGCCGAGTTGCGCGGGGAACTTTAAGGATAGCGGGAGAAGTCGAGTTCCTGGCTGGTCATGAATTCAAGTAGCGCGGGCGTGCCGGACTGTGTCGCCACAATAGCGCGTTGAATAGCCGGTATAATATCTTCGACAGTCGTGATGCGCTCGCCATGGCCGCCCAGAGCGCGGGCAAAGTCGGCATAATTGCCCCCGATGTCAGTGGCGCGATATTTTTCCGTCGCTGTCGGCATGACGTTGAGTTCCATCGCCATCGAGCTGTTGTTGAGCAGGATGGAAAGGATCGGCAGCCGCTCGCGCACCGCAGTCTCGAAGTCCATGCCAGTAAAGCCGATGGCCGCATCGCCCCAGACATTGATGCACAGTTTGTCAGGGCAGGCGAGCTTGGCGCCCAGCGCAAGGCCGAGGCCATAGCCCAGCTGCGTCGTCTTGCCCCAGCCCAGGAAGCTGTGCGGCGCCGTCGTCCGCCAGAACGGCGAAAGCTGGTCGCGCGGGGAGCCAGCGTCATGCGTGATGATCGTATTGGCGACATCGACCGTCTGCTGGAGATCCCAGAGCACGCGATAAGGCGTGATCGGCACCTGATTGCTGGTGAGCTTGGGCATCCATTTGGCGAGCCAGTCGGCATGGACCTTGGCGATTTCGGCGGCGACAGCGCTCATATCGCGCGGGCTCCAGCCGATGATCGCCTTGCAGGCCTCGATCAGTTCGCGCAGCGTCAGCTTCGCGTCGCCAATGAGGGCCACGTCGGTCTCCACTGCGCGATTAAGCTCGATAGGATCCAGCGTTGCGTGGATGACGCGCTTGCCGGTGGGCATGCGGATGCCGAAGGCGGTCGCGGTGAAGCTGCACCCGGCGCCGAGGATCAAGTCCGACTCGTCCAGGAAGTGGCGTACCGCAAAAGGCATGGCCGCGCCGCCCGAGCCGAGCGAAAGCGGATGCGTCTCGTCAAAACTGCTCTTGCCCGGCAGGCTGGTGCAAACCGGAATGGCGAGCAGCTCGGCCAGTTCCTTCAGCTCGGCATAGGCGCTCGACCAGTGAATGCCCTGGCCCGCGTAAATGACCGGGCGCTTTGCTGCGCACAGCAGCGCCGCAGCCTGCGCGATGCTCTTGCCATCGGGCGCAAACTTCGTCCGCAGCACAGGCGTATAGTCGACCTCCGCGCCGTCCTGCTCAAGCACATCATAGGGCATTTCGACCAGCGCCGGCCCGCCGCGCCCGTTGCGCAGCGCCGTGAACGCGCGGCGCATCACGCCGTTGACATGCGCTGGGAAATTGAGCGGTTCGGCGCTTTTGGTGATGTGCGCCATGTTGCGCACGCTGTTGAAATTGCGCCCGACATGCGCCGTGGCCGTGGGATAGCCGCCGGGCAAGAACAGGATCGGCACGCTCTCGCCAAAAGCCTGCGCGACGCCTGCAAAGGCCACTTCCGCGCCCGGCCCGTGCTGGCAGCAGAACACACCGAGCTTCTCGCCCTTGGTGAGTCGCGAATAGGCATCGGCCATGTGCAGGCCGATGCGTTCCTGCCGCGGGATGATCGTGCGAATGTCCGCCGCGGCCGCCGCTTCGAGCAGCGCATTGCGCGGATAGCCGAACAGGATATCGACGCCTTCGCGCTTCAAAATCTCGATTACCGCGTCGCAGGCCTTCATCGGCTATCCTCTCATTCATCACACGCAGCCGGCCGGGCTCATGCCCGCCATCCGGCGCTGAGGCTCTTCTTTGTGCATAGTTGCGGTTCGGCGCAAGCGTGCGCCGCACCCAGTGGGCTCAGGCGTTGCCCGGCGCGCACATCCCGCTCTCGATCCGATCGACGAGCAACTCGAGGAAGCGGTCTGCCTGACCAATCTCGGATCCCGGAATGCCGTCGAGCAGATGCGTGCGCAGTTCTCTGGTGACGGCGAACATCTCGGCGAGCGCTTCGTACCCGGCTTGGGTGAGCCGCATATGCTTGTTGCGGCGGTCCTTGGGATCGGCGAGCCGCTCAACCAGCCCATCGGCTTCGAGCATGTCGAGCGTGCGCGTCAGCGTCGGCCCTTCGATGCCGATTCGTTTCGCGACCTGGATCTGCGTGGTGGCGGCGGGCGAATAGGCGATGGATGCCATAGCCTCCATCCGCGAGGCGCTGTGGCCCTTGTCGCGCAGATGTTCGTCGATCAGGGATCGCCAACGGCGGCCTGCCATCACGATCCTGATCGTCAGGCTGAGTTCGGGATTCGGGTATGTTTCGCGCGCAGGCAAAATCGTGCCAAAGACGGCATCATTGGCTTGCTGCGCTTCAGTCGTAATGCTCGACAAAAGCCTCTCCCCCTGTGTGGACATGGGCTCTTTCGCGAGCCCGCCCTGTTCTTTTTATGTTATTCTTTCACTCGCACCGATGGCTTAATCCTCGCGATGCTTGAGGGCAACCTTATAGGATGCAGTCGGAGCGTAGGGCGCAGGGCTTCGGGCGTGTTTTTCCGCCCGTTTGGCCGCCGCGTAGATCCGCTCAGTCGCCGCTGTTTCGCTTGGCCGCGTACATGGCCATGTCGGCGCGCGCGATGGCCGCGAAATCGCTGTCGCCGGTCCGCAGCGCGGTGCAGCCGAATGAAGCTGATAGCGGCAGTATATAGTCGCCGAAATTGCACTCCGTCGACATGATGAGCTTGCTCAGATGATCCGCCTTGCCGAGCGCAGCGTCTTCGTCCAGCCCATCGAGCAGCAGGGCAAACTCATCGCCGCCCACCCGCGCCGCAACGTCGGTCGAGCGGATCGCGCCCATCAGCAGATGCGCGACGTGATTGAGGGCATAATCGCCCGCGCTATGGCCGAACGTGTCATTGATGGATTTCATGCCGTCAATGTCGACGAAGACGAGCGCCGAGGGGGTGCCGTAGCGATCGAGCCGGTTCAGCCGCTCAACGAGGCAAGTGATGAAGTGCCGCCGGTTATAGAGCGGAGTCAGGGTGTCTCGAACGACAAGCCGCTCAAGCTCTTCATTTGCCAGCCGAAGAAGTCGCAGTTCCTTGCGGAGTGCGGCCACTTCCTGTTCCAGGCCCGAACCGTCGCCGCTTTTTTCTTCGCGCTCGACGTCCCGGTTGTTCGCTTGTCCCACACTTCGTCTCCGACAGCGCGATCGCGCCGCCTCGTTCGACGTTTATAGGGAAATTTTGCGCAAGATTGCATGCAAAAAACGTTCGTTGTGATCGGCAGTTGCTACGCTTGACCGGTTGTGTCCCCGGCAGTCGCCCATTAATGGCCTGTCTTTCCGTTCGGGCCGGGCTGTCCGGGACTGGTGTTAAAGAGACAAGGGGCGCACCTGATGGTGAGGATTGGGGTGATCATGGGCTCGCGCTCCGACTGGGAGACGATGCGCCACGCTGCCGAGACGCTCGAGGCGCTGGGCATTGCCTATGAGACCAAGGTCGTATCGGCGCATCGCACGCCCGACCGGCTGGTTTCCTATGCCAAGGGCGCGGTCGACAAGGGCCTGCATGTCATCATCGCGGGCGCGGGCGGAGCGGCGCATCTGCCCGGCATGGTCTCGGCAATGACGCGCGTGCCGGTGCTCGGCGTGCCGGTGCAATCGGCGGCGCTTTCCGGCCTCGATAGCCTGCTCTCCATTGTCCAGATGCCCGGCGGCGTACCCGTGGGAACGCTGGCGATCGGCAAGGCGGGCGCGATCAACGCCGCGCTGCTCGCTGCCGGCATCCTTGCCAATAATGATCCCGCGCTGGCGGACCGGCTGGATACATGGCGCGCGCAGCAGACTGATTCTGTGTCGGAAAGCCCTGAATGACGCCGATTCCCCCCGGCACGACGATCGGTATTGTCGGCGGCGGCCAGCTTGCCCGCATGCTCGCCATCGCGGCCGCCCAGCTCGGCTATCGCAGCCATATCTATGCGCCGGAGGCCAGCGGGCCAGCGGCGGACGTTTGTGCTGGCTGGACGCGCGCCGCCTATGACGATGCCGAGGCCCTCTCGCATTTTGCCGAGACGGTTGATGTCATCACCTATGAGTTTGAGAATGTGCCGGCCGGCGCCGTGGCGCTGCTGGCGGGTCTGGGTCATGTTCAGCCCAATGCAGAGGCGCTGCGTGTCGCGCAGGACCGGCTGCTGGAGAAGAGCTTCGTCACCGGCCTTGGCGGGCGCACCGCGCCTTATGCCGGCGCCAGCCACCGCGCGGCGCTGCGCACGGCCATCGATACGATTGGGGCGCCCGCAATCCTGAAGACGACGCGCTTCGGCTATGACGGCAAGGGGCAGGTGCGCATGGCCGATGCAGACCCGGCGACGCTGGATCATGCCTGGAGCGAGATTGGCGGGCAGCCTGCGGTTCTGGAGGGCTTCGTGCATTTCGAGCATGAGTTTTCCGTCATTCTCGTGCGCGGTCATGATGGCGAGCTGCGCTTCTGGGATAGTGCTCTCAACGTGCATGAGAGCGGCATTCTCGCGACATCCACCGTGCCTGCACCTTCGCCGGTGCTCGCCCAGCTCGATGAGGCGCGGGCTATCGCCGCCAAGGTTGCCGCTGCGCTCGACTATGTCGGCGTGCTGACGCTGGAGTTTTTTGCCAGCGCTGACGGCCCGATTTTCAACGAAATGGCGCCGCGCGTGCACAATAGCGGGCACTGGACCATCGAGGGCGCTGTCACCAGCCAGTTCGAGAACCATATCCGAGCAATCTGCGGCCTGCCGCTGGGCTCGACCGAACTGGTCGTGCCTGCCGTGTCGATGCGCAACCTGATCGGCGAGCAGGCGCATGACTGGAAGGAAATTCTGTCAGACGCGGACTCGCATCTCCATCTCTATGGCAAGCATGAAGCGCGGCCGGGCCGGAAAATGGGCCATGTGACGCGGCTGCATCTGGGCGAGGCATGAGCAATGACTGACAATAGCCCCGAAATCGTGCTCCTGTTCGCCCGCGCCGATAATGGCGTGATCGGTGCCGATAACGATATTCCCTGGTATATCCCCGCCGATCTGCGCCGCTTCAAGGCGATGACCATGGGTACGCCGATGCTCATGGGCCGCCGCACATTCGAGAGCCTGCCGGGCGTGCTGGCGGATCGGCGCCATATCGTGCTCACGCGCGATCCCGACTGGTCGGCACCGGGCGCTGAGGTTGTCCATAGCGTGGAAGAGGCGCTTGCCGCTGCTGGCGATGCCCCGGTCCTGTCAATGATCGGCGGCGCTGAGCTGCACCGTATTTTCGAACCAATCGCCCATCGGCTGGAATATACCGAAGTGCATATCTCCCCGCCCGGCGACACGATCATTCCTGCCGCCGATCCCGCGCGCTGGCGCGAAACGACGCGGGAAGACTTTCCCGCTCTGGGTGACGTCCCGGCCTATAGCTACGTGACCTGGCAGCGCCGGTGACTGGCGCAGGCCTGTCGCCGTCCCTATAGCGCGGAGCATGGAAAGACTGACGAGCGAAGGCGGCGTGCCGGCGCATCTGCGCGGGGCCATCATTGCGCTTGGCAATTTTGACGGCTTTCATCTGGGTCATCAGGCGGTCGTCGCGCGCGCCATCGACCGGGCGAGGGCGCAGGGCCGCCCGGCCATCGTCGCGACGTTCGATCCGCATCCGGTGCGGCTCTTCGTGCCCAATGCGCCGCCTTTTCGCCTGACCACGCTCGATCAGCGCGAGCGGCTGTTCGCTGCTGCCGGGGCAGACGCGATGCTGGTCTTCCAGTTCAACCGTGAGCTGGCGGCGCGCACGGCCGAAGAATTCGTCGCGATGCTCGCGCAGGATTTTGGCGCGGCCGGCGTGGTGACCGGCGAGGACTTCACTTTCGGCAGGGGTCGCGCGGGCAATATCGAGGTGCTGCGCACGCTGGGCGCGGAACTCGGCCTGTCCGCCGAAGCTGTGTCGCCAGTGTCCGATGAGGGCGGCGAAGTCATCTCTTCAAGCCGCATTCGTGACGCACTGGTCGCCGGTGATTGCGCAACCGCGACCCGACTGCTCTCGCGCCCCTTCGCGATTGAAGGCCCGGTCATCCACGGCGACAAGCGTGGGCGGACCATCGGCTTCCCCACTGCCAATATGGAATTGGGCCATTATCTCCGCCCGGCCTACGGCATCCATGCAGTGCGCGTGCGCCTGCCGGACGGGCGCATCGCGGCTGGCGCAGCTAATCTCGGCATCCGGCCGACATTCGATCCGCCCAAGGAGCTGCTGGAGACCTATATCTTCGACACCAATGTCGATCTTTACGGCCAGACGATCGAAGTGGCGCTCATCGAGCGGCTGCGCGGAGAAGCGAAGTTCGAGACAATGGATGCCCTCGTCGCGCAGATGGATGACGATGTGGCGCGCGCGCGGAAAATCCTCGCATAAGCCTCCGGCCGACTTCTTCCGCCTTTTGGCCTTCGCTTGCGCCTGACCCTCGCGTCGCCTAGAGGCGTGCGCTGACCTTTCTCCCCCTATGAACAGGCCTCATGACCGACCAGCCCGACTTTAAAGCGACCGTCTTCCTGCCTCAGACCGACTTTCCGATGAAGGCCGGCCTTGCGCAGAAGGAGCCGCAGATTGCGGCGCGCTGGGCGGCGAACGATCTTTACGGAAAGCTGCGCGAGACGCGGAAGGGCCGCGAGCGCTTCATCCTGCATGATGGCCCGCCCTACGCGAATGGCGACATTCACATGGGTCACGCCATGAACAAGGTGCTCAAGGACATCATCGTCCGCAGCCAGACCTTGCTCGGCAAGGACGCGCCTTATGTGCCCGGCTGGGATTGCCATGGCCTTCCGATTGAATGGAAGATCGAGGAAGAATATCGCAAGAAGAAGCTGAACAAGGACGAGGTTCCGCCACAGGAATTCCGCGCCCAGTGCCGCGCTTATGCGGATCGCTGGGTCGGTGTGCAGCGCGATCAGTTCAAGCGGCTGGGCATCATGGGCGATTGGGAAAATCCCTATCTCACCATGAAGTACGAGGCCGAGGCGGCGATTGTCGGCGAGCTGCTGAAGTTCGCCGAGAGCGGCCAGCTCTATCGCGGCGCGAAGCCGGTCATGTGGTCGCCGGTCGAGAAGACCGCGCTGGCCGAGGCCGAGGTCGAATATGAGGATGTCGTTTCGACGCAGATCGATCTGGCGTTCGAGATCATGGAAGCGCCCAATGCGCCCGAACTGGTCGGTGTCCATGCGGTGATCTGGACGACGACCCCGTGGACGATCCCTGTGAACCAGGCGATCGCTTATGGGGAGGGGATTCGTTACAGCGTTTTCGCAGTCAACGGCCGCCGATATTTGGTCGCCACGGACTTGGCTGACTTGTTTCTGAAAAGGATCGGAGCCAGAAACGAGCCGGTTTCCGAGGGTGACATTGGCTTTGATGATCTCAGCGAAGAGCTGTTCATTCCGCTAGGCACGGCCCTAGCCGGCGCCGTCGCCCGCCACCCGATGCACCATCTCGGCGGCTTCTTCGCCAAGCCGCGCCCGTTCTTGCCCGCCGATCATGTCACCACCGACGCGGGCACCGGCCTTGTCCACATGGCGCCCGATCATGGTGAGGAGGATTTCATTGCCTGCAAGAAGCTCGGCATCGATCCGGTCTTCGCGGTCAATGATGGCGGCTATTATCGTGACGACTGGCTCTGGCTGGCCGGGCAGGGCAGTGTCATCAACACCAAGTTCAACGGCCCCGATGGCCCGATCCTGACGGACCTGCGCGCAGTCGGCGCGCTGCTCTCGGCGAGTGACTTCAAGCACAGCTATCCGCATTCGTGGCGTTCCAAGGCGCGCATCATCTATCGCTGCACGCCGCAATGGTTCATCCCGATGGACCGTCAGCGGCTGGATCGCGCACCGCTCCCGGTCGTCGAATCCGGCGCGGAGGGCGACACGCCCGGCCATGCGCAGGGCAATGGCCCGACGCTGCGCCAGATCGCGCTGGACGCCATCGAGCGCACGCGCTGGGTGCCTGCGCGCTCGCGCAATCGCATCCACGCCATGGTCAGCGACCGCCCGGACTGGGTGATCTCGCGCCAGCGCGCATGGGGCGTCCCCATCGCGCTTTATGTGCACCGCCAGACCGGCGAATATCTCAACGACGCCGCCGTCAACGGCCGCATCGTCGAGGCTTTCAAGGCGGGCGGGGCGGATGCCTGGTTCGGCGCCGATCATCAGGCGCTGCTGGGATCGAACTACGCGCTCGACGACTATGAGGTCGTGAACGACATTCTCGACGTCTGGTTCGACAGCGGCTCGACGCACAGCTTCGTGGTCGAGGCACGCTTTGGCGAAGGCACCCGCGCAGACCTGTATATCGAAGGATCGGATCAGCATCGCGGCTGGTTCCAGTCCTCTTTGCTGGAAAGCTGCGGCACCCGCGGGCGCGCGCCTTATGAGGCCGTGCTCACCCATGGCTTCGCGCTTGATGGGCAGGGGCGGAAAATGTCCAAGAGCCTCGGCAACACCGTCGATCCGCTCAAGATCATGGACGAGAGCGGCGCGGACATCCTGCGCCTCTGGGCCGCAAGCACCGACTATTTCGACGATGTGCGCATCGGCAAGGAAGTGCTCGCCGGCGCGTCGGACACCTATCGCAAGCTGCGCAACACGTTCCGCTATCTGCTCGGCGCATTGGCGGGCTTTGAGGAAAGGGACCGCGTCGACGCTGCCGACATGCCCGAGCTGGAGCGCTACATGCTGCACCGGCTCGCCGAGCTGGACGCAGAGCTGCGTCACGTGGTCGACAAGGCCGCTGGCAGCGACACCTGGCTCGAATTCGGCCGCTACACCCGCGCGCTGAGCGAGTTCGCCAATAACGATCTCTCCGCCTTCTTCTTCGATATCCGCAAGGACGTGCTCTATTGCGACGTCAACATGGAGACGGGGAGCGAGACGCAAAAGCGCCGCGCCTATCGCACTGTGCTCGACCATTTCTTCCACGCGCTGGTGCGCTATGCCGCGCCGGTCATCCCCTTCACGGCCGAGGAAGTCTGGCAGGCACGCTATCCGTCGCAGGACGAATCGGTGCACATGCTGGAATGGCCGCCGGTCGATGCGGGCTGGCGCAGCGATGCGCTGGGTGAGCGCTGGGCGGCAATCCGTTCATCGCGCGATCAGGTCAACGAAGCCATTGAGCCTTTGCGTCGGGAAAAGATCGTGCGTTCGAGCCTTCAGGCCGAAGTGCGCATGGCAGATATCCCGGCCGATCTGGATTTCGCGGAGATGTGCATCGTGTCGAGCGTGACGGAGGCAGGCAGCGGGACGGAGATTTCCGTGACTGCGACCGATCGTCACAAATGCGGTCGCTGCTGGCGTCACCTGCCCGAAGTCGTCGAGGATGGCGACCTGTGTGATCGTTGCACGGACGTGCTGGCATGAGCGAGACGGCGTCCATTGGCTTTCACCGCAGGCTCGGCCTTGCCGTGGCTTTCGTGGTGCTCACGCTCGATCAGGCGCTCAAATATTTCGTGACGGACGTGCTGGAGCTGGCTCATCCGCTCACCCAGCCGATCCGGCTCGCGCCCTTTTTCGCGCTCACATGGACGCAGAATTACGGCGTTTCCATGGGCTTCCTGCAGGCCGACACTGTGCTGATGCGCTGGCTGCTGGTCCTGCTGCTGGTCGGCATTTCCGGCTTTGTCAGCATCTGGCTGTGGCGCGAGCGCAATCGCGATGACGCCCTCGCGCTCGGCCTCATCCTGGGCGGTGCGATCGGCAATATCATCGATCGCGCGCGGCTGGGCTATGTCATCGACTATGCCGATTTCCACATTGGCGAATGGCGGCCTTTCCTTATTTTCAATCTTGCGGACGCTGCAATCACCATTGGCGTGCTCATCTTGCTTGCGCGTGCACTGCTGCTGCGCGAGAAGGCCGCTTCCAAGGAGATCAACTAGATGCGAATCCACTCTGTCCTGCCCGCCGCCGCCGCAATGGCGCTGCTTTCGGGCTGTGCAGGCACGAGCCTGATGAATCGCGACCGGCCCGACGAACTGGCCGTGACGCGCCAGCCTCCGCTCGTCATCCCGCCCGATTTTGCGCTGACCCCGCCCGCGCCCGGCACGGCCGCGAGCACGCAGAGCAATATCCAGCAGCAGGCGCTCGACACCATGTTCGGTGGCCCGGCTCCCCGCAGCAGCGGCGAAACCTCGCTGCTTCAGGAAGCTGGCTCCGGCGGCACCGGTGCGGATCTCGGTATCCGTTCATCGGCATCGGACGGCCAGACCGCAGTGCTCGACAAGGGCCGCACGGTGTTCGACATCGTTGCCGCACCTGAGGGCGACGGCCAGAGCGCCCGGACGTCGGTAGCGCAGCCCGCCGGCTAAGCCTCAGTCCGCGAGGCGCTCCGCGAGCGCCATCGCGGACGTTTCAAGGACTCTGCGCCCCTCCCGGCAAGGGAAGGGCGCTTGGGTATCCGCTATCAGCAGCGTGCGGTCACGCCGCTACCCGCTTGGCCAGGGCCATGGCAGCAGCCGGGTTCTGCACCTTCGCCCCCGCGATGAAATAGATGAACACATCGCGCTTCTGGCCATCGGCAGGTGCATCGGTCTTGTATTCGAGGCCGTCCGGGCGCTTTCCTGCTGCCCAGTCCTGCGCAATATCTGCCCAGCGCTTCAGACCAGCTTCGTCATAACCGGTCGCCACCTTCTCCTGGCTGCGCATCAGTCGCGCATAGGCGAAATCGGCGGTGATGTCGGCGATCTGGGGATGCTTCTCGTGATCCGCGATGACAATGCCCGTGCCGTGCTTGCGCGCCAGTTCCACGAATTCCGCGCAGGCAAAGCTCTCATGGCGCACTTCGAGCACATGGCGCGCCTTCACGCCGTCGATGCTGTCGGGCAGCATGGCGAGGAAGGCGGCAATATCGTCGGGATCGAACTTGCGGGTCTCGCGGAACTGCCAGAGGATCGGGCCCAGCTTGTCGCCCAGTTCGCTGAGACCGGATGAGAGGAAGCGCTGGATCGAATCCTCGCCCTCAGCCAGCTTCTTCTTCGCGACGCAATATTGCAGGGCCTTCACGGCATAAACAAAGCGCTTGGGCGCAGCGTCGCGCCACTTGGCAAAGGTGCTCTGCGATTGGGTGCGGTAGAAGGTGCCGTTGATCTCGATCGTGCCGAGATGCTGCGAAGCAAATTCGGCCTCTTTCGCCTTGGGCAGGTTCTCGGGATAGAATGGCCCGCGCCATGGCTCATAGGTCCAGCCGCCGATGCCGGTGCGGATCGTTCCGTTCATTCTTTTTGTTCCACTTCCAGTTTCAGACGCTGCAGCAAGACGTCCCATTGCTGCGCAATATCGTCGAGGCAAGCACGCGCTTGCTCAATCGGCTCTCGGCGCAGCGCATAGAGCATTTCGCGTCCGCTGGCGCGCGCGCCGACAAGGCCTGCATCCTCCAGCACCGAAAGATGCTTGCGGATCGCCTGACGCGACATGGGCAGGCCCTCGCCGAGGCGGCTGATCGACTGGCCCGCGCCGCCACTCAGCCGCTGGATCAATGCGAGCCGGGTCGTGTCGCCCAGTGCCGCGAACAGCGCAGCGGGGGCAGGGGGGCTGGCGGGCGTCGTCAGGTCAGCGCTCGGCATAGGTTCGGATATTCTCCATCTGCTGTGTCCAGCCGCCGCTATTGCTGCGCAGTACATTGGATCGCCGTGGCTCCGGCACCTTGTCGAAGCCGCTTTCGGTCACGGTGATTTTCGTCCCGTCGGGCAGCGGCTCAAGGATGAACTCGACCAGCGTCCATTCCGGGACGCTGCTTTTCATGAGTGCCTTGTCGCCGCCTGTCGCGGGCCATTCATAGGCAAAGCGCGTCATCGGATCGATCGCGACGATGCGAGCCGTCCATGCGAAATCCTCATAACCGGGATAAGTCATATGGCCGGTCGATGGCTTGCCCAGCTCGAAGGGCTGATCGAGCTTCACGCGGAACCACTCGCCGAACTTCTTATAGTCCATCAGCGCGTCCCACACTTTCTCGACGGGCGCGGCGATCTCGATACTGCGGATGATCATATCAGTCATAAGCAACCTCCTGGTTGCCTATATTGTCCGGCCGTTGAATAAATGCAACCATTTAGTTGCGTATTATCTCAGGCCCGGAAACCCGCCTCTTCAACGCCCGTGCTGTTGTGGCGCAGCGCGGCGAGGACGGTCTCGACGATATGCGGCGCGTTCAGCCGTGCCTCGTCATATTGCTTCTCGGGCTTGTCCTGATCCTGGAACGTGTCGGGCAGGCGCATGGTGCGGATTTTGAGGCCGCCATCGGTCAGGCCCTCGTCGCTCGCCAGCGTCAGCACATGTGCGCCAAGGCCGCCAATGCTGGCTTCCTCGACGGTGACGGCGACTTCATGCGTCGCCAGCAGCTTGCGGATCATCGCCTCATCAAGCGGCTTTACGAAGCGCAGGTCTGCGACGGTGGTTGAGAGCCCCTTGGCGTCGAGCGCGTCGGCTGCTTTGAGGGCTTCCTCGAGGCGGGTGCCCAGCGAGAGGATGGCGACCTTCTTGCCTTCGCGCACGATCCGGCCCTTGCCGATCTCAAGCAGCTCGGGCGTCGCCGGGAGCGCAACCCCTGTGCCGTTGCCGCGTGGATAACGCACGGCGATTGGTCCGCTGTCATGGCGTGCGCAGGTATGCACCATATGGACCAGCTCGGCTTCGTCGGCCGCCGCCATCACCACGAAATTGGGCAGGGTCGCCAGATATGTGACGTCGAAGCTGCCCGCATGGGTGGCGCCATCTGCGCCGACGAGTCCGGCGCGGTCGATGGCGAAGCGGACAGGCAGGTTCTGGATCGCGACATCATGCACGACCTGATCATAGGCGCGTTGCAGGAAGGTCGAGTAGATCGCGCAGAAGGGCCGCATGCCCTGCGCTGCGAGACCGGCTGCGAAGGTCACGCCGTGCTGCTCGGCAATGCCGACGTCAAAGAAGCGCTCCGGATACGCGGCGGCAAACTTGTCGAGGCCCGTGCCGGCGGGCATGGCCGCCGTGATCGCGCAGATCGTCTGGTCATGCTCAGCTTCCGCGAGCAGTGCCTTGGCGAACACGCTGGTATAGCTGGGCGGGCCTGCGGGTGCCTTGACCTGCTCGCCGGTGATGACGTCGAACTTCTGAACGCCGTGATATTTGTCGGCCGCCGCTTCGGCCGGGGCATAGCCCTTGCCCTTCTGCGTCACGACATGGACGAGCACCGGCCCGTCGGCCATGTCGCGCACATTCTCGAGCACCGGAATGAGCTGGTCGAGATTATGGCCATCGATGGGCCCGACATAATAGAAGCCCAGTTCCTCGAACAACGTGCCGCCCATCGCCATGCCGCGCGCGAATTCATCGGTCTTGCGGGCGGCGTGATGCAGGGGCTTGGGCAGCTTGCGTGCGAACTTCCTGAGCACCTCGCGCAGCGAGAGGAACTCGCGGCTGGAGACGATGCGCGAGAGATAGGCGCTGAGGCCACCCACGGGCGGCGCGATCGACATGTCATTGTCGTTGAGGATCACGATGAGTCGATTGCCGGCATCGCGGGCATTGTTCATCGCTTCATAGGCCATGCCAGCGGACATTGCGCCGTCACCGATGACTGCGATGCCCTTGCCGGGCTTGCCCGCGAGCTTGTTGGCGATGGCGAAGCCCAGAGCGGCGCTGATCGATGTCGACGAGTGCGCCGCGCCGAACGGATCATATTCGCTCTCGCTGCGCTTGGTGAAGCCCGAGAGGCCACCGCCCATGCGCAGCGTGCGGATGCGGTCGCGTCGGCCGGTGAGGATCTTGTGAGGATAGCACTGGTGGCCAACGTCCCAGATCAGCCGATCTTCGGGCGTGTTGAATACATAGTGGATCGCAGTGGTCAGCTCGACCACGCCAAGCCCTGAGCCGAGATGGCCGCCGGTAACGCCGACAGCACTGATCGTCTCCTGCCGCAGCTCGTCAGCGAGCTGCCGGAGCTGGTCAGGGGCGAGGCGGCGCAGGTCGGCGGGTTCATGCACCTGATCAAGCAGGGGCGTGGCGGGCTGGTCCATCATGACCTCCCTACCTAAAGTCCTAAGGGCCAAATGTCGATTGGCGATGATGGGGTTAACGACATCTGCCTCATCATGGTGGCGTCGGCGCCTCATGGCGCGGCATAGGCAGGAACAGGCCGATCACGGGCAGCAGGATCATGCCGATGCCGGACGCCAGCAAGGCCGTCGCCACGCCATGATCCTGCGCGAAATGGCCCCAGAGCCAGCTTCCCAGCGCGATGCCGCCATAAGTCAGGCTGCTGACCATCGCCGTGATCCGCCCCACGATATGCCGCGGCGACCAGAGCTGGCCCGCCACCGAAAAGCCTGAAAGCGCCTGCACCCAGCCGGCGCCGCTCACCACGAGAAGCAGCAGCATGAGCGGGAGGGGCGGGGCGAACGAGACGCCGATGCAGCCAATCCCATAGATGATTCCGGCGGCGCGGATGATCGCCTCACCGGAATAGCGCTTGCGGAACCATGTGGCGCTTGCCGCGCCGATGACGGCCCCCAGGCCGAGTCCACCCAGCAGCAGGCCGAATGTTACCGAGCCTTGCCCGAGCAAATCCGCCGCGACGAGAGGCATGAGCGCCCAGGCGGCGCTGCCGGTGCCGGTGAACGTGACCGCGCGGAACATGATCGTGCGGATCGGCGGCGAGCCCATGGCGTAGCGAAAGCCCTCCGCGATGACGGAGAGCAGCGGCCTGCGCTCCGGGCGCGGCGTTTCGGTCGGGCGCCAGCGCCAGAGGATCAGGATGACCGCCAGATAGGAAAGCGCATTGGTGACGAACGCAGCCTTCGCCCCGCCCGCCGCCACGATCGCGCCACCGAGTGCAGGGCCGAGGCTGCGTGCGACATTGAACGCGAGAATATTGAGCGCGACGGCAGCGGCCAGTTCGGCGCGGGGGACAAGCCCGCCGATGGACGCGGCCATGGCCGGGTTGAAGCAGGCAACGCCGCAGGCAAGCAGCGCGGTGAGGGTGATGATGACAACCGGCGATGAAATGCCGGAAAACGTCAGGCCCGCCAGCACGACTGACAGCCCAAACATTGCGCACTGGGCGAACAGCATGACGCCGCGCTTGTCGAACATGTCCGCCCATGCGCCGGCGGGCAAGGCTAGGAGCATGATCGGCAGATTAAAAGCGCTCTGGACGAGGGCGACGATATCGGCTGGCTGGTTCGCAGCCGTCAGATGCCAGGCGGCCCCGACAGACTGGATGGCATTGCCGAAATTGGAAAGCAGGCTGCCTGCGAGAATGAGCAGGAAAACGCGGTAGCGCAGCGGCGATAATGTGGTGGAACTTGTCATCGGATGCGACCTCTCCCAGGCCTGTCTTATTTCCGCGCTGTGGCACTCCCACGATGGCGAGACAAGCCGCTGCGTGGTGCTAATGGGCAAAGTTCGGGGACTGGTGTACGCGAGGGTTGAGGATCGGCTTTTGGGGGCAGGCATGGCGGTGACGGGGGCATGGCGCGGCTGGTGGCGACACCTCTATGTGCAGGTGCTCATTGCCATCCTGCTTGGCGCGTTGCTGGGCATCTTTGCACCCGCCTGGGGCAGCGCGATGAAGCCGCTGGCCGATGCCTTCATCAAGCTCATTAAGATGGTGATCGCGCCCGTCATTTTCCTGACGTTGGTGAGCGGCATTGCCCATATGCGCGGGCTTGGCGAACTCGGTCGGGTCGTGCTGCGCGCCTTCGCTTATTTCATCAGCGTGTCCACGCTGGCGCTGGTCGTCGGGCTTGTCGTCGCCAATGTCGTGCAGCCCGGCGCGGGGCTGAATATCGATCCCGCCACGCTCGATAGCGGCGCCGTCGCGGGCTATGTGGGTGAGGCCCAGCATAGCAGCATCACTGGCTTCATGCTCGACATCATCCCGACCACGATGCTCTCGGCGCTGACCGGCGGATCGATCCTGCAGGTGCTGCTGGCCGCTTTGCTGTTCGGCATTGCCATCGCCACGGTGGGCGAACCGGCAAGGCCTGTGATCGAGATGCTCGACCGGCTCGGCGTCATCGTCTTCCGCATCGTCGCGATCATCATGCGCGCGGCTCCGCTGGGCGCTTTCGCCGCGATTGCCTTCACGGTTGGCCATTACGGCGTTGCGGTGCTCGCCAATCTCGCCGCTTTGGTCGCGACGGTCTATCTCACCTCGGCGCTGTTCGTGCTTGTCGTACTGGGCGCGATTGCCTGGCTTGCCGGCTTTTCAGTTTGGCGTCTCATCGTCTATCTCAAGGGCGAGCTGCTGCTGGTGTTGGGCACATCATCGTCCGAGGCCGCGCTGCCGCCACTGATGACCCGGCTGGAGGCGGCGGGCTGCGAACCCGGCGTGGTCGGGCTGGTCGTGCCTCTGGGTTACAGCTTCAATCTCGATGGCACGAATATCTACATGACGCTGGCAGCGCTCTTCATCGCGCAGGCTTGCGGCGTCGAGCTGTCATTGGGCGAGCAGCTTACATTGCTTGGAGTTGCGGTCATTTCCAGCAAGGGCGCTGCGGGCGTCACGGGCGCCGGGTTCATCACGTTGGCTGCGACGCTTGCGGTGGTGCCGAGCGTGCCGGTCGCGGGCATGGCGCTGATTCTCGGCATCGACCGTTTCATGAGCGAATGCCGCGCGCTCACCAACATCATCGGCAATGCCGTCGCAACGATCGTGGTAGCCCGCTGGGAAGGTGCGCTCGACAAGGCGATGCTGGATCGAGCGCTGAGCGGACAAGATTAGCGAAGGCTGAGCCCGAGAAATTCCGCGCCTGGCACCGGGTTGAAGCTCACGGGATCGGAGGGCGTGAAGCCGAATTCTGCATAGATCTGCCGCGCCCGAACGAACTCGGGCAGTACGTCGAGCCGCATCTCGGCATAGCCGGCTGTCCGCGCTTCCGCGATCAGCCGCTCGATCAGGCGCACGCCCAGGCCAAAGCCGCGGGCGGCCGGGCGTACATAGAGCTTCTTCATCTCGCAGATCGCATCATCGACCTTGCGCAGGGCGATGCAGCCCATGATCGAGCTGTCGGCATCGGCCAGCAGCAACCGTCCCTGCGGCGGGGCATATTTGCCGGGCAGCGCGGCGAATTCGGCTTCATTGCCCTGATAGTCGAGGCTGACGCTCGGGCTCGCGACGAATTCGCGCCAGATGGAAAGCGCGGCGTCGCGGTCGTCTGGAAAGAGAGCGGGTCTGATGAAGAACATGGCCAGCCAGACCATGGCCGGCGATTATGGCAAGAAATGGATGGGGCGGCCCGAAAGCCGCCCCGTTCATTCTCATTTCGTCGCGAGATTCTTCTCGAAGAAGGGGATCAGGCCGACGCGGACGCGCTCGCTGAACTTCTCAGCATGCCCGCCGTCAAATTCCTGATAGCTGTGCTTGAGGCCGTACTGCGTGAACAGCTTGTCCAGCTTCCGGTTGTCCGTGATGAGCCCGTCCTTGGTGCCGATCTCGATGCCGAGCGCCCCATAGGTCTTCAGGTTCTGCACGTATTGTGAAAGCATGGCGAGCGGCGCGTTGGCGGCCCACTGCGCAACCACGTCAGGCTGAGCGACGCCGTCCTTGGTCAGCCAGTCGAAGTAGAAGGGCGGGTTGTTGGGGTTCGAGGACCAGCCAGCCGCCGATGCGATGGCAGCGCGTTCGCCGAAACCGGCTTTGGACGCTTCCTCGATCGTCATCTTCTCGATCTTGGCATCGCCCGCGTTCACGGTGCGCGCCGACATGCAGCAAGCGCTCATGCCATAGATCGCGCCGAATATGCCGGGATGCTTCATAGCGATGCGCCAGGTGCCGTAGCCGCCCATCGAATGGCCGCCCAGACCGCGCGAGGCGGGCTTGGCCAGCGTGCGATAATTCTTGTCGATATAGCCGACGAGATCCTTGGTGACGAAGCCTTCCCAGTCGCCGATCGTGGGCGAGCTGGACCACATCGAGCCAGCCCACTTGGTCCGTCCGCCGTCGGGCGCGACGAGGATGAACTCATGGCCCTTTTTGGCTTCGTCCGAAATCGCTTCACCGAAATGGGCAAGGCCGTCGATCTGGTCGACGTTGAAGAAATAGCCATGCAGGAAATAGACGACCGGATAGCGCTTCTTGCTGTCCTTCTTGTAGTTCGGCGGCAGCGCGACGATCACCTTGATGTCGGCGGAATCACCTTCGAGATTGCCTACGAGCGACGGCGAGTGGACCGTGACGACATCGACATTATCCGCCTGTTTCGTCAGCGGTGCGGGACCGCCCGGCCCCGAGGGCTGCGCCGATGCCGGTGCGGCGCTCAACATGCCGGCAAGGGCAAATCCAGCCGTCAAACGGCCGAACGTCTTCAATATGACCATCAGTATGTCTCCTTGGTATTTTCGTTTTGGCCGCTTCACTTCGTCGCGAGATGAGCAGCGAAGAAGGGCAGCATGTTTTCGCGCAGGCGCTGGGGAATGCGATTGGTGTGATCGCCGTCGTAGATCGTCCAGTCATGCTTGATGCCAAACCTCTTCATGAGGTCGTTCATCGTGACATTGTCCTGGAGCAGGAAATCCTTGTCCCCCACGTCGATCGCGATGGCGGTGAGCCCCTTGAGCGACGTGACATATTGGGGAAGCATGGCGTTGGGCGCATTGGCCGCCCAGACGTTGAGCACGCCCTGCACGACCTTGCCGCCATTGGTGGCGAGATCGAGATAGAAGGGCGGATGGGTGGGATCTGGCGACCATGCGGATGCCGCCGCGAAGGTGGTCTTCACGCTCATGTCGGCCTTGGCGATCTCGTCCGCCGTCATCGTTTCAAACCTGGCGTCGGTCGCCGGGTTGACTGTGCGCGATGAGAGGCAGCAGGCGCTCATCGCGTAGATGCTGGAGAAGATGCCCGGATATTTCATGGCGATCTTGAGCGTGCCATATCCGCCCATCGAATGACCCGCGAGACCGCGCGCTGCCGGTTTGGCGAGGGTGCGATAGGTCTTGTCGACATAAGCGACGAGATCCTTCGCGATGAAGCCCTCGAAATTGCCGGTCGTCACGGAGTTGGAATACATGGAGCCGCCGAACTTGGTCATGCTGTCCGGTGCGACGAAGATGAACTCCTGGCCCTTGGCCGCCGCGCCGGTGAGCGCTTCGCCATATTTGATGATGCCGTCATAGGCGGCAGAGCCGAGCCCGTAGCCATGCAGGAAATAGATGACAGGGTAGCGCTTGGTCTTGCTGGTCGCGTAGCTGGGCGGCAGGATGACAATCACGTCGCGGGTCGCACTATTGCCTTCGAGATTACCCTCGAGGGCGGCAGAGTGAACCTTGGTCGTGGTCACGCTCGCATCGCCTGCGGCACGGATGGGTGCGCCCGCAATCAAGCTCGAAACCACCAGTGTCGCAGCCAGACGGCGCCAAATACGACGCGAGGACATGGCGGCCTCCTCTCCCTTGTTGATTCTGTCCATTCTGTATCCCACCTTTTGGGTAGATGCCATGGCCCCATCAGGTAGTTCGATATAACCCTAATCAGTCGAATGAATCAGTGGCGTGGCTTGTCCGACGCTGCGTCAGCGCCTAGATCATGATCATGGCCGACCATCTTCATGATCATGTTCACGATCACAGCGAACCTACGGGCAATAAGCTGGCTCATGCAGCGCGTGCGATGCTCGAAAGCAAGGGTGAGCAGTGGACCGATATGCGCGGCGATATCTTCGCGGTGCTGGCGGCTGAAGAGCGCCCGGCATCGGCTTATGACATTGCCGACAAGGTCTCTCAGCGGCGCGGCAAGCGCGTTGCGCCCAACAGCGTCTATCGCATCCTCGACCTGTTCGTTTCGAACAACCTCGCGCAGCGGGTCGAGAGCGCCAATGCCTATATCGCCAACGCCCATCCGGGCTGCCTGCACGACTGCATCTTCCTGGTGTGCAAGACCTGCGGCGAAGCAACTCATGTCGATGACGATGCCCTGACCGGGCAGGTCCGCAGCGTCGCCCAGGCGACTGGCTTTAACGCCGAGCGTCCAGTCATCGAAGTGATCGGCACTTGCGCGAAATGCGCGTGACGGACTGAGCTTTTCGCGCCTGCCAATGTTTGAAACCGGGCCGTTTTCTGCCGCCTGATAAAGTTCCCCTCGTCTCATTCGATCGAGCGATTTTCTGGAACCATTTATCGCGACAATCGTTGTCTCCCCGATTTGACGGGGAAAATGCGCGCATGAGGCCGAGTTTTCACGGGCCTGAAATCTCGGCCGGGCTGCCATGATGGATGGCGGCGGCGTGCTTTCCGTGCAGCATTTCCAGAGCCCCGTCGCCATGCTGCGCTCAGCGCCGTTGTTATTGCCAAACAACACCGATTTTCCAACGCTTCGACAGCTTTCATTCTTCGGTTCGACCCATGGTCGCGCCGTTGGACGAGCGTCGGGAAGGATGAGTGATGAGTTCTGAGGCTTTG
>Ga0247738_10000236_pt1 | contig 22885 bp, 21 predicted proteins | sample UWRJL013104B2_FD_180936 | JGI IMG/M metagenome (GOLD analysis project Ga0247738, IMG submission 180936) | Plant litter microbial communities from Arlington Agricultural Research Station in Wisconsin, United States - UWRJ-L013-104B-2 | ecosystem: Environmental > Terrestrial > Plant litter >...
TGACGATATGCTCAGCGCCGGTGCGGATTGCGGTCGCCAGAACATGTCGGTCATCGGCATCGGGCAGATCGAGGCTGGCGATCAGCGTATCGCCGCCGGTTACGCAGCTCTCCGGAAACGCGCGCTCCATCGCTTTGATCTGCGCGTCGATACTGGCTTCCAGTTCAGGCCGGCGGGCGAGCAGGCTGCGCCGCCATTCATCGAGGATCGCCGGCGACCAGCGCGCGCGGAACAGGCCTGCCTCGGCGAACCTGAGCAGCGCGTCCCGCACCCGATAGGGGTAGAGGACGTTGGCGTCGAGAACGACGACGAACCGGTCCGATACGCTCCTCAATCCGTATCGAACTCCTGGCCAAGCCGCTGGAGCTCATCGAGCGCCGCGGCGCGATCGGCATCACGGGCATTGCGGAAGGCCAGCAGGTCACAGGCCCGTACCCGACGGTGCGAGCCGACCTTGTGGAACGCGATCTTGCCCTCCTCGAGCATCGACACCAGAAACGGTCGCGAGACGTTGAGCAGGTCGGCGGCCTCCTTGGTGGTCAGCTCCGCGCCATAGGGCACGAACGTCACCATCTCTCCGCGCGCGACATGCGTCAGCACATCGAGCACCAGCTGGCCGAGTGCCGGCGGCAGCTCGACCTCGGTCACATCGCCGTTTCGGCTGACGCTGAACGGTAGACCCCGCGGGGTCAGCGCCGTCGCCAGCGCACGCGCCGCCTCGGACGCCTGCCGGACTTCATTCTCGGTTGGCGGCCGTTCAGAGAGAGCCTGCTCGCTCATGCCTTACTCCTTACCTGGCTGCTGCTGTGCCCATATAGGGAACAGACCCGGTAAAAGCAATAAACGAAATAAGTGAAATAAGTGTCATCGCGGTGTTTCCGGCTCTGAGGCAGTGCGCGTGACGGCATCGAGCTGAGTGAAAGGAAACCCACCTTGTGAGCCGGTGGGCTCCGGCAGTCGTCTCAGATCGCCGGCAACAGTCTCAAGCGGGTATAATCGTCGATCAATTGGCTGAGGTGGGTCTCGGCGTGATCGATCGTGCCATCGGTCCCGGCGATATGAACATTCGCGTCCTGCGCGCCTGACGTCTGGACCTGCTGCGCCAGTGATCCCGCCGTCTGATGACCGATGCTCGCGGCATCGGCCATGGCGAGCCGCAGCGGGAAATCGGTGAGGTTGACGTCATCGAGAGCGCGTTTCGCAAGCGCCAACGCTTCATTGAGGCTGGTGGTGATCCGGTCACAATTGTTGATCGTGATCGCTTTCGCCGATCACGCAGTCGCGGATGGCGCGGACATACCGCAACGCCTCCTGGATCGCCTGTTCACGCCGACTGGCGGCGAGCGCGGCAGCATCCCGCGCGGCGACCCGGCGTTCATGCGCGAACATCATGACCGCGAGCCCGATCGAGATCATCCCGCCGATCGTGGCACCCGCGACATTGGCCGCGAAGTCGCCGGCCAGCTGGTCTTGCCCAAGGCTAGCAGGATAGCCGCACTGATCACACCGCCTGCCACCAGAAACCCGAGCCGCTCCAGCCATCGCATAACCTTCTCCCCTCAATGTTTCAGCCGGCGATCCTTAAGGCACCGGTCGCTGAGGTCGCTCGCTTTCCTCGAGCGGCGTCCCCGCGACCAGCGGCTCACCCCGCAAGCTGCGCTCGGCATTCTGCATCCACAGCGAGTTGCTGATCAGCTCCGAGCGCGTGATCGTGACCGTCTCGCATCCCGGGATGGCGTTAAGCGCCGTACGCGTTGCTTTGAGCAACGGCGCCGGCATCCACGGGCTGAGCGCAATGCCCTCAATCGTCGCCAACGGGATCGGCACCGCATGCGTCGGCGCGGTATCGGTCGCCGATTCATAGATCAGCCGGTATTCGAGCTCATGCCGGAACGCATACCGCTTGATGAACGGCAGGCGGTTCAGCCGTGGCGGCTTATCGGCGATCTCCTCGAGCCGCATATATTTGACTTTACCATGCCGCACACCCTCGGCAGCATCGATCACGTCGAGCAGCGGCTGGCGGTGGAACGCGATGCAGACGCCGCTGGCATGCCCGCAGAACACCTTCCAGTGATGATAGGTCTCGCCGACCGTCGAGAGGCACAATGCCAGCACCGACTTGTAATCGCTGCGCTCGCGATAGTGATCGATGAAATAGCTGTCGTTTTTGTCGTCCCAGCTGGCAGGGTCGAGCAATGTCAGGCGCTTGTGGGTCAGCAGGTCGATAACCGAAGTGAGGTCGGTATAGCGCCGCAGCAATGGCGGCGATGTCGACGCGCTCATGCGGTGTGCTGCCAAGTCGAAACCCTCCCGTGGCCGCTATGATGGCGCCTCGCGCGCGATAATCCAGCGCGAAACGCATCGAATGCGATGCACTACAGACTGTCGAGAGTCGATTGCCGGACGGTAGCTTTGCACTGTTCTTGACCAAGAGCTGCCTGACAGCAAGCGGCCCAACAATCTCTGTTGTTCTACGGTGCCGTCCGGCAGACGCCGGATGTCGGCTCTTGGCAAGTTCTGCCGTTCGACACGTCGCTGGGGAACGGCAGAAATGCCCCAATGCAGGTCGTTCACACGAGCGCGGCGACGCAATGAATGAATGGCAGGTATCGGGAAGCGAATTTGGACCCAAGAACGGCGGCTATAGGGGCGGGTCCCGCCGGAGGGCCTGACGTCCCCAATGACTGCTCTTGTCAGGAGCAGACGTTCGCGGTGATTGATCTGAACGGCTGGCTCTGGTCGGCAGCCGACGGAATACAGGACCGTCCGCAACTTGGCGCAGGAAATTGGCGGCTGAGGGGCTGCGAAGGATTCAGAATTCCGCCCGAAACCTGCTCGTCGGCAGTTCACCCAATTTCCGCGTTCTCCACCGCAGATTTGTCCAGGCCACCTAACAGGCCGAGCTGGCAGCGTTAAGCCGCAGGCCGTGCCATTTCCCCTTTTGCAATCGCAATCGGACCCTCCTCCGATAGTTTTCCGGGCTGAGGGTCGCTCGCATCCAATGCCTATGACTGTTGCAGTAGAGACAGGCCGCCACAATGTTACTTGCGCCATTCCGGCCCCCGTCGGAGCGGGCGATAAGATGCTCGGCTGTGGCCCGCAATTGGCGAGCTTGCGCGGTGGAAATCCCATGAAGATGGGCGAAACCCGCAGGATCACTTTGCCACATTGGCTGTTCGCAGTAGTGGCAATGGCCGGCCTGACGGACGAACTGCCTGCGTCGGATTTTCTGGATTGAGGTCATACTCATACTCGCTTTGATCAATGGTCAAAGTGGGTACGCTCCGACTTTATAAGTCGTCCCGAGGCGGATGAGCTATTGCTCGCGCAGACAGCAGCTTATGCTTGCTCCACAGTCCTCGATATGGACGACTTCTGTCGATCCATTTGGGTAATTTAGCCAGATTGCCGGCACCTGACAAGCACCGCGTCTGCGACCCTTGAGGCAGAACAGTCTGGCCGGCCTGAGCCTGCGCTGCAACAGGCCTACAAGTCGTTCTTCGTTGGTAGAGACAATGATCTAACGCTGACCAGGGAAGCGCCGAGGCCATAATTTGACAGCGCCACGTGTGCAGGAATGTTGCCCGATCGGCCGAACGTCGGCTTCCGGGAGGAGAAGACCTTCATATGCAGTCTCGCGAATGGCGTAAGATGGTCGCCTTCGGCCATCTGGTGACCCGCCGCGCCAATGTCGGCTTAGCGAGTCCCCGGCTCGCAAGCCGCCAGTCGGGACACGACGACAGGTACGAACCCGCTGGCGCGGGACTGGCGCTTGGGTTTGAAATTGCGCAGCACATACGGACGCAGGCTGCTGGTTGAGCGCCGCCCTGCATAGGCAGACCCTCAAGACTCCTTCCAACGAAGAGGAGTCGACCGATGTCCAATATCCCTTCCGATGTTCCCGCCAGGATGCTGCGTCAGCGGCTGATCGAGGACATGGCCCTGCATCGCCTGTCTCGGGCGACCCAGCGCAACTATCTGCGTGATGTGGCGCGGTTCGCGAGTTGGCTGGGCCGGCCACCGGATCTCGCCACCGATGAGGATCTGCGCCGATACCAGATCGAGCAGAGCCAGACCGGCCAGGGCGCGCCGGCGATGAACGCTGCCGTGTCGGCGCTGCGCTTCTTCTACACGCGCACGCTTGATCGACCGGATCTTACCCGCAAGCTGCATCGGGTGAAGCATCCCCGCGCGCTGCCGACGGTGCTCAGCCGCGAGGAGGTTGCGCGGATGCTGGACGCAACGACCAGTATCAAGCACCAGGCGATCCTGTCGGTGGCCTATGGAGCGGGCCTGCGCGCCTCGGAGGTCACCAAGCTCAAAGTCCACGACGTCGACAGCGAGCGCATGCTGCTCCGGGTCGAGTGCGGCAAGGGCGGCCGGCACCGCAACGCCATGCTGGCCGCCGATCTGCTCCTTCTCCTGCGTGAGTGGTGGAAGGTCGGTCGGCAGCAGGGTGTGATGCATCCCGATGGCTGGCTGTTCCCCGGGCAGCATTACCTCAAGCCCATCTGCTATCGGCAGGTCCACCGCATCGCGGCCGAGGCAGCCCATGCGGCCGGCATCACCAAGCGGGTCGGTCCGCACACGCTGCGTCACAGCTTTGCGACCCACCTGCTCGAGGATGGCGTCGACATCCGCATCATCCAGGTTCTGCTTGGGCACGCCCAACTGACCACCACCGCGCTCTACACCAGGGTGGCGACCCGCACAGTGAAGAGCGTGGTGAGCCCACTCGACCGGTTGGGCATGTTCCCGGCGTCACAGGCAGCGCCGCCCGGCTGAGCCGGTGCGCGCCGACCTTGAGGTCGCCGACATCTTCCGCGCTGCTGGCCCGGCCTACCGCGCTGCCCATGCCGGGCATCTGAGCCTGTTCCAGCTCAAGGTCATGACGGCGATCGAGAACTGCAGAACGGCCGCGCTAGGCGGTCATGTCGAGGCCTGCGAGGACTGCGGGCATTGGCGGATCGCCTATAACAGCTGTCGCAACCGGCACTGCCCCAAGTGCCAGGGTGCTGCGGCGCGCGCCTGGCTCGCCGAGCGCGAGGCCGACCTGCTCCCGGTCGGTTACTTCCATGTTGTGTTCACGCTTCCGGCCGAGATCGCCGACATCGCGTTCCAGAATAAGGCCGTCGTCTATGATCTGCTGTTCCGGGCCGCCTCGGAGACCGTGGTCACTATCGCCGCCGATCGCAAGCATCTGGGTGCGCGGATCGGCATCACCGCAGTGCTTCACACGTGGGGCTCGGCGATGACCCATCATCCCCATGTGCACATGATCGTGCCGGGCGGCGGCATCGCGCTCGATGGGACGCGCTGGATCTCCTCGCGACCCGCCTTCCTCCTGCCAGTGCGGGTGCTGGGCAGGCTGTTCCGTCGCCTGTTCCTGACCCGGTTGCTGGCGCTGTTCGATGCTGGACGTCTCTTCTTCCGGGGTCGCATCGCCGGCCTCGTCGAACGCCGGGCCTTCCTGCGTCACCTGTCCCCGGTCCGGAAGAAGCGCTGGGTCGTCTACGCCAAGGCGCCGTTCGCCGGGCCGCAGGCCGTGCTCGCCTATCTGTCGCGCTACACCCACCGGGTCGCGATCTCGAACCGGCGGCTGACCGCGTTCGACGGGAGCGGCGTCACCCTGCGCTACAAGGACTATCGTCGGGACGGCGCCGAACGCCAGCGGGTCATGACGCTCGCCACCGACGAGTTTATCCGCCGGTTCTTGGCTCATGTCCTGCCGCGCGGGTTCCACCGCATCCGCCACTATGGCCTGCTCGCGGCATCGAGCCGAAAGGCCAGTCTCGCGCTCGCCCGCAAGTTGCTCGAGGTCGCGCCGGAGCCGGATGATGCGGCGGTCGAAGAGCCCGTCGATCCGCGCCCGCCATGTCCCTGTTGCGGCGGGCACATGGTCGTCATCGAGACGTTCGAGCGCTGGCGGCAGCCGCGCGCGCCGCCTCATGCCGTGGCGCCAACCCGGGAGCTCGCGACATGACCCGGCATGGCCTGACTGCATGCCTTCTCGCGATCGCACTGTCGCGGGAACCGGCGGGACGCATCCCGCGCTTAGTCGAGGCTGCAATGGTTGCACCAAGACCGCGCCACCGCCGCCGATCATCGGGCCCCGCGCGCCTGGAATCCCGGTCGCTGCGGCCACAGAACAGCACCAACGTGGTCGCCACACCGCACACGAGCCACCGCCGGAATCCCAAATCTCCATAGACAGTGCCTGGCCGATCGCGGGTCGTACACGTCCGGGTTTAGTACGCCTGCCGGCGCCCGAAACCCTTCGACGTTGCGGACGTCCGCTTGCGCTGGCAGTCTCTCGATGTGGATCCCCAACTCGACATCCAGCAGCGCCTGCCGGTCTGGACCATTCTGAGTGACCTGTTTCTCGACACCTTGTTTGACGACGCCGACTATGATCGCATTGCAGCAGTGCTTTTACGGTCGCCCTATAAGCGAACAGAAATCGAGCAAATCCTGCGCCGTGAGGTGTCTCCGGCGTTTGCCGGCAACCTTTTTTCCATCGCGGGCGAATGGGAGCGCTGGTCCGAAGACGAGGTCAAGGAAGTCATGGTGTGATGGCTTGACCGGCAAGCCGCCAAGGGCTGGATCGCTTGGATCAAGGCACGACTGACTGCGAGGGCGATCCCGGCAGATTGGCATCCCATAGCCGTTCGCCTCAATGTCCGCTAACCTCGACATTCCAGCCATACGACCGATAAGACGATTGCTCCGAGACCCGTCATGGCCGGCATCCGAGCATTCGTGACAAAAGCGGACAGTCAGGACACGACCCAATTGTTCCCGGTGGTAACCGCAAAATTTGCTACCGAAAGCGGTCGTACCGGCCAGCTTCCCACAATGTCGGCTTTCTGCGGATGTCACCGTTTTGAGGCGTGGTAACTGAGCCATATCAGTTTGATGGCATGAAACGGGAGGTATTGCCCCGTCGAGCCTCCTACCGAGCGCTTCTGAAACGGGAGCGTTAGAATGAAACTGATAGACGGGAAGGTCGCCATCGTTACGGGCGCGAGTTCGGGCATAGGCAAGGCGGCGGCAACATTGTTTGCCGCGCATGGCGCAGCCGTGGTGCTCGTTGCACGGCGACAAGAACAACTGAATCAGTTGGTCCAGGCCATCGAACAAAAGGGAGGCCGTGCCCTCGCAATCGCAGGAGACGTGGCGGATGAACGCACACATCAGGAAGCGGTCTCTGCCGCGCAGTCGACGTTTGGCGGCCTGCATATCGGCTTCAACAATGCCGGATTGCTAGGGGTCATGAAGCCTTTGGCCGAGATAGAGCCGGAGGAATGGCTCGAGGTAATGACGGTCAACCTGACGGCAGCGTTTCTCGGAGCTCGAACACAAATTCCCGCGATGTTGAAGGCGGGAAGCGGGGCTTTGGTATTCACCGGCAGCTTCGTCGGGAACAGCGTGGGCTTGCCAGGTATGGCGGCTTACGCGGCAGCAAAAGCAGGACTGATGGGATTGGTGCGCGGCATCGCGGCGGATTATGCTGCAGCAGGAATTCGTGCAAACGCCCTGCTGCCGGGTGGCACCGCCACTGAAATGGCCGGTGATGCCGCGCAGCGCGAATGGGCTGCTGGTCTGCATGCGATGAAACGGATCGCTGAACCCGAAGAGATCGCCAAGGCGGCTTTGTTCTTGGCCAGCGACATGGCGAGCTTCGTCACGGGCTCTGCGTTGTGGGCTGACGGGGGCAATGCCGCAGTGAAACTTTAACGCCATTAGCGCGGTCAGCTTTCCCCCGGCCCCAATCAAATCACGCTGTTCCGACGCTGTAGGGCGAACGGGCGGGTACCCCGGAGATGGACGTGCGCCAATGGAGACTAACCCAAGTTATATTGGCTAGCACCCACGAGAAAGGGGCCGTCCTCGCGGGCGGCCCCTTCCCTTCTCATCCTCGCGAATTGATCAGAAGTTCTTGCTGATCTCGAGACCGAAGCGGCGCGGGGTCAACACGCTCTGCCCGTAGTAACGGACAACGATGCCGTCGTTAATGGTCCGGACGGAACGATCGTTCGCGATGCCGGTGACGGCATATTTGTCGAAGATATTATCGGCATAGAGCCTCACCTGGAAGTCATGCTCGGTGAACTTGTAACCGATATAGGCGCGGTTGGTGAGATAACCCGGCAGCTTCTCGCCATAGCCGCGCAGGCCCATGCGGCTATAGATGTCGCCGGTATAGGTTGCCGTCCAGTTCAGCGCCAGCGTATCGCCCGCCGTGTTGACCGGCAGTTCGTAGGTCACACCCAGCGCGCCCGAATGCCTCGGCGAACCAGCCAGGCGGTCACCGGCGAGAGCGTCGGTCTTCGCCGCGCCGCCGATGCCATAGGCGATCAGGCCCTTGATATCCGCGGTGATGTGAGCGTCGGTGTAGGAATAGCTGCCGTTGACTGTCAGGCCCTGAGTAGGCTTGGCGACAAAGCTCAATTCCACACCCTTCGAAACCGCCGTGCTGCCGTTCACCGTGATGCCCGAGGCGCCGTTGACCGCCGCACCCGGCACCTGGATGCCATCCCAGTTGATGTGGAAAACCGCGAGGCTGGCGCGCAGCTTGCCGTCGAACAGACCGAAGCGGATGCCCAGTTCCTTGTTCAGCGTCGTATCCGGGCCGTAGAATTGCTCGTTCGGCAACAGGCAGAGCTTCTGGCCGGTGCTGTTCAGGATTGCATCCGTGCAGGGCACCGCGCTCGTATTGGCGCCACCAAGACGATAGCCCTTGGACACGGTGAGATAGACCATCATGTCCCGTGAGAACTTGTAGGAAGTATTACCCTTCCACACGAAGCCGCCCTGGCCTGCATTGCTGGCGCTGGTCGGGATATTGACCAGCCCCGGCTGATAGGCCGGATTGGGGCCGAGATCCTTGGTATAATCGGTAACAACCTGACCTCTCGAGTTCACTTTCGTCCCGTAAAGGCGAGCGAAGGGGCCTCTCAACAGCGGCAGGGTCGAACCGCCGGTGGTATCGATATCATAGCGGTAGTAACGGCCGCCGCCGGTAACCTGCCAGTTATCGGTGATGTTGAGCGTGGCTTCGCCGAAGACGGCCTTTTCCGTCTTGGAAGTGGTGCCGACGGAAGCATATTCCCAGTTGTCGGGACGATCGCCCCAGAAGCCGGCTTCCGTCGCCATGTGATAGGCATTGAGGCCGGGGGTTGTTTCATGGCCCTGGCGAGCGGTGTGCTGCCGGTTATAGAACCCGCCAAGTACCCAGTTGACCGGCCCGCCATGCTTGGAGATCAGACGCAGCTCCTGGTTGAAGCTGGTGCTGCTGTTGTCGCCCTCCGTGGTGGCGCTGAACGCCGGAAACAACTCATAATCATAGTTCAGGTCGAGCAGCAGGTCGGTCTGGTCGCTGAGGCTGTTTGATGTCTGCTTGGTCCAGGCGGTGTCGGACACCAACTGGGCGAAGCTCCCGATATCGGCCTCTGCTTCGATCGAATAGAGATTGGCCACGCGATGGGTGGGGTTGAGATAGCGCTTGGCCGACTCATATTTCCCGGTGCCCAGCACCCCGCCGCTGTTGGTCTGGCCAGCGCCGGTATCGGTCAGCTGACGTACCCAGCTACCATAGATGCGCAGCCAGGACGTGGGATAGAGGCCGATCTGGGCGCGGGTGGAAACAGTATGCTCGAAGTTGGCATCCTTCTTGGCATGCAGGTTCGCCGCGATCTGCGAAGGCGAGCCGATCGAGCCATACCAGCCATTCGGCGCCGCTCCGGTGATCGGGTTCACACCGATCATATCGTGCTCGTAAGTCAGCGTGCCCCTGCTGTTGACGTAATAGTTGAGAGAACCTGCTTCGTCCGCAGGATTGCCCAGCGCGCCGCCCGGCTGCGCGATAGAAACGCCGGGCTCGTTGAGCAGATAGTTATAGTCGATGAAACCGGGGTTATTCCAGTAACCCACGGAACCACGGAAGGCGATCATGTCCTCGATGATCGGGATGTTGATCGTGGCATCCGCATTCATGCCCGGCGTGCCGGAATGGCTTTCGCCGAAGACGCGGGCATGGACGCTGCCTTCCCACTTGCTCGCGCTCGGCCGGTTCGGAATATAGCGGATCGCGCCGAACATCGTGCCCAGGCCGTAAAGCGTGCCCTGCGGGCCGAGCAGCGTTTCCACCCGGTTGATGTCCATGAACTTCAAGTCGAGATACATCGGCGTTTCACCGAAATAGATCGCCTCTGAACTGGAAGCCGTGGAACCGCCGACGCCCGCGTCCGATGTCGTCAGGCCGCGCATGATGATGGTGGCGCCGCTGGTGCCGGTGTCGCGGACGGTGAGTCCAGGCGTGAAAGCCGCCAGATCGCGGACGGTATCAACGCGCTGTTCCGCCAGCGTTTCGGCACTGGCGGCACTGATGTTGATTGGCACGTCCTGCAACATGACAGAGCGGCGGGTGGCGGTGACATAGATGGTCTGGTCATCTTCGACACTGGCCGCCGCTGGCGCAGCGTTGGCCGGTGCGTCGGCGGCATGGGCGGCGATCGGGATAAGCCCGGAGAGCGCGGTGGCGGAAAGCAACGCCAATCGAAGTGCGGTATTCTTCATTGCGGATCCCTCTTAAGTTGCGACGACTCTCCCCCCCGGGGCCTGCTGGCGCTCTGGCGGCGCCGGTCTGCAGGTTGTCATTCGAGTTCGTTCAGGGATGCGGACACGTTTACCGGCTCGCCTTTTATTACCAATCCCCCAATTCCTCATAATCAACATACAAGGGGAGTTCATTCTGCATATGCGAAGTTTGACGTATGCGAACGAAGATTTCTTGTGCGTGTCCTATAGGATACACCTGATGTCCGGGAGTTCTGCTGAAGCCCCAACGGCGGCGACCGCTTGCTGCACTTGCGAAGCCCGGTGCCTCTGCTAAGCCTGCTCCGAAGCATCTTCCGCGGGAAGGACAGCAATGGCGAAGATCAAGGTGACGACGGCGCATGGACGGCCGCGCACGACCGGGACCCGCTGACCGAGTGACCCAGTCGGTACAAAATCGGACCATGTCACCCGGCGATGTCGCCAAGGCGCTGGCCGAGGCGCGAGCCGCACTCGCGCGAGGAGATTTCCCCCGCGCCGCGCAGGTCGCCGAAAATCTCGGCAAAGCGCATCCGGATCAGGCGGAGGCCTGGTTCATTCTGGGCATGGCACTTTCCGAGACCGGCCACGCCGCCCATGCACTGGGACGCATCGAACGCGCGGTGGCGCTGGCCCCTGACAATGCCCAATATCTGGCCCAACAGGCTCGGCTGCTGGTGCTGCTGCGACGCGAGGACGAGGCCCGCGCGGCGGCGGCGGCGGCCAGTCGCGCCGACAGCAGCGATCCGCTGGTGCTTGATACCATTGGCTGCGTCCAGGCGCGCCTTGGCGATCATGGCGCTGCGGTGGCATTGTTCGAACGCGCCGTCGCCGGCCGGCCCGATAGCGTCGCCTTCCGCTTCAACCTGGCCGCCAGCCTGGGCTTCTTCGGGCGCGTGGCAGAGGCTGAAACTCAATATGAGGCGATGCTGGCGCACGATCCCGCAAATGGTCAGGCGCATTACGGCATCGCCGGCCTGCGCCGCCAGAACCGCGAGGCCAATCACCTCGCCCGGATCGAAGCCGCCATCCCCAAGGCGCGCGGTCATGACGATCTCGTCCGACTGCATTATGCCGCGGCCAAGGAATATGAGGATATCGGCGAGGCGCAGTCCGCTTTCGCGAAGCTCGATGCCGCCAATCGCGCGCACAAGGCCCGGATCGGCTATAACCACGAGCGCGACGCAGCCTTGGCGACCGCGCTGGAACAGGCCTTTGCCCGCCCCGACTATTTCACCGGCGAAGGCTTCAGCGATGCCGCGCCGATCTTCGTCACCGGCCTGCCGCGCACCGGCACCACATTGGTCGACCGGATTCTGGACGCGCACCCGCAAGTCACCTCGCTCGGCGAATTGCAGGCGATGCCACTGGCCGTGAAACGTCTGTCGCAAACCACATCCCGGCTAGTGCTGGATGCCGAGACGATTGCGGCGGCGGGCAGCCTTTCGCCCCGCGCCGTCGGGGAGGCCTATGTTGCGCAGGCCGGGATGCAGTCCGGCGCCAGCGCCGACCTGCGCGAAGGCCGCATCCTGCTCGACAAGTTTCCGCTCAATTTTCTCTACATCGGCCATATTGCCCGCGCACTGCCCGAGGCAAAGATCGTCTGCCTGCGCCGCCAGCCGCTCGACAGTGTGTGGAGCAATTACAAACATCTGTTTGCGCTCAATTCGCCTTATTATGGCTGGTCCTACGATCTGATGGATACGGCGCGCTATTACGCCCTGTTCGACCGGCTGATGCGCTTCTGGCGGAGGCAATTCCCCGGCCGGATACTCGAGCTGAGCTATGAACAGCTAACCGCCGACCAGGAGGGACAGACCCGCGCGCTGCTGAGCCATTGCGGCCTGCCATGGGACGATGCCTGCCTCGATTTCCATGGACGAACCGGCGCGGTAGCCACCCCCAGCGCCCAGCAGGTACGCCGCCCGCTCAACCGCGATTCGGTCGGACGCTGGCGCGCCTATTCAGCCCATCTGGTTGAAGTGCAGACCTTTTTGCGCGAGGCGGGAATTGCCGTGGCGGACTAATCGTCCACAGGGGCAACGGCTCAAGGTCCGCACCGCCCGCAACGTCCCATCCCTTGGAAATGACGACGCCGGGCAAGAGGGGTTGGTCGCGGACTGAGGTGACCTCGACCTCGCAGCCTGCTCATTGCAATTGAATGCGGAACGCGGCAGGTCGAGTTCATGTCATTGCCTGTCACATGGACCCTGCTCGGCGAATATTTCCTGCCGCACCGGATTCAAATGCTGGCTCGAATGATCGACCGCGAGACCGGCCGCGAATTGCAGGCCGATTTTGGCCTGACCGTCGCCGATTGGCGGGTGCTTGGCCTCACGAGCACCTTCGGCAGCGCCAGCGCTGCGGAGATTTGCGCCGCGTTCGAGATTGACCGGGCGGAAGTGAGCCGTGCCGTCGAGCGGCTGGTCAAGGCCGGGCTCGTCAAGCGGGAGGATTATCCGCGCCACAAGAGCAAGAAGAAACTCAGCACGACAGACAAGGGCCAGGAGATCTTCAAAGCCGCGGTCAGGAAGCGCGAGGACTATTTCGCGAAGATCCTGCAGGATCTGAACACCGAGGACCGGCAGGCGCTGGATCGCATGCTGCGCAGTGTCGCCCTGCGCGTCGATGAATTCCGCCAGACGGACGATGAGCCCGAATAGCGATCATCGGCCATGAGCTGCCTAGAAGGGCGAAGTGGTAAATCCGATCCAACGTCCAAACGCGACCACCAATATCCATATGATGAGCGACAGCCCACCGGCGGCGCGTGCTGCGAAAGGGATCGATCCCGCTCCATCCCATGATGCGATATTTCTCATGGTGAGCCGGTGGAAGACCAGCATGTTCACCCCGGCCAGCAGGATCAGGGCAATCTTGAGACGAAAGGCCGTGTTGTCGAAATAGGTCGCCGGTTGGGAGGCAAAAAGCAGAGCGCCTGTCATCAGCGCAAGAACGAAGGCGATCCAGGTCGCAGGCAGCATCGCACTGCTAAGCCGCGTGATCGAATAGCTTCGGGCGGCGAGGCCGAGCAGGCGCAGGTCGACAATGGCTATGAGACCGATGACAGTCGTGATGGCAATGACATGCACCGTTTCCACGGCAGGAAAAGCCAGTGGATTTATCGCCATATATTCGCCGACCGGGCTGGCGCTGAGGGCATCGAGGACATTGGATATCATGGGTTCTCTCCTCCCTCAGGTGTAGGCAATCCAGCGTCCGCACGTGATCATCGCCAGCCAGACGAGCATAAGGCTCGCTCCGAGGATGCGTACACTGGCGGGTGTCGGCTGTGCCGCTTCGCGCAATCGCCCGATCCGGCGGGCAAAGGGGATGAGCAGTGCGATTGCGACGAGCAGGAGCATCATCTTTAGCCGGAACAGGCTGTTGCCAAGCGAGCGTCCCGGTTCGCCGCAGATCATCAGCACGCCCGAAACAAGCAGGACGATCAGGCCCCAGCCGATCCAGCCATTCAACCGCTTGCCCCATTGCGCCAGCGACCAATCGCGCCCCACAAGCTGGAGCGCCCGGCCGGACAGGACCAGCGACGAAGCAAAGACCGCCGCGATGGCGAGGATATGAACGGTCTGGACGGCCGGCACCGCCCACTCGGCCGTTTGCATGAACTGGTGCACCCGGGTCTGTTCCAGCCAGCCGACCAGACTGTTTATCGGGGCCGTCATGATGGTTCCTCTCTGCGGCGGCGGGTGAGGGGCCCGCCGCCTTTTTCCTCAAAAGTCGAACTTGGCCGTTACGCCGATTTCGCGCGGTCGCCCGCGCACGACGCTCAGCATGTTGCGGGTCGGGGCGCCGAGGCCGGTTGCCGGCCCCTGATCCCAAAAGCCCCCGCCGAAGCGGTTCGCATAGGTGGCGTAGACATTCTCGAACAGATTGTTGGCATAGACGGTCACGGTGAGCGGCAGGTTGGTCGGTGTGACCTGTATCCGCGCGTTCACGAGGTCATAGGCGGGAAGTTGATAGGTCGAATCCGGATTGTCGTCGGGATAGACCCACTGCTTCCCGACATAAGCGTAGCTCACATTGAACTTCACCTGCCCAAAGCCGGCGTCTACTTCGTAGTTCGCCCCGAGGCTGTAGCTGGTCCTGGGAATGTCGGGGAACAGATGCGTGATCGGGAAGGCTCCGGCGCCCACCGCGGGTACGTCCCTCAACTCATAGTCGGTCAGACCGAAATTGGCGTCAAACGACAGCCCCCCGCCGACAAAGAGCTGGGCATCGAGTTCCAGGCCCTTGATCTTGGCAGTGCCTTGATCCTGCAGCAGCGGCAGGAAGCCGACCGGGCAGGCAGCGCTGCCCGGTACCAGATCGATCAGTTGGCCTGTGCCGCAATTGACGCGCACGGCCGCCTGACGATTGCTCCAGTCCATCTTGAAGATGGTCGGATTGATGCGCAGGTGGCGATCGAACAACGTGGCGCGCACGCCCGCCTCATAGTTGATCACCTTCTCGTTGGGGATGGTGGCGACGACAAAATCCTGGTTGCTGCCCGTCTGAAGGATCGTGGTGGGCGTGCTGGAATTGTAGCTGCCGAGGGTCGCGCTGAATGCACCGGCCTTGTACGCCTTCGAAACCGTACCGTAGACCATGATGTCGTCGGTGAAATGATAGTCGAGCGTCGCGCGCCAGTCCAATGCGCGGAACGACTGGCTCTTCGACGCCGAGGACATGGTCGTCCCCGGCACCACGCGGAAATCAGGCCCGGATATGGCGTCAGGCGTGGTCGGCTGATAGCGGTTCTGGCGGTAATCCTTGTGATCCCACGCCTGGCGCAGACCGCCGGTCAGGTTGAGCCCATCCACGATGTGCCATGTCGCGCTACCGAACAGCCCCCAGGAAGAGGCCTTCTGGAAAGTGTCGGTGATCGTGCGCGTATAGAGGCCGCCATCCGCATTGGGCGGATTCCCGGAGGTTGGCTGAACGGGAGGATTGTTGTTGTAGACCGCTGTGCCGCGCCGATTGAGGATGTAGTTATAGGGCGAGCCGCTGTTCTCGTGGAAATAGCTGCCGCCCACCACCACCTCCAAGGCGTCGTCGAAGAGCGCCGCGTTGAGCTGGACCTCGTCGTAGAATACCTTCGAATTCAGGATATCGTAGCGCATCTCGAAGCCGATGCCTTCCTGGTCGCTGTTTGCGCGATGCGTGAGCTTCGAATAGCCGGTAACCGAGTGAAGGCTGACCTTATCGCTGAGCTTCCAATCGACCCGCAGGTCCGCCTGCCAGTAATCGTCATTGTTGATCTGGTCGCACGCCGCATCATAGTCCGGATCGAAGTCGTCCAGGAAACACACGTCAGCGGCCCTGTAGTCGCCGCGAACGAAGCGCGGATCGTTGTAGGCGGCGATCGGCGCCTGCCCCGCCTTCTTGAAGGCGTCGTTGAGCCAGCCGCCATAATTGCCCTGAATGAAGCCGTCGATGCCGGGGCGCAGGTCAAACTCCTGCACCACGAATGGCGTCGCATTGCCCTCCGACCGGTTATAGAGGAACCCCGCCGTCGCGGTCAGGCCGGGAGTCAGTTCGCCGCGCAATTGCACGCGTCCGATATAATCCCGCTCCGCCCCGAGATTCTGGGTCCCGCGCGAGACATAGCCGTCCTTGTCCAGATACGCGCCCTGCACGCGCAGGGCAAAGCCGTTGCCCAGCGGCACGTTGAGCATGCCGATCACGTCGTGATGATCGAAATTGCCGATCGTCCCTTCGATCGAACCCTCGAACTGGTCGGTGGGGTTCTTGCTGAAGATGCGGATCGCGCCGCCCGTGCTATTGCGGCCGAACAGGGTTCCCTGCGGTCCGCGCAACACTTCAATGCGGTCGATGTCGAGCACGCGCAGGACAGCGCCGCTGGTGCGCGGCATGAAGACGCCGTCGATATAGAGGCCAACGCCGCGCTCGCCCGTGGCGCCGCCGCCGCCGGAAATGCCGCGAATGACGAAATTCGCGCTCGCATTGCCGCTGCCGCGCGAGGGCGAAATGCTCAGGTTCGGTGTGAAATGTGAGAGATCCTGAAGATCCTCAATGCCTTTTGCATCGATGGTCTCCTGCGTCACTGCCAGAATCGACAGCGGCGTGTTCTGGAGGCTCGTCGCGCGGCGCTCGGCGGTGACGATAATATCCCGATCATCTGTAGCCGATGTCGCCGCAGCTGACTGCGCATAGACGACGGAGGCCTGAAGACTGGCAAACGCCGTGCCGGCCAAAGCAAAGCCACGAAATACGCCGATCCGGCTTACAGATCGCACTCTTGAATCCGTCATTTCTGTCTCTCCCCTTTTCCTCCCGCACGCTTCTTGTCTGCGGCTGCTTGGTGATCTATTGATCAATCAACCCTTGTAGTTGATTCGTCAACTCTAACGGTTCGAAGTATAACCGGGCGCTGTCGATGCGCCGACCTTGCTTCCGACAATGGCTGGAGAACGAGCATGACTGCGAGAAACGCGCATCAGCCCCGGCGGGCAGAACGCCTGCCACGCCTCGGGCTGACGATCGCAGCGCTTCTGCTGACGATCCCGGCCGAGGCACAGACGGACCGAAACCGCAGGCTCACACCGGAACAGCTCGACACGATGCAGCAGCGCCACCCCGGTCTCGCGGGTGCGCTCGACCCGGCCAATCTCGCCAAGCCGCGCCCCACCCCGCCCTTCAACATGACGGGCACCTGGTTCGTCGACCTCTCCGAAGGGTTCAACAAGTTCCGCTTTGGTCCGCCCTATCCCGAGTTCCTCGAAGCGGGCCAAAAGGCCCTCGCGGAAGGGGAAGCGACGCGTGCGCGGGGCGAGAACTATCGCGACAGCATTGGCCAATGCTATCCGGCCGGCATGCCGATGATCATGACGCGGGTCTGGCCGATCATGTTCATCCAGATGCCCACTGCCATCTACATGGTCGCCGGCTTCACCAATAGCTTCCGCACCATCTATCTGGACGGGCGAGCCCATACCGATCCGGACATCTATGTGCCGACCTATAACGGGGAATCGATCGGCCATTGGGAGGGCGACACGCTGGTCGTCGACACCCAGGGCTTCGAGACCGACCATCACTGGATCGATACCGGCCTGCCGATCAGCGACCAGTTTCACATGATCGAGCGCATCCGGATGATCAACGGCGGGAACACGCTCGAGATCGAATATATCATGACCGATCCCCAGAACTGGAAAGGCGCGTGGCGAAACACCAAGCGCTGGGACCGCGTTACCGAAGCCGACATCGGCGAAGTGGAATGCACCGAGGCGCGCAACGCCAACCTGCCCGGCACCGACCGTGGGCAGCAGACGCTTGATGAGCGCGAAGAGAAGAAATGATCGAAAGGAACTGATGTGAAAATCGGGAAATGGGCCTGCGTGCCGGTCGCCCTTGCCGCGACGATGATTTCGGCCCCGGGTCGTACGCACCATAGCTTCGCCATGTTTGACCAGACGCAGGTGGTGACGCTGAAAGGGCAGGTCGCGCAGTTTCAATGGACCAACCCGCATGCCTTTATTGAGCTGGATGTCCCCGACGGAAAAGGTGGAAGCGATCGCTGGAGCATCGAGCTCAACAGTCCGAACAATCTGACGCGTCAGGGCTGGCGCCGCTCGTCGCTGATGCCGGGCCAGACCGTTTCGGTCACGTTCAATCCGCTGCGCAACGGCAAGAAAGGCGGGCTTTTCAACAAGGTCATCCTGCCCGACGGCAAGGTTCTTGGCGACATGAGCAACGCCAGCGGGCGCCCCATCAACGTGCCCTCGGCCGATTAGGGAGTTGCGTTCATGCGCTTGAAATCCGCCGCGATGCTTGCACTCGCCACACTGGCTGTGCCCGCCTTGGCCCATCACAGCTTTGCCATGTTCGACATGAAGAAGGAGGTCACAGCCCAGGGTGTCGTCACGGACTTCCGCTGGACCAATCCCCATAGCTGGATGCATCTCGACGTGACCGGCAAGGACGGCGCCAAGGTCAACTGGGCGCTTGAGATGACCAGCCCCAACAATCTTGTCCTTGGCGGCTGGCGGCGCAGTTCGCTCAAGCCCGGCGACAAAGTCACCGTGACCTACCATCCCCTGCTCAACGGCAAGAGCGGCGGATCGCTGATACAGGTGGTGCTGGCCGACAGCAAAACGACGCTCGAAAACAAATAGGCTGGACCGACCATGCGCAAAACGAACATCAAGAGGCCCTATCGGCCCGCCCTCCGCGGCGCTCTGGCGATGCTGCTGTGCAGCCCGGCTTGGGGCCAGCAGGAGGCTGAGGCCGACACAGTCTGGCCGGCGGCGGGCAAGACCGTCGACTATGGCGCGCTGCAGGGGCTTCCGGATTGGCGCGGCATCTGGTTGCCGATGATGGGCAAGAACCCTAAGCCCGAGATTCCGCGCCTCATGGGCAAGTACAAGGCGCATTATGACGAGATCCAGACCCTCATCAACAGCGGCGATCCCGAAGCCCAGCTGAAGGTCGAACGGCGAGCCTCGGCGTGCGAGCCGCCGGGCATGCCGGGTATCATGACCCAGCCCTATGACATCGAGTTCCTGTTCACGCCCGGCCGCGTCACGATGGTGCAGGAAGCCTATATGCAGGTGCGCCGCATCTACACCGACGGCCGCCCCCTGCCCGCCGATCCGGACCCGACCTATAATGGCGTCTCGATCGCGCATTGGGAGGGACAGACCCTCGTCGTCACCACCACAGGCCTGCGGGACGGCGGCGTCATGGGGCGCTGGGGCATCACCTATAGCGACAAGGTGACGATGACCGAGCGCATTCATCTCGACCCGGCGAACCCCGACATACTCGTCGTCGAGAATCGCTTCAATGACCCGCTGGCGCTCTCCGCACCCTGGCATTCGACCTATTTGTTTTCGCGGAACCGCAGCCAGGATCAGCTCGAATTCATCTGCGCTCAGAACGACCGCAACCCTATCGACGACAAGGGCAATGTCGACTTGGTCGACACCGGCCAGAAATAGTGCCGTCATTTCGCCACGCTTCCGGTGGCGTCGAAGCTGAAGTTGAGCGTGACCATGCTGGCGAGTTCGTCGGCCGCCTCGCCCGCGCCGATGCCGAAGGCGCTGCGATCGATCACCGCCTGCCCTTCCACATGACGTGAAAGGCCGGTCCCCTTCAGGCTGAAGTTGAGGGGCTGCGGTCCGCTTTTGCCCTTGAGGCTGAGCGTCCCCTGAGCAGCGTAGCGGTTCGCACCCGTCTGCTGCACCGATGTCGAGCGGAAGGTCGCGCGCGGATGGGCTGGCACATCCAGGAAGTCCGAGCCGGTGAGCATGGCGTCCTGCGTCGCGTCGCCCACCGAGGCGCTCGCGAGATCGATCGTCATGCGAATATCCGCGCGCTCTGGATGCTCGGGATCGAAGGCAATCTCTCCGCCCCAGCGCGTGAAGCGGCCGCCGATGGTGACCGCACCATTGCGGACCGAGAAGGCCAGTGTGCCCCTCGGTTTGATCGTCCAGACTGGAGGATTTGCACCCACTGATGCAGCCTGCTCTGCCTGATTGACTGGCGTCGCCGTCGCGGGGGGCGGCGCAGTCTGTTGCCCCACGGGGACCGGTGCCTCCTTCCGCACAGGCGTTTGCGCAGCGCCGTCAGTCATCGCCATGCCGACCGCCCAGCCAATTGGCACCAGCAAGGAAAGCAGCAGCCACAGCCCCCGCGCAGGCGCGATACGGGCCATCACATTGTCCTTCACCAGCCACTGATGCCGCACCGCGCCCGCCACATGCAGCAGGATGAGCGCGATCCCGAGCCAGCCAAGCAGCGCATGCGACACATGGGCAAAGCCGTTGCCCCCCTGCCCCAGCGGCAGATGCGGCCATGGCAGAGCACCAAAGATCAGCGTCGGCACGCGGACCTTATCGGTCGACACAAGCAGCCAGCCGGTCAGCGGCGCGCCGATCATGAAGACATAGAGGCCGAAATGAACGGCTCCGGCGAGCCATCCCGTGAAGCCTCCCTCCACTGCGGGCGGAGGCTTGTAAGCCATGCGCCAGAACAGCCGCAGCAGCGAGAGCAGCAACACCGCAATGCCGACTGATTTGTGCAGCTGGAAGGCAGCGAAGCCGCCCGTCCCCAGATCGTCCAGGCCGAGCCCCATGGACAGCTGGAACGCGAGCGCCAGCGCCAGCAGCCAGTGCAGGACTATGGCGACCAGACTATATCGCTGCTTCGTGATGCTCCGAGCCTGCGACATCACCCTCACCTTTTAGATGATTGGCGCGCGGGAGGGCCGGGCGCGACGCATTGTCGCGCGCTGATACGACTGTGGCGGACCTGCTCGCATAATCCTTCCCCCATTTTTCGTGCGCTCTGCGTCACAGACTCCGGTTAAGCCAAAGTTGACGGATGCAACAGAGGATTTTATCATCAATTTCACTCCTTGTAAGTCAGGAGCTATTGAACCTCGACTTTCGTCGGGGGACACGGGCAGCCTCGATATGGCGCGGCGAGATGTGCGCAGAGCCAACGTCTTGATCTTCGCCAACCAATTTTCATCAGGTCAGCCCAGAATCGATGGTTCTTCCCAATATAGGCAGCAGGCCGCTTTCATGAGCCTGCGGACGCCAACAGGCATCAAGTTGCGCGTTCGAATGTCCGAAAGTGGAGCGGTAGCCGCCACGGGCCGCTAAGAGGCAGATTTACAGCGTGCATCGAAGCGTCGTGCAAGCTCTGCAAGACTGACCGTCCCCAACCGCGCGACCAACAGCGCCTCGGCCTCGCTAAGCGCATCGCCTTCCGCTTCCGCGACTTCCAATGCGCTGACGTAAAAGGGGAGCGCTTCGGCTGGTGGGCCACTGAACTCCAGCGCCCTAGCCAGCTGGAAACCTGCACTGCGAACCCATTCGCCTTCCGGTCCGTTCAGCTCTTGGTGCGTGTCGTAGCTTTCGCTCAGCGAACCAACGGGAGACGATAGCGACCGCTTCGTTGTCCGACAGGGTGCGGGGCATGGATTCGCCTAGCTTCTGGCGCGCCTCATCCACAGCGGCCCAATATCGTTGCTCTGCGGTGCCGCGCTGGCGCTGAGCCTCTTCCAGCGATTCAGTGCCAAGAGACAGCTGAAAGGGAGCGGTGCCCACTATCGGCCACACGTCCTTTGGGAATGCTCGGTTGAAATACCAGCAGCCCCTGCGCTGAATCAGGTTGGACTTTCGGATCATTTCGGAGGCCTCGTATGTGACAGCTTTATGTGCCACTGGCCGTCCTAAACGTAAGAAATCCGCCATTTCTTCGCCTCAGTGAGGCGGTGGTCAGAAGAGGACTCGCGGGTGTCCAGTTAATATCTGATATTAAATGATTTATTAAATGCGGAGAACAAAGGGCCCCCATTCAGGCCCCCGGACCCGGCGAACTTGCAGGGTTTGAGTCCTAGCCTTGGCGGACAAAGATATGCCTTGGCAAACGGTCTGGATTCCCGCCTAGCCATCACAAGCGCGTACGCTTCCATCCGGTTTCCGATCAGACGATCAACGCCATTTGCCATTTTTCTTTTCATGCCAAGCCTGCGCTATGTGGCTCGCATCCGTGGCAGGAATGTCTGAGGACGGCAACATGGGCGCGTGCCGGGTTTGAGTTGACGCAATCTGCTGCAGGCTTTGAAGTTCCTGCTTCCTCAATAATGGCGGTGTCGACAACCCCGGCGTTGCGATCGTGTTTACTCCGGAGTTCGCTTGAGCGGCGAGAGCTCGGCCAACAGCGTCCCGCGTTACGGGATCGTTGTCGAATAGCAGCTGTAGGTGAGGCTGAAGATTGTCGGGAAAGACATTTGGCCTGGCGGCCACACCGTTTGAACGTCTCTCTACAACATCCGGGGCGCGGGCGAGTAATTCTATAATCTCGTCCCGCATCGCATCGAGCTCGTTCACAAGGAACTTGGTCACCCGGTCCTCAAAAGAGGCGGCCATTGCTTGAAGCCGTTTTGGTAGCGCCGAGACGTCGAGGGTCACATTGCGACCGTCAAACGTCACGGGCAAACAGCCGTGATGATACGTCCGATATTCTTCAATCCAGCTCATCATCGCCTCAGCCCGGTCACGTTCCAGCTTCTCGGAAGCCTTTCGTTCCAGCGCGTCATAATCGACCGATGCTGGTCGTGAATGCTGCGCAACAGGGATTTGAGCTTCCCTTTCAATTTCGATCGACTCATCGACCTCCCTTGCCGAGGGGTTGGTGGCAAGCGGCCTAGGGACTATTTGAGGCCCGTCGCCAACGGCCTGCTCAGCAGCCAGCGATGCTTTGCGCTTTCTGCAACGTTCCTGCTCTTCACAGATCGCGCTCAAACGAGACT
>Ga0247738_10000237_pt1 | contig 22829 bp, 22 predicted proteins | sample UWRJL013104B2_FD_180936 | JGI IMG/M metagenome (GOLD analysis project Ga0247738, IMG submission 180936) | Plant litter microbial communities from Arlington Agricultural Research Station in Wisconsin, United States - UWRJ-L013-104B-2 | ecosystem: Environmental > Terrestrial > Plant litter >...
AATATCCATCGTACGCCGGGGAGCCTCCGGCGGGCGAGCCGCCTTCGACAAGTCGACGGAGACATTGTTCAACCGAGAGCGGATGGAGCGTCACGTCACCATGGTCCTCGGTGCGTCGGCCGCCGAGGCGGAGGTCTTTGGCTCGCCGTCCAGTGGCGCGGGCGGCAGCCCCGACTCCGACCTTGCCAAGGCGACCGAGCTGATGGCGACACTGCGGTCCAGCTACGGCATGGCCGGCTCCCTGCTATGGGTGGCACCTGACGACGTACCGACATTACTTAAGCTTGACCCCGCGTTTCGACATTCCGTGGAGGCGGACCTCCGGCGCCTCTATGCCGATGCACAACGTCTGGCGAACCAGTTCAGGCAGCAAATTCTCATGGTAGCGGATCGGCTGATCAGGGAGGGCCAGGTCTCGCGCGAGGTGGTGGCGCAATTGATCCGCCCAGAAGGGCCACCCAAACGTGCCGACGGCAGTAAGGGCACAGCCGGTAACGTGCGAAAAGGTCGGCACGATCGAAAGACCTGACAGATTTTAATCAAACTTGCGGGCCGAACTTAGGGCCGCGGTCAGTCGGTCGTCGTATGTGCGGCGCCATGACCAAACACTTGTACATAGCGCCCATTGGCGAGCGGCTTGACCGCGGTGCTGACCAGCACGCCGATGGGATGACTGTCGTCGTGGTGTAGTCGGCTCCTCGTTTCTCCTGTCCCTCCTTGCCCCCACGCACCGGCTGTCCATGCCGAGGTCTGGGGCATTCGCCGTGTGCCTTGCCAGGTGGGCGGTCCCCTTAGGACCAGGAGAGACGACATGTACTCTAACGCTAAACTTCAGCGCGACGCCCTTTCCGGCCGACTGTCGTGGCTCGCCGATCATAGCGTGATCGGGGTTGCTGCGAATGACGTGGGAAGGAGCTTGTCTTTGTGTGGACGCCAAGGGGTGCTATTCGAATCGCCGAAAGCGTTTGTGATCGCAAGCCGGTCCCCAGAAAGCGGGGATCCGCAGTTGGAAACTTCGTCGATCCGTTCCGGCGTCGGATGGTCTGGTACGAAAGCCGCCTAGAACGTTCCCATCTTCTACTCCTAGTTGCAAACCCTTTGGTCGCGGAAGTCCGCGAACAACAGAGGGTGGAGTTCAGGCGGGACGGTTCGATCGCGGTCCACTTCATGGACATCGTCGTAATCTGGAAATCCGGCCTGACCTCTGCCTATTCGGTAAAGTACTTCCGCGACCTTACCGAGGACCATCGATGCGAAATTCGATCCATCAAGGTCCACAATGGTGATGCGTTTGCTCACCAGTACGGCTTCCTCAAGGAAACCGATGTAGGCGAGATCAACCTGGCAAATGCCGAAGAGATCCTGTGGTGCGCGTCCCATTTCGACTTTGAAGGTCGGGAACGCCTCATCCATAAGCTCCGAAGCGCTGACGATTATGTTTCCCTGGCCCAATGCGACGCTTGGCTCGGTGAAGGTGATCGCGGTTCCATTGCGGCGAAGTCCCTGATCCAGACCGGCCTTTTGGAGATGCAGCCCAGGCAGCTGCTTTGTCCGGGCTCCGTACTTAGGAACCGGTTTACCAACTAAACCACGGAGGACGGCATTCCGCCCTCCGTTAATTCTTTAGAACCAGCTACTTGGTGAATTGTTCGGCGTTGCTGGGAGTAAGATTTTGCCGAACAACCATTCCGCTACGGGCCGTCATTTCCGCTTTGGCCCCTATGATCGCATCACGATAAGTAGTGCTCACTACCGCGCCATAGACGATCACGAGAGCGACACTAACGGGGGCATGCACAAGCTTCAGCTGGTCAGCCGTAAGCTTCTCGATCCGTTTTTTGCCGATGTGTCGGATGACGAGCTGGAAGAGTTCGAACGCAAGGACAACCTGCGCGTAGAACCTGGCTACTTCTCCAAGGCGCATGCCGAACTGCGCAACATGACCGACGGCTCCTTCCTCATGGATTTGTCCGAGCAGGAATTGCGCACCATTGCTTGGAAGACCGAGTGGTGTGAGCTGTTCGAGCGCTCGCTGTCCGATGCCGACTATCCTCGTAGATTGAATCTGAGCGCCGCTTCGCTGGCAGATTTCATTGCGATGGAACGCGGCGCGATGGATCGGTGGTACCGGAAAAAGTTCAGCGAGCGCCGTGGACTCGGTCGTCCCGTAATTCCAGACACGCCTGAAACCGGTGACCTCGGCGACATCAAGGTGCGCAAGGAGTTCGACTATCCCAGCCCGTCCGCGCTGCGCAATTGGATCAACAGGTTTCGAAGATCTGGCGGGCGAAGCGAGGCTTTTCGACCGCAATACGCGAAGTCCGGTCGCCGAAAGCACCTTGTGCCCGAAACTGAGGCGATCGTGGCCACGTGTGTCGACCAATATCTCACGCTGAACCGATTGACCGGCGCCGATATCTTTGACTCCGTGGAAGTCGAATTGGCTAAGGCCAACCGGTTGCGCTTGGGCAAGCCTGCGCTGAACGTCAGCAGGTCGACGGTCTACCGGAGAATAAAGGGTCTCAATCCGTTCTTGATAGAAGTTGCCCGCCAAGGTGGCGACGTCGCTCGGCGAAAGTACACCATGGTGGGATATGGCCACGGTGAAATCATGCCAATGGCCCGTGTCGAAATGGACGACTGGGAGGCCGATCTTTTCGTTCTGGCAGAGAAATCCTCGGTCTGGAAGAAATTGACGCCAGCGCAGCGGGCCAAAGTGCCGCGGGTCCGCTGCACCATAACCGTTGCAATCGACTGCGTGACGAGATGTGTGGTTGGCCTCAACGTGTCGCCTCACGCTCCATCGACACCGGCAGTCCGGGCCACGATCAGCACGATCATCAATAGCAAACAGGCCCTCACGAACTTCGCCGAGACTCGAAGCGATTGGCCGATGCGCGGAGTGCCCCGGAAGATTTCCACTGATGGTGGCCCGGTCTTCAAAGGACAGGAGATCGAGTACACGTTGGCTCAATGTGGCGTCGAGAAGAACATACCGGAGCAAGATCCACGCAAGCGCGGAACAATCGAATCTTTCTTCAAAACTCTGAAGCGGATATGTCGCCGGTTTGCCGGGCAGTCGTTCAAGGATGTCATCGAGCGCGGAGAATACCCTGGCGAAGCAATGGCCAGCCTCTGCTTCGAACAGTTTCACAAGGCAGTAATCAAGTTCATCGTCGACAGGTACCACCACCACAGGCATCGCGGCCTCGAGTATGTGACACCCTACGCTGCCTGGACGAGGGATGTCTCAACCACGTCGCCAGTACCTTCTCGGGCACAGCAGATTGTCGCCTTCGGCATGCCGATGCATGGCGTCACTCTCGACAAGCACGGGTTGCAGTATCTCGATATCCCATACTCATCGGCGGACCTGGGTTATCTGATGCGCCTCGTCGGGAGCGGCGCGAAACTGGACTTCGTCGTGAACCCCAATGACCTCACGAGCATCCTCGTTTTCGTCGAAGACCGGTACCGCGGGGAGATGACAAGGCGCGCGCCGACCAAAATGTTCCATGACTATCTTGAAGTCGACACGCCAATAAAGGACTTCCATGGCGTATCTCTCGACCGTTATCTCGAGGGTAAGAAGGTGGTTCGCGCTTTTGTGGCGAAAGCCCAGAAGGAAGGCGAAACTTTCCGGGTATCGGCCAATGCCGATCTTTATGAGATGGGCCATCAAGCGCTGCTGGACGCTCGTCTCCCCACACATCAACTCACCATCGACCAGGCTAACCGAATTGCAAGCCAGATCGATTGGGGCGCACAAGCGGCATTCAGCCAAGGTGTAGAGAGTCCGCCATGGGTCGATCTTGAGAGCGATTCCTATGGTGAAATCCTGGACGACGGGCCGACCGGCCACCAGTCGGCAACCCAGCAGCGTCACGAGGCCGCCCCGCCGGCCCACGCCCCTGAACAGAAGAAATCAAAGCCGTTCAGTCGCAGCGCTAACCTGCCGGATGACGACGAATGACCATTGCCCGCAAGAACATGCCGCCGACACATGTGCGGAACTCGATTCTTGATCAGATTGCGGCGCGTTTGCCGGAAGACAAGATACGAGCCATCGAGGTCCTGAGTCGCGTCAACGCCATCTATGTTGAAGGCCATCGTGACACTGTCATCCGGAACAAGTTTGAAGACTATCTGGCCTTCTCGTTCGCCAACCAGCGCCATGGCCGGCGAGGCAAAGGTCGGGCCTTTTTCATTACCGGCGAAAGCGGTGCCGGCAAGACTGACGCCGTCGAGCATCTGCTGAAGACGCATCCCACAATGCAGCCGATCGACACAGAATTTGGGCCAGTCCTACCATTTGTGTCTGTCAGCCTGAGAGGTGCCGCGACCCTGTCCATTTTGGGCAACGCCATTCTTGAAGCTGCTGGTTATGGCTCAAAACGCAAGATCGCGCAGGGTGACGTGTGGAATATGATGCCGGCCGAACTGGCGAACCTAGGTGTGGCATTGGTACATATCGACGAGACCCAGCATCTGCTCGCGCACGCCAAGGAGAGGGACGATCTGGTGAAGTCCCTCAAAGGCCTCATGAATGATCATGAATGGCCATTGCGCATAGTTCTTTCAGGAATGCCTGAAGTTAACCAGATGCTGCTGGAAGACGAGCAAGCCGAGCGACGTCAGTTCAGCGTCGAACTTCCGTCAATTTCTTTGCCAGAAGAAATATCGGTTGTGACAAAAATTATCACCGAGTTGTCCGCCGCGGCGGAGATGGATGTATCTGAGGTCCTTACCTCTGACCTGCCCGAACGCATCGCTCATGCCGCAAACTACCAGTACGGCCGCATAGCCGACGTCGTTATCGCCGCCATCTACGTTGCCGCCCTCAAGAGTAGCAAAAGCCTGGGTAGAACGCACTTTGCCCGCGCCTATCTTATGCATGCCAACGTCCAAGGACGAGACGAACTGAACCCGTTCATCTCGGACTACTGGCAAAAGCTCGACCCTGGCTTTTTCATTGCCAACAAGCAGCTGTACCAATCGTGACGGCGATCGAGCCGCTTCGCAGGCGGCATACTCTACAGCTATCCGAGCCCGCGGCGGGCTTTGCGTCGCGGTTAGCAGCCGTCAATGGCAGACCCATGAACATGTTTCTGCGAGATATGCTCATTCCACCGCGCTCCATTGATCTGGGCGACCGCGAGCAGGTCGAGGTCTTGGCACGGATCGGAGGTGCCGATCCGGCCGAACTGTTGCGATGCACCCCCTACCCTCACGCTAAGACCGGTTTTCACTACCTCGCCGGCGAAGTGATCGGCTACCGAGCCATAAACCGGACCTACTTCCGGTACTGTCCGTTCTGCTTGAGCGAGGACCTGGAAATCTTTCCGGGGCCCGACCACGCGAGGCCTTGGCTGCGTCTGGAATGGACCGTACGCCATTTCCGGTCATGCTCGCGCCACGGAGTTTACCTCAGGTCCGCCGCTCCTGTACGGCGTCGGTTCGAACCCTTTGACTTCAGCGAGACTGTGGAGGAGTTGCTGCCCACATTGGCAGAGGCCCGATCAGGAGCGATGCAAGCTCCGCCATCTAGATATCAGGCTTGGTTAAGGTCGAGGTTGAACGGCGAAAGTACCGGTGGCGACTGGTTGGCGGAGTTGCCGTTCTACGCCGCCGCGGAATGGTGCGAAGCGCTGGGCGTTTCGATCCTGCATCCTCCAAAGGTACGAACTGCGCAGTTTACGGAGCAAGATTGGGCAACAGCTGCCGATGCCGGCTTCTGGGTCGCCACGGGCGGCGAAAGCCGCATACAGGCAGCGCTTGAACAGATGAACCAAACGCAGAAGGAGACGCGCGGGTTTTGGGGTCTGAGAGACACTTATGGCTTCTTTTATGGCTTTCTTCAGAAAACTGTCGGTGATGAGGCTTACGAGCAGATCCGCACGCTCGTGCGGGATTTTGCGAACTGCACCATCCCTATTGAACCAGGCACTGATGTACTCGGAGTTTCAATCGATAGCCCGGGGGTCGCTACCGTTCGCACGATCGCTCGGGCAACCGGTGCCCATGATGTCACCGTAAGACGGCTGATGAAGCGCAAAGGTCTGGCAGAAGACGCACTCTCTGATGGCTTACGTAACCATCGCGTTACAGTATCGACTGAAGAGATCGCCACTGTAGTGAGCAAGCTGAAAGGGGCTCTGTCAGGGCCGCAAGTCTCGAAACGCTATGGCATTCCCCGAACTCATCTGGATGCGCTAATCGCCATTGGCGCGTTGCCGACGGTAACCGCTTCGGAGCAAGTCGCCTATGCAAAACATAGGTTCGCCATCGCCGATGTCGAGACGATGATGTCGAGTCTATTCGACGGCACCGAAGAAGTGCTCGATCCAACGTCGCGTCAGCTTCCCATACGGGAAACGAGGCACGCCGCCGGCACCTCCCTGCACTCCGTCTTGTCGATGGTGTTCGCTCGCAAGCTGAAATGGAGCGGACGCCAGGCGGGTCGCTCCGACTATAGCGCTTTGCTTCTTGATGCTGACGAGGTCACAGCACTGGTTCGCAGCGAACCGCCGATGAGCAACTACCGGAAATCCGAATCAGCCGATGCCATTGCCGGTATGACGCCGCTCGCGATCGGTCCATTGCTGGCCGCCGGATTACTTAAGACAACCATGGAGTTCAGCCCTGACGCCAGGCGACTAATACCGGCAGTAACCCGAAAGAGCGTGAATAGCTTCCGCACTCGGTTCGTTTGTCTCGGTGAGTTGGCGACGAACGCCGGATTGCACCACAAGCAAATCAACCTCTTATTGCGGGGGGCCGGCATTGATCCGGTCATGGATCCGTCTGTCGCCAAAGTCTGGTTCTTCAACCGATCTGCGGTAGAGGCCGCTACTGACCGCGACCCCTACTTCTGGCAATATGATAAGGCTGAAGCTCAAGCGCTATTGTCCTCGAAATAGCTCAAGGCTGCCGCAGGACTGGAGGCAAAAGAAAGTATCTCCCACTGCCGGCGATTGCCGGCTGTTCCGGGGCCGAGTGCGGTCTGTCGGCTTCTGGCACTGAACCTCGAAAAGCTGTCAGTTGGCACTTGGGCCACATGCATTTGGCTCTAGTGCCATGAGACTCAGGGATCGGATCGCCCCAGAACATCATCGATTCCGCCACGCAGCGTCAGGACGAAGGCGACCTCGAAGGAATCTTACTTTGAATAGGCTGCGATGAAGGCCCTTGCCGTTGCGTCAGGGCTAGAAGATCAAGCGCGTCTACATAGAGTTCACCAGATGGCCCTGTCGATCAACACGAGCGGATTATCCTTGCCGTCGAAGGTTGCATCGACAGCGAAGTAGGTGATTTCGAATTTTCCATTCTTGAAGTCCCAGCGGGTCGCCGTATAGGCGTCGCCTAGTCCACGCCATTTGTTGCGCTCGCTCATCGTGCGGCTGAAGGCATCGTAGCTGGGATTGACCACCTCACGCAGCGCGGGCGTTTCGTAGATGGTGATGTCTTTCACTTCGGCGCCTTCGCCTTCGCCGGTATAGGTGATATCGAATTTCGGCGAGGGAAAAACGATCTCCGACACTTTGCCGTGCTGGTCAGACAAGAGGTAGACGGCCGTATGGCTATAGGCGCCGATCTGGCAGGGGAACTCGACGATCAGCGCCTGACGCGCAGCGGATTCTTCGCCCACTTGCAACTCGAAACTGGCGGGCTCCATATCCGAGCCGTCTGGTTTCAGACAGAGTTCGGGAACATTGGCAGCGTGATATTCGATAGCGCGAGCGATAGCATCTGCTTGCCATTCAGCTTCGCTGGCCGCGCTGGGCGGGACGAACAAGATTGTTACGGCAAGGATCAAATGGGGGCGCATACCGATCTCCTTTGGTGCTCCCTCATTTGACGACCCTCGCGGCGATAACTTTGGCCGAAATAAAAGTGGGTGCGAACCAAGGTCGCGCGAAAAGCATTCGTCAAATGACCAGAAATCCTCAATTCAGGAGATGCGCCATGTTTCGCCGGACAATTGCCGCCACAGCCATGTTGACCATGCTTTCCGCCCTGCCGGCGATGGCGCAGGAAGTAACCGACTATCTCGGCGTGCCGGGCCCCATTACCGTGGGCGACACAGACTATGTGCTGTCTTGGTCGTCCAATCCCAGTGAGGGATATTTCAAGCAAGAATATCTGCCAGAGGGCGCTGTGCCCGAAAGCTATGAAAGCATGGTCATGGTCGAGTTCCTCGCCTCCGACATGCCCCTGACCGATGTTATTTCGGCGCAGATGCAGATGATCAACGCGCGTAAGGACACCGATCCGGTCGCCAACGCGGCCTTACTCCAAAATGACGAGACAGGTGAGTTTGTGCTCGATTTCCTGCTGTCTGCCAAGGATGAGAATGGTGAATTCATCCTGGAGTGGAACGGCTATCGCTACGCCGAAGCCGAGTTCGACGGCCAGCGTGGTTCAATACTGTTTGCTATCAGCGAACGGGCCTATGGTAATGAGGCTTCGGAAGCTTTTTTGGGCAATCTGCGCGAATTCAAGGCTCAGCGTACCCTTGACCTGACCAAAGCAGACTTGCCTGAGCTGGACTGAGGCCATCTGGGCGTTCACAAAAAATTCCAGAGGAGCACACAATGCTTTCACCCCGTAACGGCCTTGTCGCCAGCATCGCAATCCTGCTTGCCGCCACCGCTCCGGCACTGGCAAACTGGGAGGGAACAGAATGGGGCATGTCGCCCACAGCGGCACTGGCTGCGCTAGAGGGCGCTACCAGCCACATCCCTACCGAAGCCGAACAATACGACTATGACGGGAGCAGATATTCCCCATTGGTCAAGCAATCCCGATCCATCGAGGGCGTGGCAGGGGAAGTTACACTCTTGTTCGACGCCGATGACAGCCTGAAATTCGTGGTCTTCAACCCGGACGACACGGCCCAATGCGATGCGCTTGGAGACGCGCTTTTGGAGCGATACGGGTCGGCCGAGCCGACTGGCTTCGGCACGACCGAAATCTACAACTGGGAAGATAATGGCGACATTGTCCGGTTTACCAACTCACCTGATGCAGGCTTTTGTAACCTGAATTACTCGGCATCCTGAAGCCGTATCCCGGATCGGGCGTGATACTCGATCCGGGTCTGTCTCTAGGCCTCAGCTTTGGCCGATCTGCAACACGCCGGGCTGACCGCGCATATAGGTCTCGACCACGGCACGATAGGCCGGATTCTGCGCCGCATTGTCCTCATTGAGATAGACGCTGACGGTGGCAGCGCAGAGGCCGCCTTCGCCTTCTGCTGTATGAGCGGTGATCTCGCCTTGCGCGGCATCGCCGGCAAGGTCCACCCATCGGGCCGCGATGCTGTCTGCGGCCTGTTGGGCGATTTCACAGTCGGGATAGGCCAGGGCAATCCCGACACCCTGACTTTCGTGCTGCACATCGACAACAATGCCGCCAAGATAGGGCGGGATGCCGGAGCCGAGCGCGGCCATCTGCTCTTCAATCTTCTTTTTGGTTTCATCCATGTCTGCCGAAGGCGACAAGAACGCGCTGGGATCCAGCCCGGTCATGCCGAACAGCGGGGAAATGACGACGGCCTGCACCAGCTGGCTGTCGCCGACCGACTGTTCAAGGCCCGAAAGCGCCGTATGCATGATCGGGTTTTCACCAAGGCGTGGCTGTTGAGATGCAGCGAGCATTGCTGCCTGCGGCGTTTGCGCCTGCACGACATTGGTGCCGCTGGCAGCGGCGAACTGTGCAGCGCCGATATTCGTCCGCCATGGATCGGACGGGTCTCGTTTTGACGGGTCCATCCGCTGAGGCTCGCCATTGCCGATTACGCCCGGCGCGCCGGCGCTTTCAAAGCCCACGGTTTCCAGCGCCGCTATCAGATCAGCCGCAGCCGTCTCATCACTAAGTCCCCAGAAGCTGTGAACATTGGGCGGGCGGCCATATCCGGCAAAATATTGCACTCGATCGATTGTCGTCCCGGCCTTCGATTCCCATTCCGCTGCCTCGCTGCTGGCGAGGGACTGAAGGGCAAGCATGTCTGCCCCCGTCAGCACACGGGAAAATGGCCGTACTTCGGCATCGTCACCTGCAAGACCAGCGGCAACCTTCACGTCGACGAAATAGGCGAGGTCGCCATATTCCTGCATCAGCACGGTGGCGGGCAGATGATCCAGGCTGTCGCGCAGGGCATCGAGGTTTTGGGCAAGCGCGGCACCTGACGTGCTGAGCAGCAGGCTGGCGGCGATGATGGCATGGCGCATGGACGTCTCCTTATTCAAGTTCATTGATCTGACGTCTCGTAGGATTTCGACCTTGGTCAGCTGCCGCTATTTTCTTTCCACAAATGTCATCCCGTGACCAAGGTTTGCCTGGCGCCGCACGTCCTATCAGCACAAACGAAAGGATCAGGATCATGAAACGACTGCTGCTTTCTCTGCTTATAGCCACGGCGATGGTTTCTGCCGCGCCCGCGCAGGACGTCCACAGCCTCGACACCCTGAGCAATAACGAGATCGAGGCGCAGGCCACCGACCTGCATCCGGCCGCCTTGTACCTGCTGGCCTCGCGGCTGCTCGCAGAAGGCAAGGGCCAGGATGCCGCCAATTGGATGTATGCTGGCCAGTTGCGCTGGCGCTTCATGATCACCGCAGAGAACGATGCGGCCAGCAATGAAAATGTCCTGTTCAGTGCGTTGAGCGAGCAGGTCGGCCGCCCGGTCAATGAATATATTGCCGGCGACGTCGACGAATGGCTTGCAGCGATGAACTGGGCGCTGGAATGGGATGCGGCCAATGACAACAACATCACCTCCAAAACAGAGCATGCCGACGCTCTCGAAAGCGTCAGGTCCGGCCTTGAAAGCCTGATTGCCAATGTCGAGGACAATCGCGAAACCATCCCAAAAGAACGTGAGGCCAATGGCCTCGAAAACCGCTGAGGATGTGAACATGCATTCCCTCCTCAGGCTCCTTATTCCAGCTCTCCTTGCCGTAACAGCGCTGCCGGTTCAGGCCGCCGATCCGGCTCGCAGCGAACGCCTGCGTGTCGGCACAACCAATATTTTCTGCGTCGTGGCCCCATGCCCATGGCGCGGTATCGCTAAGGCCGACTCCGCCCGATTGGGCCCGGTTGATCTGATCTGGTCTGCCCAACATCTCCCCCGCCTCGACGCCCTCCCTGAGGATGTCGTCAGGATCAGCGAGAGCTGGAACGCCAATAATTGCCTTGAAGTCGAGGGCGCTCTGAACGGCTCGACCCTGATCGTGGACCGCATCATCGGAGAATGCGCCTGATGCGTCGGCTCGGCCTTATCCTCGCGGCAAGTACGCTGCCGCTGAGCTATGCTGCGGCCGATGATGCGACCGCGTTTTCGGAGGCTTTCAGCAAGGCAGCTTCAGGCGCTACGCTGGCCGAGGCTTATATGACGGCGTGCGACGCACATGACCCGGACAGTACGCAGTCGCGGCGCGACGCTTTTGCCGGGTGGGCGCATCGGGTTGATCTGGCTGGCTATAAGCGGCTGCTGGCTGGCGCGGCGGAGCCGCTGCCGGGTGTGGTCGCGGATCTGGAGCAACATGCTGAAACCGTAGGCGAGGAGGTGGATAAAGATGTTCGCGAAGACCGCTCGACCTGCACGGATTTCAAGGATGAACTGGGTGCAGAGATTTTCGATATCGAACGCCCGATTAGCTACCTCCTGCGCAATGCAGACGATTTCGGCATCACCTTGGCCGAAATTCCGGTCGAGCCAGTCAGCGACGAGATCCAAGTCGTCCCCTTGGCTTCGCTCTCGGCGCAACTCGCTGAAAAAATGGATGAGATCGGCTCAAAGGCCGGTGCCGTCACAGATCGTGATCTGCGTGCGGCGCGCGAAAAGCACGCCGAGAAATGGCTGTCGCAACGTCTGGTCTTTGCCATTTATGGTCGCGTCACCGACGACGACACGCTGCGCGAATGGCGCGGCGACCAGCAATCGTCATTTCACGCGACTTGCCGGTCTTTCGCTGATGACGACAACGAAGCCCAGATGGCCCACGCCATTGGTGAAGAGCGGATCATTGTCGGGGATGTCCGCTGGCTCAATGACAACCGCGAGGGCGGCGTCATCAGTCTTAACGACTGCCGCGTCTTTACTCATGATCCCGATGAGACCGAACTGGCCAGTCTATCTGATGACAGCGCCGGGCTGATGCTGCGCCCACCCGAATATGAGGAAGCCTTTGCCGGTCCGGGCCAAGGTATCGCCATGAGCGACATCGACCGCGTGCTGTACGCGGCGGAGTTCAACAACCGCATCGATGGCTTCGGCAATGGTTACACTGATCGCGATGAGGACATTTATGTCCTGCTGCGCGATGGCACGGCCTATCGTCACGAGTGGAACTTTGCCTTCACCGATCTCGACGTCGATCTATCCCGCCAGCGGGAGCCTGATCACTGGTTCTCCTGGCGCGAAAGCTGGGGAAATGTGACCCTTACCCAGACCGGGGGACTCGATGCGGGCGACGAGATCGACCTCTCAAATGCCAGCCGACTGATGCCGGTGCCACAGGGTCAGCGACTCGATGGCGCCTATTACTATCTTAATGTCGGAATGGGCGGACGCCGCCGCGACCGCGACTACACCTTCTCGTCAGACGGTCAGTTGGTGCATACGCGCGGCGGCTTCGTGGCAGGCAATTTCGGCACCTCCTACATCATTGTCACCGGCGATAGCGACGTGGCCAGCTCGCGCTATGCCTTTGACGGCTACACGCTGCTGATTGATGGCCCGGACGGTGAGGAGCGGCGCTTTGTTGCGCTGATCGAAGGACAGGATTCCAACCAGCCGGAGGAGATCATTATCAACGGTCAGGTCCATTGGCTGCGAAAGGATGACCAATGAGGCACATGATCACCGCCGCGCTCGCCCTCGCTGTTCTCGCAGGCGGCTCATACTGGTTCACATCCTGGGCGACCAATACATGTCAACCGCTCGACCGCCTCTGGGGAGCATCGGGCTGTGTCGACACGCTCGAAGTCGCCAATTTCTCCCCTTTGTTTCGCGACACGATGAGCCCAGTTGGAGCCGACGGACAGGCGAGCCTGATCGGATGGCAGCTGGAGCAAAATGAAGGTTGGAGCGGCCCTGTGCTCGTCCGGATCGATCTCGACAGCCGACGCGAAATCGAACGTTTCCCGCTGCCCATGGCACAGGAGTTCGACCATGCGGTCTTCTCCGCAGATGGTCAGAGAGCGCTTTTGAGCTGCACGACCAAACGGGACTGTGCCGAGGGCGGCTCGGCAGCAGCGATCATCTCTACCGTCGACGGCACACAACTCGGCCTTGTGGATGAGTGGGAGGCGTTTCCAAGAATCTTTCCCGGTGATCCGAGGCCCGATGTCACCTTCACGCCGTTTGCAATGGTGGCGTCTCAGGGGCGCACCGTGATCGAGCAAGACGACGCGCAAAACCTTGTACTGATTGAACCCGATGACGGCCGTGTCGTGACACTGGCGACAAGAGAAGAACGAAGCGATGTTTTCGCACCGCGTCTTGTGATCTCTCCGGACCAGTCGCGCGTGGCGCTCATGTCCAGCTTTCCGGGACGAAAAGTGGTCGGCGACGGCTTCAGGATTTGGGATGGCCTGACCGGCGCAGAAATCGCTTCGGTGACAGCTTCGCTCGATTACGCAATTTCGTCCAACGCCGCCTGGTCATGGGATAATGCGGCCATTTTCAACATTCGGAAGAGCAATGGGAATGTCCTGATCGATAAATTCGTAATCAGTCCGCAGGTGCAATAATGCTGCTTGCCGCCGCCAAATATCTCGCACCGCACAACAAAATCTCATTTTTGCCACAACCATTTCGCTTTTCAGGCATTCTGGCTCTGGGTGAATGGGGAGACTTTGGCAGGGTGAGACTTGTTGACGGGGACCATTCCGAACCATCCAATACGACCGAACGCCTTATTGGACGGGTCAAAGCGGGCGACGCGCGCGCTTTCGAGCGGCTGATTTCGGAGCATTATCGCTTCATCTACAAGACTGCGTTCCGCTGGCTCGGTCACAAGAGCGATGCGGAAGATGTCACCCAGTCAGTCTGCATGCGTCTAGCCGATGCCATCACCCGATTTGACGGGCGCTCGAAATTTACCAGTTGGCTCTACAGCATAACGCTCAACGCCGTTCGTGATCTGCAACGCAGCCACACGAGGCAAGGCAAGCATATCCATGCCGTGGCGATGGTGGCGCAAGATGAGACCGCCCCGGATCAGGAAGACCAACTGCGCGTCAATGATATCTGGCGTATAGTGCGTCAATTGCCGGAAAAGCAGCGCGACGCCGTGCTGCTCGTCTTTGGCGAGCAACTTTCTCAGGCGGAAGCCGCCGTGATCATGGGCTGCAAGGAAGTGACCGTATCCTGGCATATCCATAATGCGCGCAAGTCGTTGAAGGACTTGCTATGACCCAGGACCGAGACCCCTTCGAGCTGCTACCTCGCTTCGTGGACCCGGAGCCTGATCCGGCGATCATGAACGCAACCATCGCGCAGAGCCGCGAGGCCTTTGCCAATCGCAAAGACCGGACCGAACGTGCAGGTCCGGCATCATTTCTCGACTGGGCAAGACAATCCAGAAACTGGCTGGCGCCGGTGGGCGCCGTGGCCCTCGCCGCTGCTGTGGTCGTCGCAATTGTCCCTGGCCTTGGCCCTTCGGTCGGCACGGCAGACCGGGAGCTTGTCGCTGACCGGCCAATCGCCCAGCCGCCAATGTCGGACGAGGCGCCGACATTTTCACGCGGGGATGAACAACTGGCCGAAACGCCGCCCGATAACAATGCAGGCAGCCGCATGGGCATGACACTGCCTCAGGGCGGCGAGCAGCCGATCAGTGAAGCTTTGCCTCAGGTCGTCTCAAGCTATCAAGGCGACAATATCCTTCTGGAATTGCGGCTCGACGCCGAGGCGCTGGAGATTTATCTGCCGGACATTTCCGGCGATAGGATGCTTGACGCCCAGAACGTCATGCCCGGCGAACAGATTGAAATTCTGGCCGCCACTCAATTGGAAGGCGAACTGATCGCTATTCACTTCAGGGTGGGAGATGTTCGGTTCTGGCGGATTTATGCCCAGACGGACGGCGTATATGGTCGCGATCCGGAGCTTTCTACTCTGGTGTCCGATGCCGCAGACAGAGCTGAGGTTGAGCGACGCCTCGACGCAAAGTGAACCCACTGCGCCTCAGCGCAGTGGACCATCATGGTCGCCCTTGAGCCCGTCGATCAGTCGATGCGGTACGGTCAAATCCCACCAGAGGGAGTCCGTGTCGTCCGCCATATCCGGCATGGGCTTGAGTAGGCCCGCCGAGGCAAACACCAGATGAGGAATGGGCAGGCGAAGGCTGAACCAGCCGCGCTCGAAACGTGCCGTCAGATACATGCGCGGATGCCGAGCTGCCAAAGCCAGCATGGCGCGACGAAAATTCGGCGTCAGCAATTCCTGCACTGGCGCACCGCCGTCAACATGTGTGTCGAACACCGCATCGAACGCAGGGTCAATCGCTTGCCGCCGGCCGGTTTCTCCTGAGAATTGCCGTACAACATCGTCGATCTTGCCCATGAAGCCAGATTGGGGGAGCAGCTCGACACTGCCTGCAAAGGAATGCGGCACTTCTATTTCCACCCGCATGAGGTGCACGACTTCCCGCGGTTGATTATTGCGCCGCCGGCGCCAGATCGTCGCCTCGTTCAGACGGTAGCCGATGTCGCGATAACGGCCATGGCTCTGCCATGCGGTGAAGCGTGCACCCTCATTGTCGAATATTTCGCCGATCCGGGTTTCGATCTCCACCGCATCCCAGCCACTGGCAAAGCTGCTTTGCCCCCAAGGCCCGCCGATGGCCGGAGCGACAGCCGCAATGGCCTGATCGCGCCAAAGCCGGTTGGAGACCTGCCAGATTGAGCCGGCTGCAATGGCGGCAACAAAACTGAAAAGAATACTGCCACCCGACAGGATCGATCCAAGGATTGTCAGTGCCGCTCCGGCACTCAGATTGAGGCTGGCTGTAAGAGCTGCCAGCCGCATGGGTTCGGTATGGCGCAACAATTCTTCGATTTCGGCGCGCTTGAGGCCGCTGGCCAAAGCGTCGCTCTCAGCTTGCGGTGAGTTCATGTCCGGCTCGACTATTGCTTGGCTTCCTTCTCAGCGAGATAGCGTTCGAGCAGCCCGCTCAATGGACTGTGCAACAGATTGCCATTGATGCGCGGCGGCGGTCCGTAACCGAACGTGAAGTTGAACTGCCCACTGCGCTCCACCGTCAGATCAAGTATGGTCCAGGGATCTTCGCCGGGTTTAGCCATGGCATCGCGCAGGGCCAGCAATTTCCCTTTACTCTCCCAGCTCAGCCGAAAGTCGAGATCTTCCAGATCAGCCCCGGGCCTATGTGCCAATACCGACGCCTGACTGCTGGAACGGCGTCCATCTTCGATCAGCACTTCATGATTGATCGCAAGATAAACCCAATCCCGGTCCTCCCATTCGCCCTCCTGCAAATCGGTGATGTCGCCGACGATACTGCGCACGGCATCGCTTTGGAGGGCGATGAGGTCTGGAAGCGGCTGACTTTTGCCAAACTTGGAAAACAGGCCATTGAACATTTTCGGTTCACTCCGTGCAGAGGCGTAGTTTGATCGATCGTCCGCATGCGTCGTTATGGGCAAGGCTGGCGCGGTCATGCCCACCAACATCAGGCAAGCACCGATAATTGGGGTCAATTGCCCGCCCGCACATCGGCATAAGTGACCTCCAGACGATCAATGGCAGCATGCATGGTCTCGCCCATTACCTCGGTGGACAATTCGCCATAGGCGATCATTTCAGGGGTGTCGAGCGCGGCTGCCAGCTCGGTCAATTCGTCGTTTTCCAATGCGCCGAAAATACCCGCTGTTACGCTGAAATAGTTTTCGACATATACGTCTCGTAAATACTGGGCGCTGGCGACCCATTCTTCCGCCCCAGCTTCCCCGATGACCGGCTCCGCCGCAATCGCCATCGCGCGGTAGTAGATGTCCATGGTGAGGTTGGCTCGCGCCGAGCCGAACTGTGACTCGTAAATGCCGGTCACGAGGGCCAGACCGTCTTCCGGCGCATTTTCCAGGTAATCCCGCCCGCCCGCAATGGCAGCTTCCTCTTCGAGGGGATGAGACTTGGCGACCAGTTCATAAGCCCTCTGCCCGAGAGGAGATTGGTCAAAGGTCAATGCGGCTTCAGCAATAGCCTCGGGAAGGCGCTCGTCCAGCGCCTCAGTGAAATCAGCCTCCAGCAATGCCGGGTCAAATGCATCATCGACGGCGTCCGACCAATAACGGATATCGTCGGCGCTAAACCCGAATTCTGCCAGGACCAGGCCTTTAAGCTGTTCCCCAAGAGCCGAGAGGCTCTCCACCGCCCGCAAATTCCGGGTCAATTCTGCCGTAGAATTTTCATTTGCCATCGCCGAGGACGACATGAGCAGCATCGTTGCCAAAAAGGCGCCACCTGTGGCTTGGACGTTCCGTTGGGTGCGCATCGTATTCTCCTCAGCATAATCATGTTTCTGAAGATGAGACGATGCTGACGGAGCCGACCTTGGCAGAATGACGAAATTCCTTTCCTTTCCTTTCCTTTCCTTGCCGGTCGTAGGGCTCCCTGACGAACATATGTTGCACCGCCAGACCAAACCTTGCGATGCCTCCGGCGTCTAAATATCAGAATTATTCAGGTGGAGCGTTGATCACGCAAAGCGGAGCGGTGACAACAGAGCGTTCGATGCTGGTAGGTGCAGTATGATCTGGCGTGGTTTGATTGTTCACGGCATTCCTCTGATCATCGCTATCGCGGCTGCACTGTTTTTGCTGCCGTGGATCATGGGCGCATCGGCAATCCAGGGCGATGCCGGATCGCACGGCTATACAATCGGCCTCGCGGCGCTATTTCTCTATCCGGCGAGCTACCAGCTTCTCATCATTGCCTGGGGTATCTGTCGCTGGCGCCGCTGGACCCTGCAACGCGTCTTTCTTCAACTGATCTGGGTCAGTCTGGTGCTTTTTGCAGGCGCGATGGCCTATGCCTTCGTCCAGCTCCAGGAATATTTGCAGCTGTCAGCGAGCTAACCCATGTCCGCTGGATTTCCTCAACCATTCCAAAGGAAGCGCAACACCTCCTTTTGACGCCAGCAGGATTAAAAACCTCGGCGTGGCCAACGCTTTTTATCGACCAAGGTTTGGCCGACCTCACGCGTCTCATCATCGGAGGCCAGTTGGATCAGTGAGGCGGCACGATGCGGAAACCAACCATAGTCAGCATGCTTTTGTCGACCGCCATTCTGCAAGCCGTGTCACCAGCGCAGGCCCTGCAAGTCGCTGCTCCCAATGAGGCCGCAAGCGCCTTTTCATCGGCCGTAAGCAGATTTGTCGCTGAACTGGATGTCGAAACGGAAGCATTCTCGGTTCGCATCAATCGCTGCCAGGGCAAGGCCGGCGAGTTTTCTGACGCAATCTATTACGTCCGCGTCGGCTGGCGTGGTGTGGCGAGAGCCGAGAATGCAGGCAAAACTCTATCCGCTCTTCGCACGCATTGGGCGGCCAGCAACTGGAGGATCACCCGGGATCGCGACCTTGAAAATGGCGGCGTCAATATCGCGGCAATTGAGCCCATCACCGGCAATACCTATTCCCTCGATTCCGGCTTCGATGCCGGTCCGACCCGATACATCGTGGGCTATTTTGGCACGCCCTGCCTGACCAGCCCAACTCACCCCGCGCCTTTTGGCGCCTGGAGCACGCCCTAATCACTGCGTTGAATCCAAGGAGGTCTCAAATGCCAAAAACCCACACAATTGCTCTGATCGCACTGATTTTTACTCTGGCAGTTTCGGCGCCGTCTGCCGGTGAACAATCTTTGACATCGCTGGCGGCTACGGCGACCAGCCCGTCCGTCGATGCCAAAAATTTTGCAGGTGATGTCAACGCGCAGCGGCTGAGACTGCTTCAACACGCGCCTGATGATGCCGATATCACCGCAATCCCGGCATTGGTTGACGCCTTCGCTCGAGCCAATCCGGAAATTCAGGATGACGTGCTCGTACTCCTCGCCCACCTTCTGCCTCACAGCGGCGAACATCGGGCGATAATCCTCCAAACCGCGCATGCCGGTCTCGCGTCACCAACTATTCCGGTTCGTAAGGAAGCGCTGGAGGTCTTTCGCCGCAGCGAAGACCCGGCCTTCATCCCGGTCATCATCGCCATGTTTGATGATCCCAGTGTGGATGTTCGTTATCAGGCACTCCATACTATAGCGCCTTTCGCCGAAGCCGGCGGCTTTCCTGAAATTTATGAGGCTGTTTCCAGGTTCCTGGATGACGACAATGAACGTCTCAGGTTCGCTGCGCGCTCCTTGATGAGATTCGCGCATCCGCCCGTAGTGGACTGAAAATCGAAATAACTGGCCCGTTTCGACCAAGCTCTTCTCGCTGGCAGGCGTCCCACTTTCAAACACGCTAGAGGATCGTTTATGCGCTTCACGCTCGTCTTAACATTGGCCATTGTCATTGCTGGCCCGGCCCACGCTCAGATTGACGTAGACTTCGCCGAGGCCAACCGGATTTTTGGTCAGGTAAGCCCTCTCAACGTTGTTGATGACATTGAAGGAGAATGGTTGCCACTCACCACTCTTTCAAACCTGAATGGGGCGCAGCCAGATCCGGGCCTTATCGGCAGCTACATCGAGCGGTTTTGCGGCAATGACACAGTCCGAGGGGCCACACTCACCAAACTAGACGAAGCCAGTTTAGAGATGGTCGCTGCGAATTCAGGCGGAGAAATTGTTTACAGGTTCGACTGGATCGGCGGGGCGCAATTTCACCGCAGCTTCGATCCAGCAGCCGTTTTTGCTGCCTTCAAATTAGATACAATCGAGGGGGAAAGAGGCCTGGAAATGCGTGCCCGCACACTTGATGGCATGAGCAGTCTCGTCAACCTCTACCGCATCACGCCTGATCTTCTTGCGATGGCAGAACCGCAGCGCGTCGAAATCTACGGTCGCTGTCCGGAGTGACAGCGAGACAGAACACTGTGACGAGGGCCAAAATGCTAAAACGAACAGTATCAGTGTTTATCGTGGCCTGGTGGCTTACGCAGTCAGCAACAGTCTTGGCTCTCCAAGATCAACATGATCGCTGCATGGCAGCAACCGACGGTGTCACCGTTGCCATGCTCGACTGCCTGGCCGTTGCAGTCGACGAGGCAGACGCGGCCTTAGAGATTTTGCAGGATAAGCTGTTACCATCCGTCAATTCTGAATTGGAAACCAAGCTCCATGTCGCCCATGAAGAATGGGCTGCATACCGCGCCAGCACATGCCAGGCGGGAGCTGCCGCTGCTGGCTCAGGCAGCGTTTCGAATGGGGCCTTTCTCGACTGCCATCTGAGGATCACTTGGGAAAGGTTGAAATGGCTGGAGCGCTTATCGGAAAACCCGGACCTCATTGACGAGTGACCAAGTTCAAAAGGAGCTTGATCAGCTTTTGTGACCACCATCACGCCTTACCGCACCCACTTTCTGACCCGATGTCCGCTTCTGGGATTGGCGAAGGCCGGTCGAATGACCGCAATTGGGCGCATTGCGGCCCGACGGTTACGGCTCGAAACGCGCGGTCCGCTGTTTAGGCTGTGGGTCGAAAAACTATGTGCAAAAGCGAGGGCAAGAGCCCCAGGCCTTTCCATGCAATCCTAAAACGCTCCTGCCTTGACGCTCTCGCAAAAAAATGAGCCTCGCAGAGTATCGCGTTCAATGTGCAGGAAAAAAATTCTACAAAGCCACTGAACCGACTGGGTAGCTAGAACAGAACTTTCTGAGATTCCGAACACAACTTTCTGACACGGAATTCTTGCTCGAAAATTTCTGTTGCAAAATCAACCACATGCCGAACCGATTAGAACACAACTTTCTGACATTCACCACAATTGGTGAATGTCTCTGAGCGCGCACTAACGATGTACTCAACGTCGCACAATGCTGCTCGGAACGAAGCAATAGTTCGGCTCAGGAATCTTATGATGGGCCAGTCGTGCTAAGTGGAATAGCACTTCGGAAACAAAAAGCCCCGGGAAACCGGGGCTTTTTCGTATGGCCCTCCGCCAAGGTTGGCCAACCATGCTTCTGAGGCATGATCGAAGACATCATCACCAAATCTTTTGTATCAGTAAGAAGTGATGGCCGACCGACCGCAGGGAGGCTCTATTGAGACACTCGGAAGTCCAGTCAGTCGCGCCCGAACTCAGTTAGCCAGAGGACCATCCTCTCGCCCTTTAGAGCCGCCAGCGTGAGTCCGGCGAGCGGCCCAATCGATGCCGACGCGACCTGACGATCCGGATAGGGCAGAAAGGCATGATGCCTAGGCAAGTCCGTCATATCTTGAGGTGTTCTACTATGCTCTGACGCGACTCGAGCGAAACCGGGTCGTTATCGTCGATTTCACCCTGCTTGATGACGGCCCATCGGTCGCCGACTTTAGGAGCAAAATCGCGCCCGCTGGAAACGGACAATCGCAGATCATCGCTGATGCTGAAATCCTGGAACAGCGGCTGCTCCCGCCTCGATTGCTAGAGCCGTGCCGAAGAAGTGCTCGCTCTCGGTGACCCCGGTGGCGCCTGCCCTCGAAAACAGCACGCCAGCGCGCCATTCTCCCGCCCATGCCACCTCAGTATTCACTGGACGCGATTGCAATCCCGCAGTTGCCGGTCAGTTTGCCAAAACCCATTCCACCGACTGAAGTTTAGCAGGCTTGCTAAGGGCGCACCACCAATACGCCCCGTTCGGCAAATCTGACGCCCACTTGCGCGCCCTCTGGGCGGAGGCCGGGTGAACCATCCTGGTGGACGACAAAGAGGCGACCGACCTCCGTTTGCAGATTGTATTCGGCATGCGAGCCCATATAGGTGGCGGTGAGTACCGTGGCCGGGAGCGTATCAGGTGCGCTTGCATCAGCGAGGATGACGCATTCGGGCCGGATGATGATGTCGACCTCGCCCTCGGGCAGGCCGCGATGCGGCAGCTCCATGACGATATTACCCAGCTTGACCGTCGCCCGGTCTCGCCCCTTGTCAGTGAGTGTGCCGCGCAGATGGTTCGCATCCCCCATAAAGGTGGCGACGAAGACATTGTCGGGTTGTTCGTAAAGTTCACGGGGCGTTCCCAACTGGGCGATTTCGGCGTTGCGCATCACAACGATCTGGTCAGACACGGCCAGCGCCTCGCTCTGGTCGTGCGTGACATAGACCACGGTGACACCCAGCCGCTGCTGCAGGGATCGGATCTCTTCGCGCATGCTGCGGCGCAGCTTGGCGTCGAGATTGGAAAGCGGCTCGTCGAACAGCAGCACATCGGGATTGAGCACCAGCGCCCGGGCCACCGCGACGCGCTGTTGCTGGCCGCCGGACATTTCGGAAGGCAGGCGCTTTCCGAAGCCTTTGAGGCCAACCGTCTCCAGCGCCGTCTCGGCCCGCCGATGTGCTTCCGCCTTGGCCATGCCGCTCGAGATCAGGCCATAGGCGACGTTTCCAATCACCGACATATGCGGAAACAGCGCATAGGACTGGAACACCATGGTGACATTGCGCTCGCCCGCAGAGGCGTGGGTGACATCCCGGCCGCCGATGGAGATGGTCCCGCTCGACACCCGCTCCAGGCCCGCAATCATGCGCAGGAGCGTAGTCTTGCCGCAGCCGGAGGGGCCGAGCAGGGTTACCAGTGAGCCGGGGGCGATCTGGAGGTCGAGCGGTTTGACTGCGGTGACGGCACCGTAGCTCTTCGAGATGCCGGCAAGGGTAAGGGCTGCG
>Ga0247738_10000238_pt1 | contig 22747 bp, 18 predicted proteins | sample UWRJL013104B2_FD_180936 | JGI IMG/M metagenome (GOLD analysis project Ga0247738, IMG submission 180936) | Plant litter microbial communities from Arlington Agricultural Research Station in Wisconsin, United States - UWRJ-L013-104B-2 | ecosystem: Environmental > Terrestrial > Plant litter >...
AAATTGCGTGAGCGTCAGCGTGCGCGGGATCGGCGTTGCGGTCATCACCAGCAGATGCGGGACTTTCTCCGCCTTGTTGGTCAGCATCAGTCGCTGGTGCACGCCGAAGCGATGCTGCTCGTCGATCACGGCCAGTGCGAGATTGCGGTAGGTCACGGCGTCCTGAAAGATCGCGTGCGTGCCCACGAGAATGTGGATGCTGCCATCGGCCAGCCCCATCAGCGTGGATTCGCGCGCGCGGCCCTTCTCGCGCCCGGTGAGGATCGCGACATTGACCGGCAGCCCGGCGAGCATCGACTGGAGGCTGGCAAAATGCTGGCGCGCAAGGATTTCGGTCGGCGCCAGGAACGCGCCCTGCCCGCCCGCCTCGACAGCATTGAGCAGCGCCATCAGCGCGACCAGCGTCTTGCCCGATCCGACATCGCCCTGCAGCAGCCGCAACATCGGCAGGGCCTGCGCCATATCGCCCTCGATCTCAGCGAAGGCACGGCGCTGGGCCCCGGTGGGGGCGAAGGGCAGCTTGAGATTGTCGCGCAGATGGCCGTCACCGGCGATGGGGACGCCGCGACGGCGCCGGGTCGAGGCGCGCAGCAGGATGAGCGCAAGCTGGCTTGCGAACACCTCGTCATAAGCGAGCCGCTCACGCGCCAGCTTCGCGCCGGGGTCTTCATGCGCCGCGAGCAGCGCTTCATGCCAGCCCGGCCAGCCGCGCTGCGCCTTGAGACCCGGCTCGACCCATTCCGGCAGGTCCGGCGCGCGCTTGACACCCTGCGCGACCAGCTCGCGCATCCGGCCATTGGCAATGCCTTCCGAGAGGCCATAGACCGGCTCGCGATCCGGGATCGTCCCCGCCTCGCCCAGTTCCACGACATGATCGGGATGGACGATCTGCAAATCGTCGCCGAAGCGATCCAGCCGCCCGGAAACGAAGCGCGGCTCGCCCAGTGGGAAAAGCTTGCGCGGCCAGCCGCTGTTTTTCCCGAAATAGACGATGCTGACCGGATCGCCCGCTTCATCCGTCGCATGGATGCGGAAGGGTGCGCGCGACGAGCCGGAGGCGCGATAATCCTGCGCGGTCAGCACGACGCCGACCATCCGGCCGGTTTCGGCCTCCGTGAGGCACCGCACTTTCTGCCGCTCGATCCAGCCCACCGGCAGATGAAAGGCCAGGTCCACCGCGCGTTCGAGCGACAGGCGCGCGAGCGGCTTGGCAAGCACCGCCCCGACGCCCTTGAGCGCCGTGCTTTCTGTGAACAGCGGATTGAGAATATCGGGGCGCATGACTATGTGCCGTCTAGAGCTGTTTTGCCGAAAGCGAAACAGGCCGGCGACCGCGCACGCGGATCAAGTCATTCAAACCGACGCGCGCTTCAAAATGCGCCCGCCGGCCAATCGCTATTGCGCTGCCCGCGCGGAAAGAGGCCGGAGATGATCGAGCAAACCCGCCTGCGCCGCATCCAGTTTCGCGCCTGGCATCGCGGCACCAAGGAAGCCGACCTGCTGATCGGCGGCTTTTTCGATCGCTATGGCACCAGCTGGACCGAAGAACAGGCCGCGTGGTTCGAGGAGCTGATCGAGGAGCAGGATGTCGACATCATGGCCTGGGCCATCGGCACTGCGGACGTGCCGGAGCGTTTCGAGGGTGAGATGATGGAGGCCATGCGCTTGCTCGACTACATCCCGATTGCCCGATGACAGACCTGCCCCGGATCCTTTCGGCCAAGGCGCCCCTCACACTCTCGGGCGTTCCGGGCGGCTTCACACCCGTATTGCTCGCCGATCTGGCGCGCGCGGCGAAAGGCCGGGTGTGCTTCATCGCGCCCGATGCGCAGATGGCCGACGCGATCGAGCAGAGCGTGCGCTATTTCGCGCCGGAGCTGGAAACGATCAGCATCCCGGCATGGGACTGCCTGCCCTATGACCGCGCAAGCCCTTCGCTACGTGCTGCCTCGGAGCGGCTGGCGGGGCTCCATGCACTCCAGTCGGCGCCCAAGGGCCCGAGCCTCGTCCTCACCACGATCAACGCCGTCACCCAGAAGACGCTGACGCCCTTCCGCATCCGGCAGATGGTCGCGCGCCTTGCGCCCGGTGAGCAGATCGCCATCGACCGGCTGGTCTCGCTGCTCCAGTCCAACGGCTATGTGCGCACAGACACGGTGCATGATGCGGGCGAATATGCTGTGCGCGGCGGCATCGTGGATCTCTTCCCCTCGGGTCACGAAGGCCCGCTGCGGCTCGACTTTTTCGGCGATGAGATCGAGACCCTGCGCCGCTTCGATGCTGCCACGCAGCGCACATCGGGCGGGGTAGAGAGCTTCATGCTGCTCCCCGCCTCCGAAGCGCTGCTCGACGAAGAAAGCATCAAGCGCTTCCGGGGTCGCTATCGCGAGATATTCGGCGCGGCCGCCACGGGCGATCCGCTCTATCAAGCCGTCAGCGACGGGCGCCGCCTCGCAGGCATGGAGCATTGGCTCCCGCTGTTCGAGGAGCGCCTCGTGCCGCTCGACGAGCATCTGCCCGAAGGCACGCTCTGGCTGCGCGATGGCGGCGTGGCGGGCGCGGGCGATTCCCGGTTCGAGGCGATCAAGGACTATCATGCCAATCGCGTGCAGGCCGCGGCGGCGTCCGTTGGCAGCTATCGCCCGCTGGCGCCCGACCAGCTTTACCTGACGGCGCAAGCATGGGCGCAGACCAGCGCCGCGCTCCCGGTGCACACGACTTCCGCCTTCCATGAGCCGGAAAGCGCCTCGGTCATCGACTTCGGTGTCGATGGCGCCCGCGATTTCGCGCCCGAGCGCGCGCAGGGCGGCAATGTCTATGAGGCCGTCGCCAAGCATCTCGCCCAATCGCAGCGGCTGGGCCGCAAGCGCATCATCGCGAGCTATTCCATCGGCGCGCGCGAGCGGCTTTCCGGGCTGCTGCTCGATCATAAGGTTGCCCGTCTCGTCACGGTCGATAGCTGGCAACTGGCGCTGGGAGAATCGGCCAAGGGCAATATCGCGCTCGCCGTCCTGCCGCTCGACCATGGCTTCGCGACCGGCGAGCTTGAAGTCCTCACCGAGCAGGACATGCTCGGCGACCGGCTCGTGCGCCGCCACAAGAAGCGCAAAAGCGCCGACGCTTTCCTCGCCGAACTCGCGACGCTCACCCCCGGCGATCTCGTCGTCCATATCGAACATGGCATCGGGCGCTATGAGGGGCTGACCAGCATCCCCGTGGGCAAGGAGCCGCATGACTGCGTGGCCCTGAGCTATGCGGGTGGCGACAAGCTCTACGTGCCGGTCGAGAATATCGACGTGCTCTCGCGCTATGGTTCGGGCGAGGACGCGGTTTCGCTCGACAGGCTCGGCGGCGAGGCTTGGCAGCGTCGCAAGGCGCGCATGAAGGAGCGCATCCGCGAGATTGCCGGCGAACTGCTCGGCGTCGCGGCGCTGCGCGCTCTGCGTGAGGCACCCGCTTACGAGCCTGATAGCGCTGGTTATCCCGCCTTCGTCGATCGCTTCCCTTACGAGGAAACCGAGGATCAGGATCGCGCGATTTCAGACGTGCTGGAGGATCTGGCGGCGGGCAAGCCGATGGACAGGCTCATCTGCGGCGACGTTGGCTTCGGCAAGACGGAAGTGGCGCTGCGCGCGGCATTCGTGGCGGCGATGGCCGGGGCGCAGGTCGCTCTCATCTGCCCGACCACCTTGCTCGCTCGCCAGCATTATCTCAATTTCGAGGAGCGCTTTCGCGGCTTCCCGCTCAACATTGGGCGACTGTCCCGGCTGGTCGGCACGGCCGAGGCCAAGGCGACCAAGGAAGGCCTTGCCGACGGCACGGTCGACATCGTCATCGGCACGCATGCGCTGCTCGCCAAGGGCCTCGAATTCAAACGCGTCGGCCTCGTCATCGTTGACGAGGAACAGCGCTTCGGCGTCGTTCACAAGGAGCGGCTGAAGCAGCTCAAGACCGATGTGCATGTGCTGACGCTGACGGCCACGCCGATCCCGCGCACGCTCCAGATGGCGATGAGCGGCCTGCGCGAACTCTCCGTGATCCAGACGCCGCCGGTCGATCGCCTCGCTGTGCGCACCTATGTGATGCCGTGGGACGATGTCGTGCTGCGCGAGGCGCTGCTGCGCGAACATTATCGCGGCGGGCAGACCTATTTCGTCGTGCCGCGCATCTCCGACATGGCGGAGATGGAAGAATTTCTGCGCGAGAAAGTGCCGGAGGTCCGGTTCATTGCCGCGCATGGCCAGATGTCACCCAGCGAAGTGGAGGACCGCATGTCGGCCTTTTACGAGCGCAAATATGACGTGCTGCTCTCCACCACGATAGTCGAATCCGGCCTCGACATTCCGAGCGCCAACACGATCATCATCCACCGCGCCGACCGCTTCGGCCTTGCCCAGCTTTATCAGCTGCGCGGTCGCGTGGGCCGCTCCAAGACGCGCGCCTACGCCTATCTGACAACGCCAGCGGACCGGATCACCACCGAGACCGCCGACAAGCGCCTCAAAGTGCTTTCCGATCTCGATACGCTGGGCGCAGGCTTCCAGCTTGCGTCGCACGATCTCGACATTCGCGGCGCAGGCAATCTCGTTGGCGACGAGCAGTCCGGCCATATCAAGGAAGTCGGCTTCGAGCTTTACCAGTCGATGCTGGAAGAGGCGATCATGGAGGCCAAGGCTGGCGGCGCGCATCTCGCGACGGTCAGCGACAAATGGTCGCCGCAGATCAATGTCGAGGCGCCGATCCTCATTCCCGACGACTATGTGCCCGATCTCGACCTGCGCATGGCGCTCTATCGCCGCATCAACGAACTGGACGACCGCGCCGGCATCGATGCCTTTGCCGCCGAGATGATCGACCGGTTCGGCAAGCTGCCGGACCCGGCGGAGAACCTGCTCACCGTGAAATCCATCCAGATCAATTGCCGCCAGGCCGGCATCGCGAAGATCGACATCGGGCCGCGCGGCGCGCTGATCACCTTCCGCAACGACCAGTGCCAGAACCTGCCCGGCCTGCTCGGCTATGTCCAGAAGCTCGGCCCCATCGCCAAGCTGCGCCCGGACAGCAAGCTCGTCATCAACCGTGTGTGGAGCGATCCAAAGGCACGGCTCAACGGCGCGCTCAAGCTCTCGCAGGGTCTGGCGAAGTCGATCGGCTGAGCCGCCGGTGGGCGTGGTGGGATCGGTGCGCCGGCCCCGCCGTCAGTCCAATATGGACCTTATACCTATCGCTGGCGGTAATATTCTGGTAACCATATTGCATCTCGCCGTGCCTGAGTGGGAACTCGAATCGTGGCACGCTGGAGCAGTGGGAGAATAATCATGCGCAAACTGATACTTGGCTTGTCATGTGCCGTTCTGGCGCTTGGCGCGACTGCACCGGCCAGTGCGACGACCTTTTTCAGCGACTTTGAAGTCGGCGGCTATGCCGGCACGGGCTTTGTGGTGCTGCCGACCTATGACGGATGGACGGCCACTGCGGGTCCCGGCATCGAAGTGCAATATGGCAATGTCGCCGGCCAGGCCTATTCGGGCAAGCATCTGGTCGAACTCGACAGCCACTCCAACAGCAGCATGAGCCGCGGCATCGACGCAGGCGACTACACGCTGAGCTTCTATTATTCCGACCGTCCCAACATCGCCGCCCCGTCAAACGGCATCGACGTGCTGCTCAACGGCATCAGCATCTTCTCGGTTGCTGGCGGCCTCGGCGGCGCTGGCACGAGCTGGTCGCTCCAGACCTTCACCTTCTCGACCACGCTTCCCGGAACCAATACGCTGACCTTCGCGGCGCTCGGTACGAGCGATTCCTTGGGCGGCTATCTCGACGACATCTCGCTGAGCGTTCCGGAGCCCGGCACATGGGCCCTGATGCTGATGGGCCTTGGCATCATCGGCACCACAATGCGCCGGCGCAAAACGAGCGTCGGCTTCGCCTGACGGTCCGCGCCGAATATTGAATTCAGCGCCAGATATAGGCCCCGTCGGATCGCTCCGGCGGGGCCTTTTCTCATGCGTCTGTCTCGCTGTGTGGCGCTGCGGGTTGTCGCGCAAACCCGCTGGCACGCTCGGCGAAGTCCCGGCGCGGGTCATTGCCGACGCTAGATTGAAGGCGGCGCAAAACCCGTGCTTGAAGGCGGTGCAAAACCCGTGCCCCGGCACCGGGACGCCCACAGACGGCAAGAACGGCCACCGGCTGACCCGTTCAGCAATGGCGCAAGGGCGGACGACCCTCATATGCCAGCACGGCGCCACTGCTCACCGGGCATCCAAACTCCACGCCCTTCCCATCGGAAATTCATGTCCGACAACAAACCTGTGCCCGGTGAAGGCGGGCTCCGAGTCGCGGTACGAGGCGCCGATAGCGCTCGCCCGCCAGATCATCCTGACGGCTGGTCGCCGGGACAGCCAGGGTCGGCTGGGGGAACCGCCTGCGATTGCGGCAATTCCCCCGGCCCCAACGTCACGCCAGAATGTCAGTCCTTGGTGATGTCGTAATCGAGCCTGCGCTTCCAGGTGTTGAGCATGCCCTTGGGCACATAGCCGTCCGCGATCACGGTGCGCTTCTTGATCAGCCACTTGCCGTCCGCTTGCTTGACGTACAGGTCATATTCGCGGCCCTGCTCGGTGATTTCCGTTACCTGCGTCGGATCCTTGGGATTGTGATAGCCGGTCCAGATGAAGCTCGCCGTGGCAGTGTCGCCCTTCACGTCGATGACCGGATTGGTGAGCACCATGTGCGAGACGCCATTGGCGTCGACAGCTTCGTCGGCCGGCCGATTGGCGCGCAGGCCAGTGTACAGCTTCACGATGGCGTCCTTGCCCTTGTACACCGCGCCATTGACGTCGAACACCGCGTCGTCGGTGAAATACTGGCCGAAGGAGTCCGGGGATTTGCCGCCGAGATGCGAAACGTAGCGGTTCGCCATGTTCAGGATTTCGGCCCGGTCGGTCAGCGCGGTCAGCGCCGCCTTGCTTTCATCGTCCTTTGCCGCTGAGGCCTGGTTGCAACCGGCCAGAACAAGCGACAGCGCGGTAGCGCTCACAAGTGCAGATATACGCATCATTCCCTCTCCTCATCTTTTGTTTGCGGGTATCATTGCAGCGCTTGCCGGGTGGCGGTGCTGCCGGTGCAGGCTCAGCGTCGAGCCTGTTTTGAGCCTGAAAGCAGGCCTCAGTCCTTGGTGATGTCGAGCTTCCTCTTCACCTGCCAGGTGTTCATCATCGATTCCGGCGCGCCGCCGTCTGCGATGATCACGCCCACAGCATGGCCGTGCCCGTCACAGCCAGTTTGCTCATCACCCTCTCCCTTTCCCTATTTTGGGAGGAAGAATATTGCACGGTTTTTCAGGATGGTAACGCTGCACTTGCACCGCCTTGCCCTAAGGGAAACCGCCGGAAAGCGGCAAATTTTGCTGCGCTGCAAAAAACGCTTAACAGCCCGCCCTTACGTCTACACATTGTGCTCAGCGCGATGCCCGCAAACAGGCGCGCGTCGAGTCGGCCTTAAGAAGCCGGCGCTTCCCTTGGGAGAGGTTCCGTGAAGGACACCACAAGGGGGAAGTGTGAATGACGGACGATAATGCCTTGCCCATGAGCAAGCGCGATCTTCTGGCGTTGATCGGAAAGACCGCCGGCGCCTCAGCCATGTACATGATGATGTCCAGCCTCGGCCAGGCACAGGCCTCCACCTTCAAGGCGCCGATCAAGCTCGACGGCGACGCCAAGGGCGCTTCCGTGCTGATCCTCGGCTCCGGCGTCGCGGGGATGACCGCCGCCTATGAGCTGAGCAAGGCCGGCTACAAGGTGCAGGTGCTCGAATATAATGACCGCGTCGGTGGTCGGGTATGGACGCTGCGCGGCGGCGACAGCTTCACAGAACTGGGCGGCGCGATGCAGCAGGTCCAGTTCGCCCCCGGCAACTACATCAATCCCGGCCCATGGCGCATCCCATGGCACCATCATGGCCTCATCCATTATTGCCACGAGTTCGGCGTCGAGCTGCAACCGTTCATCCAGATGAACCACAATGCCTATGTGCATTCGACCAGGCAATTCGGCGGCAAGCCCCAGCGCTACCGCCACATCCAGGCCGATTTTCAGGGCCATGTCGGCGAACTGCTCGCCAAGGCGACCAACAAAGGCGCGCTCAGCGACACGCTGACCAAGGAAGATGGCGAAATCCTGATCGAGGCGCTGCGCGGCTGGGGCGGGCTCGACAAGGACTTCCGCTATGTCGCAGGCCGCCCGTCGAGCGACCGGCGCGGCTGGGCGAAGGAGCCGGGCGGCGGCCTGACTGCCGAGCCGATCCCCTCCGAGCCGATGACCGCGCAGACCATATTGCAATCCGGCATGTGGCGCTCGATCGGCCAGCATCTGAGCTGGGATCATGAAAACACGATCTTCCAACCAGTGGGCGGCATGGACAATGTCGCCAAGGGCTTCGGCAAGGCCGTGGGCCATCTCGTGCGCCTCAACAGCAAGGTGACGAAGATCCAGCAGGGCGAGAAAGGCGTCACGGCGGAATATGTCGACACCAAGACCGGCGCGAAAATGACCGCAAGCGCGGACTATTGCATCTGCACGATTCCACTGCCGGTGCTCAGCCAGATCGAGATGAATGTCGGGCCGAGCCTCGACGCGGCGATCCACGCGATCCCCTATTCGACCAGCGTGAAGGTCGGGCTGGAGTTCAAGCGGCGCTTCTGGGAGCAGGACGACCAGATCTATGGCGGCATCACCGTCACGGACCTGCCCAATTCGCAGATCAGCTATCCCAGCAGCAATTATGGCGCGAAGGGGCCGGGCGTGTTGCTCGGCGCCTATGTGGGCGGCGCGGCGGGCTATGAACTGACGGCGCTCCCGCCCGCGGAGCGCGTCAAGCGCGTGCTCGAGTGGGGCTCGCAGATCCATCCGCAGTACAAGGAGGAGTATATGAACGGCGTCGCGGTCGGCTGGCACCGCGTGCCCTGGACGCTTGGCTGCTTCGGCCAGTGGACCGAGGCGACGCGTGCCGAGCATTACAAGAATCTCTGTCAGCTCGACGGGCGCATCATGCTCGCCGGTGAGCATGTCTCGTACATCGGCGGCTGGCAGGAAGGCGCGATCACCTCTGCAATCGACGCGATCTCGCGTCTCCACCAACGTGTCATTGCGAGCTAAGCCCATGGAACAGAGAAATCTCGCACTTGCCCTCGCCGCCATTGCGTCGCTGGGCGTCGTCTCCGCAGCCTTTGCCCAGGACGCGGCCCAACCCAAGCCGGGCGATGCTGCCGCACTCGTCGCCCAGACCGGCGATCCGGACGGCGCGTTCGTCATGTCCGCCCGGTTCAGCGAGCCGGATGGGGAGAAGCTCTATCGCCGCGTCTGCGCCGCCTGCCACATGGCCGACGCGAGCGGGGCGAGGGGCGCGGGCGTCTACCCCGCGCTGGCGAAAAACCCCAAGCTCGCCTCCGGCGCCTATCCGCTTTACGTGGTCATGAAGGGTCTCAATGGCATGCCACCGCTCGGCGACATGATGACCGACCAGCAGGCGGCCGATGTGGTCAATTATATCCGCACACATTTCGGCAACAAATATAAGGATGCGGTCAAGCCTGCGGACGCCAAGGCGCTGCGCTGAGACTTGAACGGGATCGGCGCCATGCGCGCCGGTCCCGCCGTTCGTTCGACAAGCCGTTCGCGCAAATACCTACCTTTAACTACCTATCGCTATGCTGCGCCGAGAGGTTCCAGAGGACAGGCGTCCGTGCGCAAGACGATCCTACCCCGAGACGTGACGCTGGGCATGTATGTGCACGGCTTCGAAGGCTCGTGGTTCGATCATCCCTTCTGGCGGGCCGGCTTCGCGGTCGAGGATGAAGCCAAGCTGAGCAAGATCCGCGAAAGCGCCGTCACGGGCGTCATTGTCGAGTGGATCCCGGAATCGGACGAGCCTCCGCTTCCGCGCCTTGCAAAAGCGCCCCCGCCGCTCTCCCCAGACGCCGCCGCCGCGATGATGCGCCGCGCCGTGCAGACCATCGTGCCCCGCCCGGAGGTTCACGAAAAGGTCGAGCCGGTCGAGATCCAGCAGGCAAAGGCGGCGATGAAGCGCGCGCGATCCGTCATGGTCAGTGTCTTCGATCAGGCGCGACTGGGCCGGGCCATTCACGCGAGCGACGTCGCCGCGGTGGTCGATGAAGTGTCGGAGGCCGTGCTGCGCAACCCCGGCGCGATGGTGAAGGTCGCGCGGCTCAAGGCGAAGAACGACTATACCTATATGCATAGCGTCGCGGTCTGCACGCTGATGGTCAATTTCGCGCGGACGCTGAACCTGCCGGAATCGCGCTTTCGCGCTCTCGGCATGGCCGGGCTTCTGCATGATGTCGGCAAGCTCGCAATTGACGATGTCATTCTGGAAAAACCGGGCTCGCTGAGCGACGCCGAATTCGAGCAGATCAAGCTGCACACTGTGCGCGGCCATGACCTGCTCGCCGACAGCCTCGACGTGCCCGACGAAGCGCGGGACGTCTGCCTGCATCATCACGAGCGGATGAACGGCACCGGCTATCCGTTCGGTCTCGCGGCCGATCAGATCAGCATCAATGCCCGCATGGGCGCCATTTGCGACATATATGACGCGCTGACCTCACAGCGGCCCTATAAGCGCGGCTGGGCGCCGCTCGATGCGCTTCAGGCCATGAGCGGCTGGGAGGGGCATCTCGACCCGACGCTGCTGTTCCAGTTCATGCGCTCCATCGGCATGTATGTGCCCGGCACGCTCGTTGAACTGCGCAGCCGGCGGCTCGGCATCATCCTGCCGCAGGGCGCGCGATCCGGCGCTGCGAAGGCCCGCGCCTTCTTCGACCTGCGCGCGCGAGACTTTATCGAGCCGGTCGATCTCGATCTGGGCGAGAGCCTGCGCTTCGATCATCCGCTGCGTGAGGCCGATCCGGCGCGCAGCGGCTTTGCAGACTGGGGCGCGATGCAGGCGCTCCTGCTTGCCGGGGAAGACCCGCGCCGACTGGCGGACAGGGCGGCCTGAACACAGTTCACGCACGGCTGGTAATTTCTGCCAATCGCCGCTTCACCTCTCCGGCCGCATCCCATAAGGCCGCGCGATGCGTCCCGACCCCCTTCCCATCCTGCGCCAGATCTTCGGCTTCGAGGCCTTTCGCGGCGTACAGGCCCAGGTGGTCGATCGCGTTCTTGCTGGCGCGCCGACGCTGGCCATCATGCCCACGGGCGCGGGCAAATCGCTCTGCTATCAGCTTCCCGCCGTCGCGCTGCCCGGTTGCTGCGTGGTCGTCTCGCCGCTGATCGCATTGATGCACGATCAGCTCCGCTCGGCGCGCGTGCTGGGCATTCGCGCGGCGAGCCTCACCTCGGTCGATGCCGACTGGCGCGAGACGCAAGACCGCCTCGTCGCGGGCGAGCTGGACCTGCTCTATGTGGCGCCCGAGCGCGCATCCGGCGAAGGCTTCCGCAACCTGCTGGAGCGCGCCCGCATCAGCCTGTTCGCCATCGATGAAGCGCATTGCGTCTCCGAATGGGGCCATGATTTCCGGCCCGACTATCGCCTGCTGCGCCCGCTGCTCGATGCCTTCCCGAGCGTTCCGCGTCTCGCCCTCACTGCCACCGCCGACGCGCAGACCCGCGCCGATATTCTCACCCAGCTCGGCATCCCGGCGGACGGCCTCATCATCTCGGGCTTCGACCGGCCGAATATCCGCTACATCGTCCAGCCGCGCGATGGCCTGCGTCGGCAAGCGGGCGACATTCTCGCCGCCACGCCCGGCCCCGGCATCATCTATGCGCAGACCCGCGCGGCGACCGAGCAGCTTGCCGAGAGCCTTGGCCGCGACGGTAAGCGGCCTGTCCTGCCCTATCATGCCGGTCTCCCGCCTGAAGTGCGCGCCGCCAATCAGGCCGCGTTCCTCGCCAGCGAAGAGATGGTGATGGTCGCCACCGTCGCCTTCGGCATGGGCATCGACAAGCCGGATGTGCGCTTCGTCGTCCATGCCGGCCTGCCGAAATCCATCGAGAGCTATTATCAGGAGAGCGGCCGCGCCGGGCGCGATGGCGATCCTGCCGTGGCGACATTATTCTGGGGCGCAGAGGATTTCGTGCGCGCCCGCCAGCGCATCAGCGAAGTCGAGCTTGCCCGCCAGCCCGGCGAGCGCACGCGCATCTCCGCGCTGGGCGCACTGGTCGAGACTGCAGCCTGCCGCCGCGCCGTACTCCTGCGCCATTTTGGCGAGAGCCCGGACGCGACCTGCGGCAATTGCGACAACTGCCTCTCGCCCCCGGCCTGCATCGACGCGAGCCAGACCGCGCAAAAGCTGCTCTCCGCCGTCCACCGCACGGGCCAGAGTTTCGGTCTGGGTCATCTCGAAGCTGTGCTGACCGGCAAGAGCAATGAGCGCATCGTCCAGCGCGGGCATGACCGGCTCTCGGTCTTCGGCATAATCGAGGCGGAGGAAGCCGCGCTCATCAAGCCGGTGGCGCGTGCGCTGCTGGTGCATGAAGCGCTGGAGACCAACGAGCATGGCGCGCTCATGCTGGGCGCGACGGCGCGCAGCTATCTGCGCGGCGAGGAGAGCGTGTCGCTTGTCCTCCCGCCAGTGCGCGAGCGCCGCCGCAAGCGGGACGGCACGGCCAATCCGGTCGACGATCCGATCTTCGAGGCGCTGCGCGAATGCCGCCGCGACATGGCGAAGGAAGCCGGTGTGCCGCCTTATGTCATCTTCCATGACGGCACCCTGCGCGACATGGCGGCGATCCGGCCAAAATCGCTGCGGGACATGGGACTGGTCAGCGGCGTCGGCGCACGCAAGCTGGAGGCTTATGGCGAGGCGTTTCTGGCGGTGCTGAAGCGCTTTGGCTGAGCCGAAGCGCGCTCAATCCCGATAGAAATTGCCCGAGGGGATGCGGACCAGCGCGTCGCCTTCATCGAAGGCGAGGCCCGGCGGATCGCCCCCTGCACGGACCGTCTCCATTGCGCGGGCCAGCGCGCGGCGCTGCATGCCGATGCCGATATCCGACGTGACAAGATGCTCCTCGCTGTGCAGCGAGATTGCGCCCTGCCCGGCCTGCGCCTCATAGTCGCCGGGCTGGTCCTGCCGCTCCGCGATGCTCTTTTCGCTCCACGGCTTGAAGGCGCTCATGCCGAGCTGCGGATCGATCGGGCCTACACCCTCCGGCAGGCGGAAGGTCGAGAGGATGCGGCAATGCGTGTCATCCACCGGCAGCGTGAAGCCGAGCATATTCGGCCGCCCCTCTTTCAGCACGGTATCGGGCACGCTCATCACATTGGGCATCAGCCAGGTCGAGACGCGATCCAGCACGCGCCCGTCCGCCAGCGCGCGGCTGGCACTATAGCTCACGCCTGCGGGGTTTTCCTGAAAACGCACCTTGGGCATCAGCTCGAATTCGCGCACGAACTGCGTGCCGCTGAATGTCGTGTGCAGCACTTGGACATGGAACGGGTCCATGACATTGTCGTTCATGTGCAACCACGAATAAGGCACCACATCGGGGCCGGTCAGGTCGGCATGAGCGGCCATGCTGTTATCATAAGCGACATAGGTCTCGCCCGGCTCCAGCGGCTCCATGCAGTCATAGCGCGGCAGGACCGGCATACGCTCGGGTGGGCCCATATAGGCCCAGACCAGACCGTAACGCTCGGCAACCGGATACCAGGGCTGGCGGGCAGACGCGCGATTGATGCCGCCTCCGGGTTCGCAGGGCTGCTCGAGGCAATTGCCCTTCACGTCGAACTTCCAGCCATGATAGCAACAGCGTATGCCGTCTCGCTCGACCTTGCCCCAGAACAGGCTGGTGCCGCGATGCATGCAGCGCGGATAGAGCAGGCCCGGCCGTCCTTGGCCGTCGCGGAAGATGATGAGATCTTCGCCAAGGATGCGGATCTCGCGCGGGCGGCTGGTCACATTCTGCGCGGCGAGCACGGGTTGCCAGTAGCGCCGCATCAATTCGCCCATCGGGGTGCCGGGGCCGACCTGCGTCAGGAGCGCGTTGGAGGATTGCGGCGGCCGCCCATAGGCGGTGCCTTCCAGTTGCGCGCGGGCGCCGGGCGTGGAAACCTGCTTGGTGGCCATGCTCACTCTCCTGCCGCTGCTGTCTGGGGGCAGTCGGCGGGCGCAGTATAGCAAGCGCGCGCGGAGGGGGAAGCGCTGTCGGCAGTGACGGTTCAGGCGACGCCGAGCTTGCCGCGATCCCCGTCGCGCGAGGCCGCAAGCTCCTCGGGCGACATATATTCGGCCAGATCCTCGGCCTCCAGAAACGGCCGGATCTCGATCACATTGCGACCCGGCATGGGATTGGGGCAGCGCTTCGCCCAGTCCACGGCCTCCGCCATGTCCTTGACCTCCCAGATCGAGAAGCCGGCGACCAGTTCCCGCGCCTCCGCAAAGGGACCATCCATCACTGTCCGGGACGCGCCTTCGCAGACGATGCGCTTGCCCTGCGCTGCGGGCTTGAGACCGGCGCCGGCGATCATGACACCGGCTGCGACCAGCTCTTCGGTAAACTTGTCCATTACCTCAAATGCTTCGGCCGTCGGCGGTTCGGCCATTGCGCTATCCTCGCCTGCGATCATGAACACCATCACACGCATGGTCTGTCTCCCTGTCTGAGCCAGCCGCTTTGGTCTGGCATCGGAACGACAAGCGAGGGTTTCCCAAATCGGTCCGGCCTGCAATCATTTTGACGATCTCAGCGCCGGATGACCAGCTCCCACGCATAGCCGCGATAGAGCGCGCGACAATCGGCATGGGCGCCGATGGCCGCGGCGGCGCGCGCTGCCGCATGGAACAGGCCTTCGCGCGGCGTCACATGGAATTTCGCGAGCCACCCGCGCAACAACCGGCGAAACCAGCGCGGCAATCCCTCCTGCTGGCCGAAATCGACGACATGAAGCGAACCGCCCGGTGCGACGACACTGAGCGCCTGCTCCAGCGCTGCTTCCCAGTCGGAGATCATCGACAAGCTGTAGCTGATATAGACCCGATCGAAGCCGGCCTCGCCAAAATGCCATTGCGGATCGAAGCTGCATGCGTCCGCGCGAGCAAGCGTCGCCCGTCCGCCGAGCGTCTTTTCCGCCGACTTGAGCATTTCCGCCGAAATATCGAGGCCGAAGAGGCGCGCATCGGGATGAAGCCGAGCCGCCAGCGCAAGGTTGCGCCCGGTGCCGACGCCGACTTCCAGAACCGATCCGCCGGGTGGAACGGCAAGATTGCGGATCAGCCGATCCCGCCCGAGCAGGTAATATTTGCGCGTGAGATCATAGATATGCCGCTGGAGCGCATATTGCGCGTCCATCGCCCGGCCATGGTCGGTGGCGTGATCGGCGCTGTTCTCCTTCGCGCGGCTCGCCATCAGCCAATCAACGAATAGAGATGCACGCCGCCATAGATGGAAGAGCGGTCGGCCCGAGTGAAGTCCTGCGACTCCACCTCATGATAATGCCAGCGACCCAGCAGCGCCTCCGGCAGGCGCCCGGGCAGCAATGTCGGCTCAGCGGCGGTGCGAAACAGCACGCGCGCACCGGGTCGGGCCGTGCGCGTAATCTCATGCCAGAGCGCACCGAGCTGCGCGTCGCTCATCCAGTCCTGCGCATCGAGCAGGATATAGCGGTCGGCGGTGGCATCATCCTGCGCGCCCAGCCAGTCGGTCATATTGGCATGATTGACCGACACGCGGTCCGCGCGCGCCCGCACGGCCTCATAATGGCGCTCTTCCAGATAGGGCGGCAGCGGTGCGTCGGCGCCCTTGCCATAGCCGCGCCCAAAGGCCTGCCAGGCGAAATAATTGGCCTTGAGATCATAGTCGCAGGCGAGCCGCTCCAGCCGCTTGCGCAGCACGGCGGCCATTTTTTCGTCCCCGGCTAGCGCGTCATATTGGGCGGGTGGAATGCCGAGGCCGAAGAGCGAGGCGGGCTGATCCGTCATCCAGCGGACGAACTTGCGATCGAAAATCGGCGCCAGATGCGCCTCGAAGATGCGCCGTTGCTCGTCCATGTCCTTCGCTTCGAGCAGCACGCGCGGATCGATGCGGTAGAGCTTCGCAAGCAGGTGCGCCGCGCCGATGAAGCCGCCCAGCAGGCCGCGTTTGTAAGCCCCATGGCGGAACATGCCGATGCGGCGGCGCCCGATGAGATCACGCCCTTCCCAGTAGCGCCGCGCCGTCTCGTCCAGATGCGGGCGGATGAAGCGCTTATAGGCGTGGATATTCTCCGCGCTGTCCGCCTCGCCGAAGAAGCGGCGGAAATGCGCGTAATCGGGCAGCTTCTGTGCCGCGACCTGCTTCAGCCGGTTGAGCGCGATATGCGCCGTGTTGAGATCGACCGCCGTGATCCGCGCAGGATCGGCCGTCAGATAGGAGAGGACATTGCAGCCGCCGCTGGCAATGGTGACGACATGGCTTTCCGGCGTGATCTGGAGCGCGTCCATGTCCACCACCGGGTCTTCCCAGATTTGCGCATAGACAAGACCCCTGAATGCGAAGGCAAAGGCGCGTTCCAGCAGCCCTTCCTTGCTCAGCCCTTCATGATTGATGACCGCCCGATCGATCACATGCGCCATGGCCCAGACCTCGCTTCATCGCCGCTTGATGCCTTATTTGCGGCGCTAATCGATGGCGGTGTCCGGCCCATGACGGTCCGGGGTCGGAATTGTGACAGGGCAGACAATAGGACGCCTCGCAACGCCGCCCCGCACGGGCTAAGGCTATGACATGCCAGCCTCCCCCATCCCCGCCGAAATCGCCTGGTACGCGCTCGAATGGATCATCCGCATCGGTGCGCTGGCCATCGTACCGATGCGCCGTACGCCTGCCGCCGCGCGGGCATGGCTGCTGCTCATCTTCTTCCTGCCGGTGCCGGGCCTGCTGCTGTTCCTGCTCATCGGCAGCCCGAATTTTCCCGCATGGCGCACCGGGCGCTTCGACGAATTGCGGCCATGGTTTGCCGATCTTGCCCGGCGGCAAAAGGCCGATCCGCCAGCTATTGGCGATGCTGCACCCATTGCCGCGCTCGCCGAGACGCTGGGACTCATGCCGGCCTGTGGCGGCAACGGCATGGAACTGATCGACAATTATGACGCGGTGATCGACCGGCTGGTGGAAGACATTGATGGCGCGGCACTGTCTGTCCGGATCACGGCCTATATTTTCGCGGATGACGCGGTGGGCCGGCGCGTCGTCGCGGCGCTTGGCCGGGCGGTAAAGCGCGGTGTCTCGGTGCGTGTGCTGTTCGATCCGGTGGGCTCAGGCCACTGGCGCCGGGGCACGCGCGCGCTGCTGACGGCGCATGATGTCGAGTGGCGCGAGGCCTTGCCTTTCCGGCTGCTGCGGGGGCGCACGCGGCGCGACATGCGCAATCACCGCAAGCTCTATGTGATCGACGGCGCCATTGGCTATGCCGGTTCGCAGAACATCGTCGCCAAGAATTTCCGCCCCGGCGTCGTCAACCGCGAACTGGTGGCGCGCGTCACGGGTCCGGTCGTGGCGAGCCTGTCAGCGCTGGTCGAAGCGGATTGGAGCATCGAATGTGGCGATCCGCCCCCGGCGCAACCGCTGCTCGCCGCGCCTGCGGGAGCCGCCATGCTCCAGCTTCTCCCGAGCGGCGCGGCTTATGCGCTGGATGGTTTCCAGACATTGCTGGTCTGGCAGCTTCATGAAGCGCGCAAACGCGTGATCATTGTCACGCCTTATTTCATCCCGGACGATGACGTGCTGGGCGCGATGCGCTCTGCGGCCACACGCGGCGTGGACGTCCATCTCATCGTCTCGAAGACGGTCGATCAGCCGCTGGTCAACTTTTCGCAATCGTCCTTCTACGACGACCTGCTGGTCGCGGGGGTGCAGGTGCATCTCTTCCCGCACGAACTGCTCCACGCCAAGGCGCTGGGCGTCGACCGGAGGCTCGCCATCGTCGGCTCCAGCAATGTCGATCTGCGCTCCTTCCAGCTCAATGAGGAAGCCAGCCTGCTGATCTACGACGCCGCATCCATCGCGACGGTCGATGCGAAGCTGCTCGATTATCTGGAGCGCAGTGAGACGCTGACGCTCGAGGGCTGGCGCGCCCGCTCATGGAAACGTAAACTCGGGGAAAATGCCGCGCGGCTGGTCAATTCGCTGCTTTAACGAGCGAAGATCAGCGGAACCGGGGCCTGGTAAGAATCTGCTGGGCAGAGAGGATCAGGAACAGCACGCCCAGGACACGAATGGCGATGCCGCCGAAAAGCAGCAGGCTGATCAAACCCAAGCTTAAGAAAACGAGACTTCTGGTCTTGCGATCCATGTCCAAAAACCCCCTGTGGACGGCAATAGCCAGCATAGATGTGCCACCGGAAGGTTGCGGGAACTTTAACGCCGACCCGCTTTCGTCTGAGACAGCGTCAGCCGCCGATCATCCGCACGAAGGTCTCGCGGTCGACATTGCCGCCAGAGAGCGTAACCACCGTCGCGTCGGTCGCCGCGATCTTGCCTGCCAGCACCGCGGCGAGCGCCGCCGCGCCGCCCGGCTCGACCACCAGATGCAGCTTCTCGAACGCGAGCTTCATCGCCGCTGCCACGTCTGCGGGCGTCACGAATGCCCCGCCTGAAACGCGCTCGCGCAACACGGCGAAGTTGATCGGGAAGGTTTCCAGCGTTTGCAGCGCGTCGCAGTCGGTCGGATGGTTCTTGTCGATGACCGGCAGGATGCGGCCCGCCGAGAGGCTGCGCAGCACGTCGTCCCAGCCCTCCGGCTCGGCAATGAAGATCTCAGCATCGGGACAGGCCAAGGCCAGCCCCGCCGACAAGCCGCCGCCGCCGCAACAGGCGACGATCCGGTCCGGCCCGCGCCCGATGCGCTCCTGAAGCTGCGCCGCTGCCTCGATCCCTGCCGTGCCCTGACCCTCGATGATCCAAGGATCGCCGAACGCATGGACAAGCGTCGCGCCGCTCTGCCCGGTCAGCCCGGCGGCGATGGCGTCGCGATCTTCGGTGGCGCGATCATAGAGCACAACATCGGCGCCCAGCGCCCGCGTGGCCTCCAGCTTGGCACGCGGCGCATTGCTCGGCATCACGATAGTCGCTGCGATCCCCAGCAGCCGCGCGGCCCAAGCGACGCCCTGCGCATGATTGCCGCTGGAGACGCCGACCACGCCCCGCGCGCGCTGATCCGCATCGAGATCGGTGAGCCGATGCCATGCGCCCCTGATCTTGAATGCGCCGACCGGCTGGAGCACCTCCGCCTTGCACCAGATCGTGCGTCCATCGACCTCCAGCGGCAGCAGCGGCGTCATCGGCAGCAATGCCGCCACTTTTTCCGCTGCACGGAGCACGCCTGCGCGGCTCGGGCTGCGTGTGGGGTCGCGCAATTCTTGTTCTGTCATGAGGTGCCTCTATATGCACGCGCTTGGCGATTCGCTTCTCACGGAGAAACTGAAAATGAGCAAGGTGCTGGTCATCGGCGCGGGCGGCGTTGGTTCCGTCGCAGTCCACAAGATGGCGATGAACCCGGATATCTTCAGCGAGATCGTCCTGGCGAGTCGCACGATCTCCAAATGCATGGCAATCGGCCAGTCTGTGCGCGAGCGCACGGGCATGGTGATCAAGACCTATGCGATCGATGCCGACGATGTCGCCGCGACCACGGCGCTGATTGACAAGGTGCAGCCCGATCTCGTGGTGAACCTGGCCCTGCCCTATCAGGATCTCTCCATCATGGACGCGTGCCTCGCGGCGGGCGTCAACTATATGGACACCGCGAATTACGAGCCGCGCGACGAAGCGCATTTCGAATATTCGTGGCAATGGGCCTATCAGGAGCGCTTCAAGGAAGCGGGCCTCATGGCGCTGCTCGGCTCGGGCTTCGATCCCGGCGTCACCTCGGTCTTCGCGACCTGGCTCAAGAAGCATCATTTCGAGACCATCGACACGCTCGACATTCTCGATTGCAATGGCGGCGACCATGGCCAGCATTTCGCCACCAACTTCAATCCCGAGATCAACATCCGCGAAGTGACTGCGCCCGCGCGTCATTTCGAGAATGGCGAGTGGATCACGACGCCGCCGCTCTCCACCAAGCAGAGCTTCGATTTCGAGGCGGTCGGCCCCAAGAACATGTACCTCATGTATCATGAGGAGCTGGAAAGCCTCGCCAAGTTCTTCCCCGAGATCAAGCGCATCCGCTTCTGGATGACCTTTGGCGACGCGTATCTCAAGCATCTCGAAGTGCTGCAGAATGTCGGCATGACCCGCATCGATCCGGTCATCTACAATGGCGTCGAGATCATCCCGCTCCAGTTCCTCAAGGCCGTACTGCCCGAGCCCGCCAGCCTTGGCGCGACCACCAAGGGCAAGACCAATATCGGCGACATCGCGACCGGTACGGCGAAGGACGGCACGAAGAAGACGCTCTACGTCTATAATATCTGCGACCATGAAGAAGCCTATGCCGAGACGGGCAATCAGGCCGTGAGCTACACCACGGGCGTGCCCGCCATGATCGGTGCGGCGATGATGCTCACGGGTGCGTGGAGCGGCGCAGGCGTGTTCAACATCGAGCAGCTCGACCCCGATCCCTTCATGGACATGCTGAACAAACATGGCCTGCCGTGGCAGGTGAAGGAATTGCCTGCTCCGCTGGCTTTCTGATCTTCTTTGCTTCACCCTCACGCAAGACCACCGCTTGCGCGGGGGCGATGGAGACCATGATGAAAATCAGGACCGGCAGCCGGACCATCCTTGCGCTTCTGGGCGTCGCTTTCGCTGTCGTCATCAGCGCATGCAGCCCCGATGTCAGCATGACCAACCGGGGGCCCTCGCGCGAGCTACAAGCCTGCGCGAAGGGCGGCGGCACGCTTCAGGCGCGGGGCAAGCTGCGCACGCCGGTCTGCGTCCATCCCTATTCGGACGCAGGCAGGAACTGCTCGGGCAAGGCCGACTGCAAGGGCCGCTGCATTGCCGAGCCGGGCGAGAACGGCCTGCCGCAAGCCGGAACGGCCGTCATCGGCCATTGCCAGGCCGACGACCGACTGTTCGGCTGCTATGCCGAAGTCGAAGGCGGCAAGGCCAAGGGCGGCATCTGCGTCGATTGATGTGAGGGACGGGCATATGGAAACCAGAGCCGGCGATCCCGGCGCCTTTGCGCGCTTCGACCTGAGCCGCGTACCCTCGCCCGCCTTCGTGGTGGACGCAGCGAGAATTCGCGCCAATCTGACCATCCTGAAGGATGTGCGGGACCGCAGCGGCATCAAGATGCTGGCTGCGCTCAAGGCCTTCTCGATGTGGTCGCTCGGGCCGACGGTCGCCGCTTATCTGGACGGCGTCTGCGCATCGGGCATTTATGAGGCAAGGCTGGGCCGCGAGGAATATGCCGGGCCTGATGGCGACCGGGAAGTCGCGACCTATTGCGCGGGCTACAAGGCGGAAGACCTGCCGGAAATCTGCGCGCTTTCCGATCACATCATCTTCAATTCGCCCGGCCAGCACGCGCGCTTCCGGCCGATCCTCGATGCGGCCCGCACGGATGGCCACAGCTTCGACGTCGGCCTGCGCATCAATCCGCTCCATGCCGAGGGCGAGGTCGCCAAATATGATCCGTGCCAGCCGCATAGCCGGCTCGGCTTCCCGATCACGCAATTGCTCCCCGAGCATTTGGACGGCGTGGACGGCATCCATTTCCACAGCCTGTGCGAGCAGGATTTCGTGCCGCTGGCCCGCACCTGGGCCGCCGTCGAGCCGAGCCTGAAGCAGCATTTCGACCGTCTCAAATGGCTCAATTTCGGCGGCGGCCATCATATCACCCGCGCCGACTATCAGCGCGATGAGCTTGTCGCTTTCCTTCAGGGCGTCCGCGCCCAGACCGGCCTCGAGGTCTATCTCGAGCCCGGCGAGGCTGTCGCGCTTGATGCGGGTATACTCGTGGGCGAGATACTCGATGTGATCGACAATGGCATGCCGGTGGCCATCACGGACATCAGCGCGACCTGCCACATGCCCGACGTGATCGAGGCGCCTTATCGCCCCGCAATGATCGGCGAACGCGCTGGCGAGGCTGTGACGCGGCTGGGCGGGCCTTCATGTCTCGCAGGGGACATTATCGGCGACTATGCCCTGCCCGTGGCCGCGCAGCCGGGCGCGCGCATCGCGTTTCTCGATCAGGCGCATTATTCGATGGTGAAGACCAACACCTTCAATGGCGTGCCGCTGCCCGCCATCTGGCTATGGGACAGCGAGACGGACGACCTGCGCGAGATACGCAGCTTCGACTACGCGGATTTCAAGTCGCGGTTGAGCTGAGACTCAGCGTTCAGCGCAGGTTGGGATCGCTCGACCGAAGCGCCTGCTCTTCAGCGCTCATCGACTGGCGCGCGGCCAGCAGGTTCTGCCCATAGGTCTTGAGCGATGAGGCGGTCAGCTCGCCCGAGTTCAGGAAGGCCAGCGCCGCCGCGCGATCGCGCTCGCGCAGTTCCGCCTTGGCGGCAGCCGCTTCCGTGGGGCTGAACGTGCCGCTGTCGTCGAGCGCCATGATCGACAGTGCGCGACCGCTCAGGCCGCCCATGGCTGCGCCTTTGCCGCCCTTGTCGAGCGTGGCGCGCAATTCCTTGGCCAGCGCCGCTGCATCCTTCTTCGCGTCGCCGGCTTCCGCATTGGCGCGCATGGCGCCCAGCGTGATGTAAACGGACGATGTGCTGGTGGGGGTGCTGGCAGGCGTCTCGGTGGTGCTCGTCGTCGTCGCGCTTACCTTGGCCGCCGCCTGCTGC
>Ga0247738_10000239_pt1 | contig 22744 bp, 20 predicted proteins | sample UWRJL013104B2_FD_180936 | JGI IMG/M metagenome (GOLD analysis project Ga0247738, IMG submission 180936) | Plant litter microbial communities from Arlington Agricultural Research Station in Wisconsin, United States - UWRJ-L013-104B-2 | ecosystem: Environmental > Terrestrial > Plant litter >...
GGTGAATGTGGCGGTGACGCAGCTGGACCAGATGACGCAGCAGAACGCGGCGTTGGTGGAAGAGAGTGCGGCGGCCGCAGAAAGCTTGAAAGACCAGGCCCGCCGCCTCGTTGGCGTCGTGCAGGTGTTCCGGCTTGCGCCGGCCTGAGCGCCTTAGCCCAGCGCGAGCGTCAGCGCGGCGAGCGCGGCCGTCTCGGCGCGCAGCACGCGTGGACCGAGCGTGACGGGCACGAAACCGGCCGCGCGCGCAAGCGCATCCTCGCTGGCGCTGAGGCCACCTTCAGGGCCGCTGAGGAACCAGACCGGCGCCTGGGAGGGCATGCGGGCCAACACACCCGTCAGCGGCTGCGTGCCTTCGGCCAGCGAGAGCAGGCAGCGCAGTGTGGGGGTCCCCTCATCGGCGGGCGGCAGCGCTTTCAACCATGCGGCGAAGTCACCCACCGGATGCACCATGGGCACGCGGTTGCCACCGCACTGTTCGCAGGCCGCCACCGCCACCGATTGCCAGTGCGCTTGCTTCTTCGTCGCCCGCTCACCGCTCAGGCGCAGCACGCTGTGCGAGGTGTGCAAGGGCTGCAGGCTGGCCGCGCCGAGTTCAGCAGCCTTCTCCACCAGCCAGTCCATGCGGTCGTTGGCCGGCATGCCCAGTGCCAGGTGCACTGCGCGCGCAGGCTCGCGTTCGATGGTCTGGTGCGCTCCCAGCACCACCTCCACGTCGCTGCGTCCCATGCGGGTGATGGTGGCGTCCCACTCGCCGCCCTGGCCGTTGAACAGCGTGATGGGCTGGCCCGGTTGCAGGCGCAACACCTGCACATGGCGCGCGGCGGCGGCGGGCAGTGTGAGAGGTTGGCCTTCGAGCAGCGGGGCCGGGCAGTGAAAGCGCGGCATGCTCAGACGCGCCCGAAGGCGTAGCCAGAGGCGGCCTGCAGGCCTTCGATCTCATCGAGCATTTTCAGGAACGGCCCGAGCGCGCGGTAGCGGTGCGCCGTGTGGCGGATGTAGTCGATGAAGCGCGGTGCGTCGGCGAGGTACTTGGGCTTGCCGTCGCGCAAGGTGAGGCGCGCGAAGATGCCAGCCACTTTCAGGTGGCGCTGCAGGCCCATCCATTCCACACCCCGGTAGAAGGCGCCGAAGTCGCTGTGCCAGTCTTCAAAATCCATCAGCCCGGCCGCGCGCGCCTTTTCCCAGTAGCGAACGGTGACGTCGATGACGAAGTCTTCTTCCCAGCTGAGGAAGGCGTCCCGCATCAGGCTGGCGACGTCGTAGGTGATGGGGCCGTGCACAGCGTCCTGGAAGTCGAGCACGCCGAGTTGCTGCGCGGGTGTATCACCGGGTTGCAGTGGCAACATGAGGTTGCGCGGCATGAAATCGCGGTGCACGTACACCTGCGGTGCCGCCAGGTTGTGCGTCACGATGGTGTCGAAGGTTTTCTGCAGTGTTTGCGCCTGCGTGGCATTGAGCGTGAGGCCCTTGTGTTGTTGCAGGTACCAGTCGGGAAACAGTTGCAGTTCGCGGCGCAGCAGGGCGTCGTTGTAGGACGGCAGCACGCCGGGCCTGGAAGCCAGCTGCCAGGCCAAGAGCGCGTCCAGCGCTTGCATGTAGCGCGCATGGTTGGCCTGCGGCCGGGTGGCGTCGATGCCATCGAGCATGGTCTGGTGACCGAGGTCGCTCAGCAGCATGAAGCCCTGTGGTTCGTCCCAGGCCAGGATTTCCGGCACGAGCAGGCCGGCCTCGCGCAGCAGCCCGGCCACGTGGACGAAGGGTTGGCAGTTCTCCTGGGCCGGGGGGGCGTCCATCACGATCAGGCTGCCACCGGCTTGCGCATCGACCCGCAGGTAGCGGCGAAAGCTCGCGTCGGCCGAAGCCGGACGCAGGCTGTCGGGCAGCAGGCCCAGGCGGGTGGACAGCGGTTGCAACCATGCGTGGAAGGCGGCTTCCCGAACCGGATCGGCCCAGGTGACGGCAGGGTGGGACGGGATCATGGAGGCGGGTGGTGGGACGTGGTTGGCCGTGCGACCTGCCCGGGTGTCGGGCAGTGGATAATCGCCCTTGATTCTACAAACCCCCTGCATCGCGGCGACCGGCCTACGGGCCCGTTCTGGCAGCCGGACCACCCAATTTCACCCCTTGAACCGCCGCACCGATTCGTCGCCCTCCAAGCGCCCGCGCGGAGACTTCGCCAACCCGCTCTTCGCGGCAGCCCCCGTGGCGCGTGCGGTGCATGTGCTGCTGGCCGCGATCGCCTGGAGCGCATTGATCGTGCCCGGCGCCGTGCGCGCGCAGTCGGGTGATGGCGACGAATCCAACGTTCACCTGAAACCCAGCCGCATGCTGCAGGAAAACCTGCCGGAAGACGCGCGCCAGCAGGCGCCCACCTTCGTGCAGGGGGACCGCATCGAAGGCCAGACCGATGGCATCACTGCAGTGGATGGCAATGCCGAGCTGCGACGGCACGACACCGTGATTCGAGCCGATCACCTGGAGCTCGACCAGCGCACCAGCGAGGCCAAGGCCAAGGGCAATGTGCTGATCAACCGCAACGGAGATCGATTCGAGGGGCCTGAGCTGCAGCTCAATGTGGACACCTTCCAGGGCCAGTTTGAAAAGCCCAATTTCACCTTGCTGCAGAACGAAGGCAAGGGCGATGCCAGCCGGCTGGACTTTCTGGGTGAAGACAATGCGACAGCGCACCAGGCTCGCTATTCCACCTGCCCGCGCACACCGGGTGCCGACTGGATGCCCGCCTGGTTGATCCGAGCCACGCGCATCGATTTCGACAACGTGGCCGAAATGGGTACGGCCACTGGTGGTGTGCTCGAGTTCAAGGGTGTGCCGATCCTGGGCTGGCCCCGCTTCACTTTTCCGCTGACCGACAAGCGCAAGTCGGGCCTGCTGCCGCCCACGATCAACCTGGACAACATCAACGGGCTCGAGCTCACGCTGCCCTACTACCTCAACATCGCGCCCAATCTCGATGCCACGATCTACCCGACGCTGATGAGCAAGCGAGGCCTGGAGCTGGGGGCCGAGGTGCGCTACCTGCAGCCCAATTACGCGGGCCAGGTGCGCGGCTCGTTTCTGCCATCCGACCCCTTGCGCGACGCCAATCGATGGGGCTATTCGCTGCAACACAGCCAGAACCTGAGCAACACCAGCCTGGGCCTGGGTGGCTCGGCTGGTTTTTCGCTCGACCTCAACCGGGTGAGCGACGACAACTACTGGCGGGACTTTCCGCGCGGCAACGGCACGCTCACCAACCGCCTGCTCGCGGGCAATGCGGTCTACAGCTGGGGCAGCGGTCCCTGGGCCGTCAGCGCGGGCGTCTACAGCTGGCAGACTCTGCAAGATATCGCGGCCCCCATCGCGCCGCCCTACGACCGCCTGCCTTCCGTCGCTGTGCGCTACAGCCGAGGCGATGGTCGCATTGCAGGCCTGAGCGACTGGAACTACTCGGTGCTGAGCGAGTACACCCGCTTCGAGTCCAACCCGCTGCTCACGGGCCAGACCAACGGTTCTCGCTCGCTGGCGGTCGCCGAACTCAGCCGTCGGTGGGAGGCGCCAGGCTGGTTCTTCAAGCCGCGCACGCAGCTGCACGCCACGCAGTACCAATTCGACAATCCCCTGGCCGATGGCTCGCGCACCGCTTCGCGCGTGCTGCCCACAGTCAGTCTCGACGGGGGCCTTATCTTCGAGCGCGACGCGAGCTACTTTGGCCGCGCGTTCGTCCAGACCCTGGAGCCACGCGCCTTTTTTACCTGGACGCCTTACCGCGACCAGAGCTTGCTGCCCAATTACGACTCCGCCGCGAACGACTTCAATTTCGCGACCATCTTTTCGGAGAACGTATTCGGTGGCAACGACCGCATCTCGGACACGCGTGCCTTCACGGTGGGGGCGAGTTCGCGCCTGCTCGACCCGGATTCCGGTGCCGAGATCGTGCGGGTCGGGCTGGCCCAGCGCTACCTGATCAAGGACCAGAACGTCTTCCTGCCCAACGCCAGCGGCCTGTCGGGCGGTGCGCCGGTGACCGATCGCCTGAGCGACATCCTGTTGGCCACTCGCGTGCAATGGACGCCGCGCTGGACGGTTGATACCAACTTCCAGTACAGCCCCGGCGCGGGGGAGTCTGTGCGCACCACGCTGGGCGTGCGCTACATGCCCAGTCGCTACCGCGTTTTCAGCGCAGCCTACCGGCTGCAGCGGGGCAGCAGCGAGCAATACGACTTCGGCTGGCAGTGGCCGCTCAATGATCTTTGGGAGACGCCGGCGAAAACCGGCGTGCCGGGCCGTGGCCTCGGGGCGGGCCAGTGGTACAGCGTAGGCCGCATCAACTACAGCGTGCCCGACCGCAAGGTGGTCGATCTGGTGGCGGGCTTTGAGTACGATGCCGGTTGCTGGATCGGGCGTGTTGTGCTCGAGCGGCTGCAGCGCAGTGCCTCATCCGCCAACCAGCGTATCCTGTTCCAGCTGGAGTTTTCCGGCTTCTCCCGTCTCGGCTCCAATCCGTTGAAGACGCTGAAGGACAACGTGCCGCGCTACCAATACCTGCGCGAAGACATCAACCCGCCCAGCCGGTTCCAACAATATGACTGATCGCCACACCGCTTCCTCACGCCTGTCCACCTGGTTGTTGTGCGTGCCCCTGATGTGGGCATGTACCACCCAGGCGCAAGGCCTGCGGTCCACGGGCCAGCTCAACCTGCCGCGCAGCACTGCGCCCGCCGCCTCGACCCAGCAGAGCACGGCCGACTTCATCGTTGCCCTGGTCAATTCCGAGCCTGTTACCAACAACGAGGTGCGACAGCGCCTGTTGCGCGTGGAACAGCAGATGACGCAGGAGGGCGCGGCCATGCCGGCGCGCGACGTGCTCGTGCGTGAGGTGCTGGAGCAGATCATCAACGAGCGGGCCCAGATGCAGCAGGCGACTGAACTCGGCGTCACGGTGGACGAAGCCGCCGTCACGCAAGCCGAACAGGCCATTGCGGCGCAGAACCAGCTCAGCCCCGATGCGTTGCGGCGCCGTCTCGCGGCCGACGGCATCGACATCAACCGCTTCCGCAACGATCTGCGCAACCAGATCCTGTTGCAGCGCGTGCAGGAACGCCAGGTTGATTCCCGTGTGCGCGTGACCGATGCGGACATCGACGATTTCATCCGCGAACAGCGCGGCAACAACGACCTCGCGAGCCTGGAGCTCAATCTGGCCCACGTGCTGGTCGCGGTGCCTGAGGGTGCCACGCCCGAGCGCATCCAGGAGTTGCAGACCCGCGCGCAAGGGGTGGCGGATCGGGCCCGCTCCGGCGCCGACTTCGCCCAGCTCGCGCGCGAGTTTTCCGATGCGCCCGAGCGCACCAACGGTGGTCTGTTCGGTATGCGCCCCGCCAGCCGACTGCCCACGCTGTTCGTGGACGCTGTGCGCGCGCTCAACGCGGGCGGCGTGGCCGGGCCGCTGCGCAGCCCGGCCGGCTTTCACGTGCTCAAGGTGATCGAGAAGAAGCAGGCAGGCATGCCCGATGCCGTCGTGACGCAGACCCGGGCTCGCCACATCCTGTTGCGCACGGGGCCGCAGCTCAGTCAGCCGGACGCTGTCGCGCGCCTCGCCGGCTTCCGCCAACAGATCGCCAGCGGCCAGGCCAGCTTTGAAGCGCTTGCGCGCGAACACAGCCAGGACGGCTCGGCCAGCCAGGGTGGCGACCTTGGCTGGGCCGGTCCGGGCCAGTTCGTGCCCGAATTCGAGCAGGCCATGAACGCCTTGCGCCCGGGTGAAATGTCGGCACCGCTGGTGTCGCGTTTCGGCGTGCACCTGATCCGCGTCGACGAGCGGCGGCAGGCCACGCTCACGCAGCGCGAACAGCGCGACATCGTGCGTGGGCTCGCGCGCGAGAAGAAGATCGAAGATGCCATGCGGGTCTGGTCGCAGGACACGCGCAGCCGGGCCTACGTCGAATACCGCGATCCGCCGCAGCCGTGAGGCACCTGCCGCGCGGCGCGACGCCAGCCATCCCATGAAGCACATCGCCCGCAAGCGGTTCGGCCAGCATTTCCTGACCGACAGCGCCATCATCGACGCCATCGTGGCCGCCATCGCGCCAGCGCCGGGCGATGCCATGGTGGAGATCGGGCCGGGTCTGGCCGCGCTCACGCAGCCCCTGGTAGAGCGTCTGGGCCAACTGACGGTGATCGAGCTCGACCGAGATCTGGCCGTGCGCCTGCGCGAGCATGGTCAGTTGGACGTGATCGAGTCAGATGTGCTCAAGGTGGATTTCAGCGCGCTGCCCCAGCGGCTTCACACCCAGCGGCTGCGCGTGGTCGGCAACCTGCCCTACAACATCTCCACGCCGATCCTGTTCCATCTGCTGGACCACGTCGCGGTCGTGCAAGACCAGCACTTCATGCTGCAGAAAGAGGTGATCGACCGGATGGTGGCGCGACCGGCCACGGCGGACTACGGTCGCCTGTCGGTGATGCTGCAATGGCGCTACGCAATGGACAACGTGTTGTTCGTGCCGCCGGAAAGTTTTGATCCGCCTCCCCGGGTGGACAGCGCCATCGTGCGCATGGTGCCTTTGACCAGGCCGCCCGTGCTGGACGTGGCCCGTTACGGGGCGATGGTGCAGGTCGCGTTCAGCCAGCGTCGCAAGATCCTGCGCAACACCCTCGGCCGCTGGCTTGACGAACAGGGCTTCTCGGGAGAGTTCGACTTGCAACGCCGGGCTGAAGAGGTGCCGGTGAGCGAGTACGTCGCGCTGGCACAGGCCACCGCGCGGGCATGAAAAAAGCCGCTGGGCTGCAGCGGCTTTTTCTTGAGCTGGATCTGGATCAGGCGGCGGCCAGCCAGTAACCCGCGTTGAACGGGCTGCTCATGCGAAGCGCCATCGGGCTCACGTCCAGGATCTTGTCGGTGGGCATGGGCTCGTCGGTCTGCACCTCGATCGGCTCTTCACCCTTGGGGGCGCGCGCCACCGAGAACGAGTAGAAGCAGCGGAACGGGATCTTGCGGTCGGACCAGTAGTCGGCGGCGTCGCGGAAGATGTCGAGCAGCTGCTCGCGCGCTTCCTTGTCGAACTTGGCGTGTGCGGGAATGTGTTCCAGCACGACGATAAAGCCGGTTTGCGGGCCCGACTTGTGGACCATGTCGGTCATGCAATCGTAGAGCGCGTCGAAGTTCTTGCCGAAATGCGACGGCAAGGTGTACTGGGCAGCGATCAACTCCAACACATCCTGCTTGCTCTGGGCTTTGGCCAGGTTGGCGTACAGGAAGTGATGCCCCAGGTGCTCGGCCGCAGCCTGCAGGTCTTTCACGCCGTGGGCGCGAATCGACTGAACGATGTTGGGGCGTACGTTACGAAGTGGCGTGTCCATCTCCGCGTCTCTTTCTAAGGTCAAAGTTAAAAATCCGTTCACACCACCGGAGGTTCACTGCACGATCAGCCGAAAGCTGCTGTAGTGGTCTTCGGTGTAATAACACGCTTCAGGGGCTCGGGGCTTCAACCCACCACACACGATCCGCCGGGCGCCCCGGTGGTTCAGGCCCGGCGTGGGCACCGTGTATTCCCGGTAGTACCCGCGTTTCTCGCCGGGCAGCAGGCGCTCGCGATTGCCGAACACCGAGCCGTCTTTCTCGTATCGGAAGGGCCCGCCTTGCCGAATCTGGTTCATCACGTCCTGGCCTTGCGGCGGCAATCCCGTGACCACCACCGACGCGGTGCCCGGATCGGACAATGAAGGATTCGGGGCGCGGGCCTGCACCGCAATGGTGCCCATCACCGCCGCCAGAACGGCGGCGAGGGCCACTCCCCTGACCTTCCCGATACGAGCCCGGATCTGTTTCAGACCCATGAAATTCCCAGCTCCTGAAGACATCAACCCGCCGCCAGCGCTTTCCGAAATCAATGCAAAAGCATTATTTTTTGTGGGCGCTGGAGGGCGGGTTAACCCTGAAATCCAAGCGCGCTAGTGTGCCTGAGCTGGGGGGAAAATGCAAGCGCCTGCTGAAATATTCAGCAAATCTCCGCGCCGAGAATGTGTGTAAAAGTTAGCGCTTGCTTTTTTGGGAGCCGTCAACGTGAAACGTTGGCATCTGCCACCGTCAGGGCGGTCATGTTGACGATTCGGCGCACGGTGGCGCTGGCGGTGAGGATGTGCACCGGCTTGTCGGCCCCCAGCAGCACCGGCCCGACGGCGATATTGCCGCCTGCGGCGGTCTTGAGCAAGTTGTAGGCGATGTTGGCGGCATCGATATTGGGCAGCACCAGCAGGTTGGCAGGGCCCTTCAACGTGGAGTTGGGCATCAGGGCGTGGCGCGCGTTCGGGTCCAGTGCCACATCTCCGTGCATTTCACCGTCGGCCTCCAGCCAGGGTGCCTGCTCGCGCAGCAGCGCCAGCGTGCGGCGCATCTTGATGGCGCTGGGTTCGTCGCTGGAGCCAAAGTTGGAGTGCGACAGCAAAGCTGCCTTGGGCTGCAGGCCGAAGCGCAGCATTTCCTCTGCCGCCATCACGGTGATCTCACAGAGCTCTTCCGGTGTGGGGTCGTAGTTGACGTGTGTGTCGACCAGGAACACCTGGCGGCCCGGCAGCATGAGGCCGTTCATGCAGGCGTAGATGCGCACGTCCTGGGCGGTGCTGGGGCTGCCACCTTCGCGCTTGCCGATCACTTGGTCGATGTACTTGAGGTGGTGCTGGGTGGAGCCCCAGGTGCCGCAGATCAAGCCGTCCACTTCACCTTTGTGCAGCAGCATGGCGCCGATCAGCGTGAGGCGCCGGCGCATCTCGATCTTGGCGAGTTGCTGGGTCACGCCCTTGCGCTCGGTCATGCGGTGGTAAGTCTGCCAGAAGTCGCGGTAGCGATCGTCCTGCTCGACATTGACGACGTCGTAGTCGAGCTCCTCGCGCAGGCGCAGGCCGAACTTCTCGATGCGCTGGGCGATGACGGTCGGGCGCCCGATCAGTGTGGGGCGCGCCAGACCTTCATCGACCACGATCTGGCAGGCGCGCAGCACGCGCTCTTCCTCGCCCTCGGCGTAGGCGACGCGCTTGCGTGCCGCCGTTTTCGCGGCCGCGAAGATCGGCTTCATGATGGTGCCCGAAGCAAACACGAAGCTCTGCAGCTTCTCGCGGTACGCGGCCATGTCGGCAATGGGGCGCTGGGCCACGCCGCTGTCAGCGGCGGCCTGCGCCACGGCGGGCGCGATCTTCATCATCAGGCGCGGGTCGAACGGCTTGGGAATGAGGTACTCGGGGCCGAAGGCCAGCTTCTCGCCAGCGTAGGCTGCCGCCACCACTTCGCTCTGTTCGGCCTGCGCCAGTTGGGCAATGGCGTGCACCGCAGCGATTTCCATCTCATCGGTGATCGTGGAAGCGCCCGCATCGAGCGCGCCGCGGAAAATGTAGGGGAAGCACAGGACGTTGTTGACCTGGTTGGGGTAGTCGGTGCGACCCGTGGCCATGATGACGTCGTTGCGAATCGCGTGCGCATCCTCGGGCGCGATCTCGGGATTCGGGTTGGCCAGCGCAAAGATCACCGGCTTGGCCGCCATCGACGCCACCATCTCGGGCTTGAGCACGCCGCCGGCCGAGAGGCCGAGGAACACGTCGGCGCCGACGATCACTTCGGCGAGCTTGCGCTTGTCGGTTTTCTGCATGTACTGGCGCTTGTCGTCGTCCATGAGCTCCTCACGGCCCTCATAGACCACGCCGGCCAGATCGGTGACAAACACGTTCTCGCGCTTCAGTCCGACTTTGAGCAGGAGGTTCAGGCAGGCCAGCGCCGCCGCGCCCGCGCCCGAGGTGACCAGCTTGACCTGGCCGATGTCTTTGCCCGCGACCTTCAGGCCGTTGAGCATGGCCGCTGCCACGGTGATGGCCGTGCCGTGCTGGTCATCGTGGAACACGGGAATCTTCATGCGCTTGCGCAGCTCGCGCTCGACGTAGAAGCAGTCGGGTGCCTTGATGTCCTCGAGGTTGATCGCACCGAAGGTGGGCTCCAGGGCGGCAATCACCTCGACCAGCTTTGCCGGGTCTTTTTCGTTGATCTCGATGTCGAACACGTCAACGCCGGCAAACTTCTTGAAGAGCACGCCCTTGCCCTCCATCACCGGCTTGGCCGCCAGCGGGCCGATGTCGCCCAGACCCAGCACCGCCGTGCCGTTGGTGATGACCCCGACGAGATTGCCGCGCGCGGTGTATTTGAAGGCGTTGGCCGGGTCAGCCACGATTTCTTCGCAGGGGGCTGCCACACCGGGCGAGTAGGCCAGGGCGAGATCGCGCTGGTTGGTGAGCTGCTTGGTGGCCGCGATCGACACCTTGCCGGGGACCGGAAACTCGTGGTATTCGAGGGCGGCTCGGCGCAGCTCGGCGCGCTTGTTCTCAGGGCTGTTTTCCATGCTCATGCTCTTGTCTCCAGCGGGTCTTTATCTTGCGATGCGGAAAGGAATTGCGCATTCTAAAGCGGTGGGCGGGAAAACCCTAGTGAGTGAAACCGCGTAAAGCGTTTGGGCGCCTGTGACTTTTCGGGAAGGAATGACGAAGCCAAGACCCCCAGCCGCAGTATGCGGCAGTGAATTCGCCGGGCGCAGGCCGGGCAGGGAAAGTCAGGAGGGGGAAAGCCCTGCGACGCTCAGGCCGCAGCGGCTTGAGCGGGCAGGTTGGCAGGGTGCAGTTGCAGGTGCACCACCGATTGGTGGGGCGTGCATTCCGACCACAGGGTGCGTGCGCAGGATTCGCACTGACCACATTGAGTGGCCACACCCAGTTCGAGCTGGATGTCATCGAATGCCATGCCCGACCGCGCGCAACGGGCGATGGTCTGGTCACTGACTCGGTGGCAAACGCAAACGATCATGAAGCTGGGATGGGTCGGAAAAGGGTGGTTCAAAAGTGAACGTGTGCGCAAATGATAATTGATCGTATTCAAAAGGCAAAAAAAAGCCCCGCAAAAAGGCAGGGCTCTGTCGCAGGAAGGGGACGGCCCGGGGGGGCCGGTGCGGTCAGCTCACCGAGCCCATCTGGCTCTGCAGGTAGTTCTGGATGCCCACTTTGTCGAGCAGGTCGATCTGGGTTTCCAGGAAGTCGATGTGCTCTTCCGTGTCGTCCAGGATCGTTTGCAGCAGGTCGCGCGAAACGTAGTCGCGCACCGTTTCGCAGTGGGCGATGCCGTCCTTGATGGTCTTCTGCGCGCCGGTTTCCAGCCCCAGGTCGCTCTTGAGGATTTCCGGCACGTCTTCGCCGATGTGCAGCTTGCCCAGGTCCTGCAGGTTGGGCAGGCCGTCGAGCGTGAAGATGCGGTCCATGAGCTTGTCGGCGTGCTTCATTTCGCCGATCGACTCTTCGTATTCCTTGGCCGCGAGCTTGTCCAGGCCCCAGTGCTTGAGCATGCGGTAGTGGACGAAATACTGGTTGATTGCGGTGAGCTCGTTCTTGAGCTGCGCTTGCAGATGGGTGATGACTTGGGCGTCGCCTTTCATGGGACCACTCCTTTCGTTTTTGGTTGACAGGCGCGCATTGTGCGCGGAGTGCGCTATCAATTCAGTGCTGAGAATCGCTACGCCTTGCAAATGAGAATCGTTCGCATATAATCAATCCTCCCGCCAGCCCGCACCCGGCACCCTGCTTGAGGTCGTGACGCCAGCCTTGTTCTCCACCCACTGGATTCAGGTGCCGTCTTGACCTTCCCACGCTTTCCCGCCCCCCTTTCCCTTTCCTCCCTGCGGCTCAACCCGCTGTGCCTGGCCTGCCTCGTCCTTCTGGCCGGCCCCGCCCTGGCGCAGATTGCTCCGCCGTCCACGCAGCTGGCCCAGGCGAACAGCCTGCGCGAGGTGGTTGTGAGCGGATCGCGCAGCGAGCGCGCGATCGAGGACGTGCCCGCCAGCATCGACGTGATCACGGGCGAGGACCTCGACCCGGCGCGGGTGCAGGACATCCGCGACCTTGTGCGCGAGGTGCCCAACATGAGCGTGCGGCGCGCGCCGCAGCGCTTTGGTGGTGTCACCGGTTCGACCGGGCGCGACGGCAACGCCGGCTTCAACCTGCGTGGCCTGGAGGGCAACCGGGTGTTGCTCACGGTCGATGGCATCCGCGTGCCGCGTGAGCTGTCCAGTGGCGTCTTCGGTTCGGCCTCGTTCGGCCGCGACTACTACGATCTGGGCCTGATCTCTCGCGTGGAGATCGTGCGCGGTGCGAACTCTGCACTCTATGGCTCCGACGGCCTGGCCGGCATGGTCGCCATGTTCACCACTGAACCCAGGGACCTGCTCAAGCCCGGCCAGACATTTGGTGGCCGCGTGGGCCTCAAGGCGGACAGCGAAGATCACAGCCGTGGTGTCGGCGTCACGCTGGTCGGCGCGCCGAACGACACGCTGCAGTGGTTGGGCAGTGTGCAGGTGGGCCGCAGCGGAGAGCTGGACAACCAGGGCACGAACGAATCGCTCAACAGCACGCGCACCGCCCCCAACCCGCAGAAGGACAAGAACGTGTCGCTGCTGGGCAAGGTGGTGCTCACGCCTGGAGCCGGCCAGCGCCACACCCTCACGCTGGAGCACGTGGACAAGTCGGGCGAGGTCGAGGCCTACACGGCCCGGGCGACCAGCATGGGTGTCACGGCGCTGGACGTGGACGGCACCACCGACATGGAGCGCACGCGCCTGAGCTGGGATGGCCGCTTCAAGGTGGATTCAGCCTGGGCCGACGAACTGCGCGCGACCGTCGGCTACCAGCAGGCCGAATCGCAGGAGGTCTCGACCGAACGGCGCAGCGCCGCACCCACCTACCGCGTGCGCGACGTGGCCTACACCGAGAAGCTCTGGCAAGGTGTGCTGCAAGCCGAGAAGGCGCGTTCGCTGGGCGCCGACTGGGGCCAGAAGCTGGTCTATGGGGTGGACGTGTCGGTCGCGAAGATGGACAACCTCGTTACCGGTGTGGGTGCGCCGTCCTACGAGAGCTACCCGCTCAAGCGCTTCCCGCCCACCAGCGAGACCAACACTGCGATGTTCGTGCAAAGCGAATTCGCCACCGAGCGCTGGAGCATCATCCCGGCGCTGCGCTACGACCGCTTCGACCTCAAGGCCAAGGGCAGCGCGCTGTACCCGCTGCAACCGGCCAGCCTGTCAGACTCGGCGCTCTCGCCCAAGCTGGGCGCGATCTTCCGCCCGAGCGCGGAGCTGAATCTGTTTGCGAACCTCGCGGCCGGTTTCAAGGCACCCAGCGCGCTGCAGCTCAACAACTACTTCCAGAACACGCTGGCGAGCTACCGCACGATTCCCAATCCCAACCTCAAGCCCGAGAGCAGCCGCACGCTGGAACTGGGCGCGCGCGACAAAGTGGGGCCGGTGCAGTGGGAGGCCGCCGTGTTCACCGGTCGCTACAAGGACTTCATCGAGGAACTGGTGGTCGTCGGGGGTGTGGCGGGCAATCCGCTCAACCCGCTGACCTACCAGGCTGTCAACCGAGGTCAGGTGCGCCTCAGCGGCTTCGAGCTCAAGGGCAAGTTCGCGCTCGGCCCGGCCACCGACCTGCGCCTGGCTTACGGCCAGACCAAGGGCAAGGACACCCGCCTGGGCGTGCCGCTGAACACGGTCAATCCCGCTCGGCTGCTGCTGGGCGTGGACCAGCGCGTGGGCGACTGGAAGCTGGGTGCCGTGATCGCACACACGATGAAGAAGTCGGCCGACGACATCAACTACGCCAACCTCGCCAACCAGTTCGCGCCGCCTTCGTACACCACGCTGGACCTGCGCGCGAGCTGGCAGGTCAGCCGGGCCACGCGGCTTAGCGCGGCGATCCACAACGTGACGGATCGCAAGTATTGGGAGTGGACCAACGTCGTCGGCGTTGCCGCGAACTCGCCCGTGCTCGACGCCTACACCGCACCAGGCCGCAGCCTGTCGGTGGCGCTCGTCACCGACTTCTAGCCACCTCACAGGAGCCACCATGCCCGCAGCCGACCAGCACATCGAGACCGCCGACGAGGAGTACACCCTGCCCAGCGTGGAGGCCTTGCTCGCGGGCACCCTGGCGCTGATGACCGGCTACGCGCAGAGCGCGCGCGAATGCCCGCACCGCCCGTGCATGGCGCGCAAGCTGGTGACCAACCTGCTGTATCTCTCGGCTCACCCTCAGCTTTCGCCGCCGATGCAGACCATGCTGGCCAACCTGCGCACACGCTGGCAGCTGGAGCTGGAAAACACCGCCGAGGCCTCGGCAGCCGAGGCCACTCCCACGCCGCTGTGGCACCCCGTTCCCGCCCGCGTGCAGTGACCAGTCGCACGCGCCAGCCCTTAACTCACCCACAGGAGAAGCACATGCAGAATGCCCACGAGATCCGAACCGCCTTCCAGGGCGCGCGCGCCAGCGGCCTGCGGGCCAAGGAGGCCGCCGAACTGCTCGGTCTGAGCGAAGGCGCCGCCATCGCCGCGCACCGCGGCGCGCACGACGCCCCGCTGCAGGCCATCGCGCTCAAGCCCGACTGGCTGGGTCTGCTGCAGGCGCTCGAAGCCTGCGGCCCGCTGATGGCGCTCACGCGCAACGAGAGCGTGGTGCACGAAAAAACCGGCGTGTACCAGAAGGTCTCGGCCAGCGGACCGGTGGGACTGGCGCTGGGCGAACAGATCGACTTGCGCCTGTTCTTCAACCAGTGGCATGCAGGCTTTGTGGTGGCCGAGGCGCTGAAGTCGCAACCCGGCATGGGCACGCCCAGCCTGCAGTTCTTCGACCGCCACGGCTTGGCGGTGCACAAGATATTCGTTCGCGAGCAGACCGATCTGTCCGCATGGCAGCACGTGATCGCCACGCACAGCGATGACCAGCGGGAAACCGATTTCATGCCGCGCGCCGCCGTTGGCACACCGGCGCCGCAACCCCTTGTGGACGCCACCGCGTTCGGCGCCGCCTGGGGCAAGATGACCGACACGCACCAGTTCTTTCCGCTGCTCAAGCAGTTCGGCCTGGAGCGCCAGCAGGGCTTTCGCCTGGTCGAGGGGCGCTACACGCACCGAGTGGAAAAGGCGGCGGTGCGCGAGCTGCTGATGGAGGCGGCCTTCGACGGCACGCCCATCATGGTCTTCGTGGGCAGCCCGGGCTGCATCCAGATCCACACCGGCCCGGTGCAGCGCGTGGAGCCGATGGAGATCCAGGGCAAGGCCTGGCTCAACGTGCTCGACCCAGGCTTCAACCTGCACCTGCGCGAAGACCTGATCCAGGATGTGTGGGTGGTGGAGAAACCCACCAGCGACGGCGTCGTCACCTCGGTGGAGGCCTTCGACGCGCGCGGGGAACTCATGGCCATGTTCTTCGGCGCGCGCAAGCCCGGCCAGAGTGAGTTGCAGGCCTGGCGCCACATCGTCGCGCACCTGCAGGCCGCAGCGGGGCAGCCACGCGACGCGGTGACCGCATGAGCGCAGCGCCGGGCCGTTCCCAGGCAAGCGCGCAGGGCGAAGGTGCTCCAACGAGCGCCGCCTTGAAGGCCGTCGAGATCAAGGCCTTCGTGCCGGCGAAGGACTTCGCGCTGTCCAAGCGCTTCTACGCGGACCTGGGTTTCACCCAGCGTTCCGAAGGCGGCGGCGTGGCGTATTTCTGCGTGGGCGACTGCCCCTTCCTGCTGCAGGATTTCTACGAGCAGGCGCTGGCCGAGAACCTCGTCATGCACCTGCTGGTGACCGACGTGCTGGCTTGGCGCGCGCACGTCGACGCGCAGGACCTCGCGGGCCGCTACGGCGCGCGCATCACGCCAGTGACGGCGCAGCCCTGGGGCATCACCGAATTCGTGGTGATCGACCCTTCTGGCGTGTGCTGGCACATCGGGCAGAACACGCCCGGCTTTGAACCCGTGGGCCGCCTGCCCTGAACTTTCACGGAACCGCATGATGACTTCTCTCCCCACTGCCTTTTCGCGCCGCAGTGCATTGCAGCGGCTCTCGGGCGTGGCCCTGGCCGGCGCGGCCTGGCCGCTGGGCCTGATGGCGGCGCCCGGCGCCACGCCGCGCCTGGTCACCGTCGGTGGCGGCATCACCGAGGTGGTCTACGCGCTGGGCGCCCAGGACCAGCTGGTGGGCACAGACACCACCAGCCTGTACCCGGTAGCGGCACAGGCCACGCCCAAGGTGGGTTACATGCGGCAGCTCTCGGCCGAAGGCCTGCTCGCGCTGCGGCCCGACGCGCTGATCGCCGGCACCGATGCCGGCCCGCCGGTGGTGATCGATCAACTGCGCAGCGCCGGTGTGCGCGTGGAGCTGGTGGCTTCCGACCACACCTGGGACGAGGTGCGCCGCAAGGTCGCCGCCGTGGGCCGCGCCTCGAACCGCGAAGCCGCCGCGCACGAGCTGCAGGCCCGGCTCGATGCGCGCTGGCAGACCGTGGGCGCGCGCGTGCAGGCCGCCAAGGGCACGGGTCCGCGAATCCTGTTCGTGCTCTCGCACAGCGGCAGCCCGCAGGTCTCGGGCGAGAAGACGGCGGCCGATGCGCTGATCCGCTTCATTGGCGCGCGCAACGCGCTCGGCGGTTTCCAGGGCTACCGGCCCATGACGGCCGAGGCCATGGCGCAGGCCGCGCCCGACATCATCCTGACCACCACGCAAGGCATCGAGGCCATCGGCGGCGAAGCGAAGTTCTGGCAGCGCCCCGAGCTCGCGCTCACGCCGGCCTTCCAGCGCCGCGCGTCCGCCAAAACGCTGGTGCATCTGGACGCGCTGGAGCTGCTCGGCTTCGGCCCGCGCCTGCCCGACGTGGTCGAGCGCCTGCACGCGCAGGTGGTGAAGGCATGAACGCCGTGCGCCACGACCTGGCCAACGTGCGCACGCCCGACCTCAGGCGCGCGGTGGCCGACTACACCGAGGTGCTGGGCTTTGAATGCCGGCAACACATTCCCGGCGTGTGCGCCCTGGTGGCACACGGCGCGCTGCAGGTGCAGCTCTGGGCCTGTGCCGCCACGCCCGGCCGCTGGGAACGGCTCACACCTGGGGACCGGGGTTTTGCGCCCGGCCACCACCGCGTGGAAGTGCCGCGCATCCACGTGCTGCACGCCAGCCTGCGCGCGGCCGTGCTGTGTCCCTGCCGCACCGGCCTGGGCGGGCGCAAGCCGCTGCACGCGCACCGCTTCGAGGGCGAGTCGCCGCGCTGGCAGCCCTGGGGCGCTTGGGAACTCACGCTCAGTGACATCGACGGCAACGTGTTGCACCTGATCGACCGCGTGGCCTGGTGGCCCGACGTGTCGGCGCAGCGCCAGCCGGGCGAGCAGCGCATGGAGGACCGCTCGTGAACACGGCCGCATCGACGGTGGCGCCCCTGCGCTGGACGCCGCGCCGCCTCTCCGGCCCGGGCCTGCTGATCTCTCTGGGCGCGCTGCTCGTGTGCACGTTGCTGTGGGCGGCGGGCCAGGGCGCTTACAGCCTGCCATTGAGCGAGTTGCCGGGCGTGCTGCTGGGCGCGGTGACCACCGCCGTGCCCAGCAGCAGCGGCGCCGAGCTGGTGTTCTTCAACATCCGGCTGCCGCGCCTGGTGCTGGGGCTGGCCGCCGGGGCCGGCCTGGGCCTGGCCGGTGCACTCATGCAGGGCCTGTTCCGCAACCCGTTGGCCGACCCGGGCCTGATCGGTGTGAGCAGCGGCGCAGCGTTGGCCGCTGGCGCCACCATCGTCATGGGCAACCTCTGGTTCCCCGACCTGCCGCGCTCGCTGGGCAGCTGGACGCTGGTGCTCATGGCCTTCGGTGGCGGCCTGGCGGTCACGGTGCTGATCTACCTGCTCTCGCGCGGCGAAGGTGGCACGCGCGTGGGCCTGATGCTGCTGGCCGGCATCGCGGTCAACGCGCTGGCCGGCGCGGGCCTGGGCCTGCTCAGCTTCCTGGCCACCGATGAGCAACTGCGCAACCTGCAGTTCTGGCTGCTCGGCAGCCTGGGTGGTGCGCGCTGGAGTGCGGTCGCACTGGTGGGCGGCATCACGCTTGTGGCCGGTGCCGTCGGGCTGCGGCTGGCGCGCCCGCTCAACGCGCTGGCGCTGGGTGAGGCGCAGGCGGTGCTGCTGGGTGTGTCGATCGAGCGCGTGAAACAGATCGCCATCGTGGTCACGGCGCTGGCCGTGGGCGCGGTCACCGCCACCACCGGCATCATCGGTTTCATCGGCCTGGTGGCGCCCCACATGGTGCGCCTGGTGGCCGGGCCCGACCACCGCTGGGTGCTGCCCGGCTCGGCGCTGCTGGGTGCCGTGCTGGTGCTGCTGGCCGACGCGGTCGCGCGCACCGTGATGCAGCCGGCCGAGCTGCCGCTGGGCGTGCTTACCGCCGTGGTCGGCGTGCCCTTTTTCCTGATCCTGCTGCGCAGCGCGCACGGGAGGCGCCTGTGAACGCACGCCTGCTCGATGCCGATTGGCGCAGTGCCTGCGGTGAACTGCCGGCCGGTGAACGCCCGCTCTGGCTGGACGACGACGTTGAAGCCAACGATGGCATCGACACGCCGGCCTGGGACGAAGGGCTGGGCCTGTGCGCGCTGGAGGTGGGCGTGCGTGCCGGCCACAGCACCTTGCTGCAAGGTGTGCGGCTGCGGCTCGCCCCTGGCGAGGTCGGCGCCATCCTCGGCCCCAACGGCGCGGGCAAGTCCACCCTGCTCTCGGTGCTCTCGGGTCTGCGCGCGCCCGACACCGGCCGCGTGACGCTCAACGGCCTGGCGGTCACGCCCGCGACCGTGCACCAGCTCGCGCGGCACCGCGCGGTGCTGCCGCAGGAGACCGCTGTGGCGTTTGACTTCCGCGCGCAGGACGTGGTGGGGCTCGGCCGTTACCCCCACCACCTGCATCCATCGCCCAACGAAGCCGCCATCGTGCGCGCCGCGATGCAGGCCACCGGCGTGGCCGATATGGCCGAGCGCAGCGTGGCCAGCCTGAGCGGCGGCGAACGCGCCCGCGTGCAGCTGGCGCGCGTGATGGCGCAGATCTGGGAGCCCCGCCCCGACGGTGCGCCGCGCTGGCTGCTGCTCGACGAACCCACGGCCGCACTCGACTTGCGCCACCAGCATGAAACCCTCTGCACCGTGCAGCGTTGGGCGCGCGAGCAGGGCGTGGGCGTGCTCGCCGTGCTGCATGACCCCAACCTCGCCTTGCGCTACGCCGACCGCGTGTGGGTGCTCGACGGTGGTGTGCTGCAGGCCAGTGGTCCGCCCGCGCGCGTGCTGCGGCCCGCGCTGGTGCAGCGCGTGTGGCAGGTGCAGGCCAGCACCGTGCGCGCCGTCGACGGCGTGCCCCAGTTGCTCATCGCGGCCAGTGCGCCGCCTTTGCCATGGAAGGACGGCCCATGACACAGACCCCACCAACGATCCTGCTGGCGCGCCACGACAGCGTGGCCGCGCGCGAGATCGCCATCGAACACGGCGCGCTCACCCGCCAGGTGGCCGGCTTGCAACGCCGCGTGGGCGAGCAGTTGCGCGCGTACGCACAACAGCTGTCGGCGCTGGAGGACGAGGTGCTGCACCTGCGCGCGCAGCTCATCGTTTCGCGCACCAGCATGCTCTGGGGCCTGGGCGTGGCCGGTGTCATGAAACCGCTGGCGCGCCGCGCCCGCTCGTTGGCCGAGCGCGCCGAGGCCAGTGCGATGGTCGAAGCCAGCAGCGTGATCTGCCAGACCGGCTGCGTGGGCCATGCCCACCCCTGGCTTGAGGCCGACGGCCAGTGCCGCCGCACCGGCCAGGCCTGCGAGCTGTATGCCGGCAGCGCGAGCGAGGCCGCTGAGTAGCGTCTTTTCCTGCAGGGATTGCGCTGACCCTGCCGAAGTTGCGCTGAAGTACGGCCGCACCCCCTCCGGGGCATTGGCCGCATCGCACGGCTGAAATATCGTCGCTCCCCATACGGGCCCGCCGGGCTTTCGACAAGGAGCAACGCTTTGAATCTGCACCGCCGTTCTTTCACGGGCGCGCTGGCCTCCGGCCTGCTGGCCGCGCCGCTTGCCAGCCTGACGTCGTTGGCGCGCGCCCAGGGCAATGACATCGTCATCGGCAGCATCCAGGACATGTCGGGCCCCTTGCAGCCCTTTGGCCGAGGCAAGAGCAACGTGCTCAAGTTCGGCGTGGGCCAGATCAACGCGGCGGGCGGCCTGCTCGGGCGCAAGCTGCGCATCGTCGAGTACGACACCCAGTCCAACAACCAGCTCTACGCCCAGTTCGGCCAACAGCTGGCCTTGCGCGACAAGGCGGTCGTCGCCTTCGGTGGTGTGACCAGCGCGGCGCGCGAGGTGGTGCGGCCGGTGCTGCGGCGCGCCAACGTGCCGTACTTCTACAACATGCCTTACGAAGGCGGCGTCTGCGACCGGAACACGGTGCTCACCGGTGTCACGCCCAGCCACGCGCTGCGCACCATCGTGCCGCACCTCATCAAGCACCACGGGAAAAAGCTCTACGTGCTCGGCGCCGACTACAACTTCGGTCAGCTCTCGGCCAAGTGGATCCGCCGGCTCGCGGCCGAGCACGGTGGCGAGGTGGTGGGTGTCGAGCTGTTCCCCATGGACGCGGCCAACTTCAACGCCACCATCGCCAAGATCCAGACCGCCGCACCGAACGCGATCATCAACAGCTTTGTCGGCCCGGCGCATGGCAGCTTCTACGGCCAGTGGGCGGCCTCGGGCATGAAGGGCAAGGTGGCCCTGGCCTCGCAGACCTTCGGCGACGTGGGTGAACACCTGCTGATGCCCAAGGAGATCACCAACGGCGTGATCGTCTGCACCAACTACTTCGAAGAGCTGGACCTGCCCTCGAACAAGGCCTTCATCAAGGCCTACCGCGACGCCGGCAACAAGGACTACGTGAGCAACACCACGATGAACGAGTACGTGGCGCTGCGCCTGTGGGCCGCCGCCGTCGCCAAGGCCGGCAGCCTGGACCGCGCGGCCGTGCTCAAGGCACTGGAGTCGGGTCTGTCGATCGACGCACCGCACGGCAAGGTGTCGCTGGACGCAGCCACCCACCACTGCAGCTACGACATGTACCTGGCCGAGGTGCGCGACGGCAGCTACCGCGTGCTGGAGAAGGCCAGCGCCGTGACGGCGATCGACATGGTGGGGCAGTGCGACCTGCTGAAGAACCCTGCGACCAACCAGCAGTTCGAGCCCAGGATCTGACCGCGCGCATGGAGCACCTCGTCCTGTCTTTCCACCTGCTGTACGCCATCGCCCTGCTGGTGCTCACCAGCCTGGGCCTGGCCATCGTCTTCGGGATGATGCGCGTGGTGAACTTCGCCCACGGCGAGTTCCTCATGATCGGCGGCTACACCCTGGTGCTCTGCGTCCAGGCCGGCATCAACATCTGGCTCGCGATGTTCCTCATCGCGCCGTTGGTGGTGGGGCTGGTGGGCTATGCGCTGGAGCGGCTCATCATCCGCCACCTCTACGGCCGCATGCTCGACACCATCCTCGCGACCTGGGGCGTGAGCCTGGCGCTCATCGGCCTGGCGACCTGGGCTTTCGGCTTCCAGCAGCGCGGCGTGGTCTCGCCGCTGGGCAGCTTCACGCTCGGCGGCCACCGCGACTCCTGGTACAGCGTGCTCATCATCGGGGTGGCGATCGTGCTGGTCGCGGCCACCTGGTGGGTGCTGCGGCGCACGCGCATCGGCCTGCTGGCACGCGGCACCATGCAGAGCGCGCCGATGGCCGAGGCCCTGGGCATGAACACCTCGCGCGTGTATGCCTGGACCTTCGCGGCCGGTGCGGCCGTGAGTGGCCTGGCCGGTGCGGTGATGGCACCGCTCACGGGCGCCGTGCCCACCATCGGCACCGCCTACGTCACGCGCGCCTTCATCACCGTGATCACCGGCGGCGCCAACGCCATCACCGGCACGGTGGTGGCAAGCACGCTGTTCGGCACGCTCAGCGAGGCCGTGACGCGCTGGGCCACGCCGGTGGCCGGCCACGTGGCGCTGTTGGTGGCCGCCATCGTGCTGCTGCGGCTCATGCCCTCGGGCATCACCGGCCGCTTCTTCCGGAGGTCGCTGTGAACGTCGGTCTGCGCAAGTTCCAGCCGCTGCTGTGGCTCGGTGGCCTGCTGGTGTTGTTCGGCGTGGCCGGGGTGGTCGATGTGGCCACGCTGGTCAGCCTCAACGTGTACGTGATCCTCTCCATCCTCGCGCTGAGCATGGCGCTGGTGTGGGGCGTGGCGGGCATCTTCAGCTTCGGCCAGTCGGTGTTCTTCGGCTTGGGCGCCTACGCCTACGCGGTGCTCGCGCTGAGCGGCCAGGGCAGTGGCGTGGCGCTGGCGGCGTCCGTGGCCGTGCCCTGCGTGGGCGCGGCGCTGATGGGTTATTTCCTGTTCTACGGCCGAATCAGCGATGTGTACCTGGGCGTGATCACGCTCACCGCGTCCCTGATCCTGTTCCACCTGGTCAACACGGTGTCGGGCGCGGACTTCCGCCTCGGCGGTGTCGCCCTCGGTGGCTACAACGGCATTCCTGGCGTGCCGCCACCCGCGCTGCCCGGTGGAGAGGAGCTGGACTTCGTGCAGCTCTATCTGCTGTCGGCAGGCGTGCTGGCGCTGGTGTACGCAGGCCTGCGCTGGCTGGTGCGCACACGCTTTGGCCAGGCAGTGGCCGCCGTGCGCGAGCACGAGCTGCGCGCTGAGCTGCTGGGCTACGACGCGCGCGCCTACAAGCTGGCGGTGTTCGTCATCGGCGCGGGCATTGCCGGGTTGGCGGGTGCCCTGCACGCGGCCTGGGGCGGTTTCGTCGGACCCGACGTGTTCGGCATCGGCTTTGCCGCGCAGATCATCATCTGGGCCCAGGTCGGCGGCGC
>Ga0247738_10000240_pt1 | contig 22723 bp, 22 predicted proteins | sample UWRJL013104B2_FD_180936 | JGI IMG/M metagenome (GOLD analysis project Ga0247738, IMG submission 180936) | Plant litter microbial communities from Arlington Agricultural Research Station in Wisconsin, United States - UWRJ-L013-104B-2 | ecosystem: Environmental > Terrestrial > Plant litter >...
CCCCCGGCGCACCCCCCGCGCACCCCCGCGCACCCCCGCGGGTTGATCGTTCCAGAAGCCAGTTGTGACGGACGAATCGGCAATCCGCGCAACAAGTGGCTTCTCGAACGTTCCAACGGGGGGCGGGGACGGGGGCGGTGCGGCCGGCCGGACAGGAGGGGCCGACCGACGAGGGCGACGGGGGTGCCGGAGCTAGAACGCCGTGAGCTCCTCGGCCACCAGGAAGGCGAGCTCGAGCGACTGCATGTGGTTCAGGCGCGGGTCGCACAGGGACTCGTAGCGGGTCGCGAGGGTTGCCTCGTCGATCTGCTCCGAGCCACCGAGGCACTCGGTGACGTCGTCGCCCGTGAGCTCGATGTGGATGCCGCCCGGGTAGGTTCCCGCCGCGCGGTGCGCCTCGAAGAACCCCTTGACCTCGTCGACGACGTCGTCGAAACGACGGGTCTTGTAGCCGTTGGGAGTCGTGAGGCCGTTGCCGTGCATGGGGTCGGTGACCCACAGCGGCGTGGCATCCATGCCCTTGATCGCCTCGAGCAGCGGCGGGAGCGCGTCGCGCACCTTGCCGGCGCCCATGCGGGTGATGAACGTGAGCCGGCCGGGCTCGCGATCGGGGTCGAGCTTGTCGATGATGCCCTTGAGCGTGTCCGGTGTGGTCGACGGGCCGAGCTTGACGCCGATCGGGTTTCGCACGCGGGAGAAGTAGTCCATGTGCGCGCCGTCGAGGTCGCGCGTGCGCTCCCCGATCCACAGGAAGTGCGCGCTCGTGTTGTACGGCTGCCCGTTGAGCGAGTTGATGCGCGTCATGGGGCGCTCGTAGTCCATGAGGAGGCCCTCGTGGCTGGAGTAGAACTCGACCCGTTTGAGCTCGTCGAAGTCGGCGCCCGCCGCCTCCATGAACTTGATCGCCTTGTCGATCTCGCCCGCGACCTTCTCGTAGCGGTGATTGGCCGGGTTGGCGGCGAACCCCTTGTTCCACGAGTGCACCTGGCGCAGGTCGGCGAAACCGCCCTGCGTGAATGCGCGCACGAGGTTGAGCGTCGAGGCGGACGCGTGGTACCCCTCGACGAGGCGGTTGGGGTCGGCCTGGCGCGACTCGGGCGTGAAGTCGTAGCCGTTGACGATGTCGCCGCGGTACGCGGGCAGCGTCACGTCGCCGCGGGTCTCGGTGTCGCTCGAGCGCGGCTTGGCGAACTGTCCGGCCATCCGGCCCATCTTGATGATCGGCTTGGATGCACCGTAGGTGAGCACGACCGCCATCTGCAGGATGGTCTTCACGCGGTCGCGGATGTTCTGGGCGTTGGTGCCCGCGAACGTCTCGGCGCAGTCGCCGCCCTGGAGGAGGAACGCCTCGCCCTTGGCCGCCTTCGCGAGGCGCTCGCGCAGGATGTCGGCCTCGCCCGCGAAGATGAGGGGCGGCAGCGATGCGATCTTCGCGGATGCCGCGCCCACGGCCTCGGCGTCAGGCCACTCCGGCTGCTGCTTGATGGGCAGGGTCCGCCAATAGTCGAGACCAGCGATCACAGCGGGATCAGCATCGACGAAGGGTTCGGACGGCATGGCCACGAGAGTGTTCCTTATGGTGGAGCGGAAAGGGTGCAGCTAAGGCTATCGGCTGCGGGAACCGATCCTGTCCTTCACCGAACTCGCGTAGACGTCCACGTATTCCTGCCCGCTGATGCGGCTGAGCTCGTACATGATCTCGTCCGTGATCGACCGCAGGATGAACCGGTCGCCCTCGAGCCCCTCGAAGCGCGAGAAGTCGAGCGGCTCGCCGAAGATCACGCCGATGCGGCGCACCTTGGGGATCTTGCTGCCGATCGGCATGACCTTCTCGGTGTCGACCATGGCGACGGGCACCACCGGAACGTGGCCCTCGAGGATCATGCGCGCGACGCCCGTGCGGCCGCGGTACATCTTGCCGTCGGGGCTGCGGGTGCCCTCGGGGTAGATGCCGAGCACGTTGCCCTGGGCCACGACCTGCAGGCCCGTGTTCAGGGAGGCCTCAGACGCCTTACCGCCGGAGCGGTCGATGGGGAGCATCCCGGTGCCGAGCAGGAAGTGCTTGGTCGCCCAGTTCTTGAAGCCCTTACCGGTGAAGTAGTCGCTCTTGGCGAGGAAGTAGATTCGGCGGTCGATGAGCAGGGGCAGGAAAATCGAGTCGATGAACGAGAGGTGGTTGCTCGCGAGGATCACGCCGCCGGTCTTGGGGATGTTGTCGAGGCCGACCACCCACGGCCTGAACACCGTGCGCAGAAGCGGGCCCGCCACGAGGTTCTTCATGAACCAGTAGAACATCGCGCTACCTTCCGACCGTGAACGTCAAGCTTAACGGGCTTGGGAATGGATGCGCGCGAGATCGGCCGCGCCCACGACGCCCGCATCGTTCACAAGCTCGGCGATCACGAACTTCGGCTCGGGGTGGTAGCCGCGCGCCGGCACGTTCTGGCGGTACGACTCGCGCACGGGGTCGAGTAGCAGGTCGCCCGCGATCGACACTCCCCCGCCGAAGACGAACACCTCGGGGTCGAGCACGGCGCTGAGCGAGGCGCACGCCTGGCCGAGCCAGTGGCCCAGCTGCTCGAGGGCGAGGATCGCGCCAGGGTCGTGCGCGGCGATGAGGTCGCCCACGATGTGGCCGTCGAGCTCGCCGTGCTCGCGGCGTGCGTCGGCGAGCGAGAGCCCGATACCGCCGACGTCGGCGATCTCGTTGGCCATGCGCAGCAGTGCGCGGCCGGAGCCGTACTGCTCGATGCACCCGCGCGCACCGCACCCGCAGGGCAGCCCGTCCGGCACGATGCGCAGGTGGCCGAGCTCTGCACCCGTGCCGAACCCGCCGCGGAACAGCCGGCCCTGGCTGACGATCGCGCCGCCCACGCCCGTGCCGATCGTGAGCATGGTCATATCGCTGAGATCGCGGCCGGCGCCGAACCGGTACTCGGCCCAGCCCGCCGCGTTGGCGTCGTTGTCGATCGTGATGTCGAGGTCGAGCCGCGAGAGCAGCCGCTCGCGCAGGGGCTCGTTGCGCCAGTTGATGTTGGGCGTGTAGTACACCGTCGACTGCTGGGCGTCGATGAACCCGGGGGCCGCGACGCCCGCCGCCGTGATCTCCCGACCCACCGCGAGGCGCTCGATCATCTCCACGACGGCGTCGATGATCGCCTCGGAGTCGCCGGCCTGCGTCGCCACGCGCGCCTCCGCGAGGATGTCCCCGGACTCGTCGACCACGGCGCCCGCGATCTTGGTTCCGCCGATGTCGATTCCGATGGCCTGCACGAGCAACGAGCTTACCGAGCACGCGAGGGCTCCGAATACCCGGTGAGGGGCGGAACCGCCCGGGTAGGATGGGTGAAATGCCCACTACCGGTGCCAAAGGAGTTGCCGTGAAACAGTTCGATGTTCCCGCCCTAGTCAAGGCCGATCCAGAGGCGAACGCCACAGACCTCCTCGTCGAGCGAGTCAAGGCCACGCCCGACCGCGCACTGTTCGCGCTGCCCACCGCCGACGGCGGGTGGGAGGACCTCACGGCGCGCGAGTTCCAGAAGCGCGTGATCGCCCTCTCGAAGGGGTTCGTGGCCGCGGGCATCCAGCCGGGCGACAAGATCGGCATGATGTGCAAGACCCGCTTCGAGTGGACGCTCATCGACTTCGCCGTCTGGTACGCGGGTGCCGTGCTCGTTCCCATCTACGAGACGTCGGCCCCCAGCCAGATCCTCTGGAACCTCACCGACTCCGGTGCCATCGGCATCATCACCGAGACCGCAGAGCTCTTCGCGCGCTACGACGAGATCGCGGCGGATGCCCCGGCCGTCACGCACTCGTGGAAGATCGACCTCGGCGACCTCGACAAGCTCGCGGCCGCCGGCAAGGACGTCACGGACGAGGAGATCGAGCGCCGCCGCAACCTCGCGAAGGGCTCGGACCTCGCCACCCTCATCTACACCTCGGGCACTACGGGCAAGCCCAAGGGCTGCATCCTCACGCACTCCAACTTCGTCGAGCTGAGCCGCAACGCGCAGAAGGCGATCCCCGAGGTCGTCAACCCCGACTCGAGCACCCTCCTGTTCATCACGATGGCGCACATCTTCGCGCGCTTCATCGCGGTGCTGAGCGTGCACGGCGGCGTGAAGGTCGGCCACCAGCACGACACCAAGCTGCTGCTGCCGTCGCTCGCGTCGTTCCAGCCGACGTTCCTGCTCGCGGTCCCCCGCGTGTTCGAGAAGGTCTACAACGCCTCCGAGCAGAAGGCGGAGGCCGGCGGCAAGGGCAAGATCTTCCGCAAGGCCGCCGAGGTCGCGATCGCGCACTCGAAGGCCGTGGATGCCGGCAGCGTTCCGCTCGGGCTCAAGCTCCAGTTCGCCGTGCTCGACCGACTGGTGCTCAGCAAGCTCCGCGCCGCCCTCGGTGGTCGCGTGAAGTACGCCGTCTCGGGCTCCGCTCCCCTGGGCCTGCGCCTCGGGCACTTCTACCGCAGCCTCGGCCTCACGATCCTCGAGGGCTACGGCCTCACCGAGACCACGGCGCCGATCTCGGTCAACATCCCGTCGAACTTCAAGATCGGCAAGGTGGGCCCGCCCCTTCCCGGCATGTCGGTGCGCATCGCCGACGACGGCGAGATCCAGGCCAAGGGCATCGACGTGTTCGACGGCTACTGGAACAACCAGGAGGCCACCGACGAGGCGTTCGAGGACGGCTGGTTCCGCACGGGCGACATCGGCACGATCGATGAGGACGGCTACCTCGAGATCACCGGTCGCAAGAAGGAGATCATCGTCACCGCCGGCGGCAAGAACGTCGCCCCCGCGGCGCTCGAAGACCCGATCCGCGCCAACCCGATCATCGGCCAGGTGATCGTCGTGGGCGACCAGAAGCCGTTCATCTCGGCGCTCATCACGCTCGACGACGAGATGCTCCCCGCCTGGCTGAAGAACAACGGCCTGGACGGCGTGACCTTCGAGCAGGCCCGCAGCCACCCGACGGTTCTCGCCGAGGTGCAGCGGGCGGTGGATGCCGCGAACACGACCGTCTCGCGAGCCGAGTCGATCCGCAAGTTCGTCGTCCTCGACGCCGAGCTCACGGAGGCCACGGGCCACCTCACGCCGAAGCTCAGCATCAAGCGCAACGTGATCCTGAAGGACTTCAGCGACGAGATCGAGGGCATGTACAACGCGTCGCCGGCGACCGAGGGCGTGTCACTGGCGGGCTAAGCCCTTCGAAGAACTAGTACCAGGGGGCCATGCGGATCAACCGCATGGCCTCCTTCTTCGTCTCTGGGGCGAGGCCCTCGATGTAGAGGTGTCCATCGAGGTGGTCGGTCTCGTGCTGCAGCGCCTGCGCCATGAGCCCGTCGCCGCTCAGCTCGACCGGGTTTCCCTCGAGGTCGACGCCCGTGACCCGCGCGAACGGGTACCGCAGTCGCGGGAAGTAGAAGCCGGGAACCGAGAGGCAGCCCTCGTCCACGAGCTCGGGCTCCCCGGAGACCTCGGCGAGCACGGGGTTGATGATGTAGCCGACGACATCGTCGATGTTGTAGCTGAAGGCGCGCAGGCCCACACCGATCTGGTTGGCGGCGAGCCCGGCCCGGCCGGGCAGCTGCACGGTCTCGACCAGGTCGGCGACGAGCTGCTCCGCGCGCGGGTCACCCACGCGGATGGGGTCGCACGCAGACCTCAGCACGGGGTCGCCGAAGAGGCGGATTGCTCGTTCGGCCACGCTCAGGCGGTCCTGACCCGCGGAAGGCCGTCGATGACCTCGGCCGCGAGCTCTCGGGCCGCCGCGCGCGTGAGCGGACGGATCTCGTCGAAACGGATGAGCGAGCCGGTCGCGAGCGCCGGGTCGTACGGGATGCGCACGATGTCGCGCACGCGCGACTGGAAGTGGGCCTCGATCTCCTCGAGTTTGACGAGGTTGGTGCCCTGGGTCGCGGTGTTGAGGGCGACGACGGCGTTCTTCACGAGATCCTCGTAGCCGTTCGACTCGAGCCAGGTGAGGGTCTCCGAAGCCAGACGTGACTCGTCGACGCTTCCGCCGCACACCACCACGACGGAGTCGACGCGCTGGAGCGTCGCCTTCATGGCGGAGTGCAGCATCCCGGTGCCGCAGTCGGTGACGACCACGGAGTAGAACTTCTCGGCGATGTCGGCCACCACGTTGTAGTCGTCCTCGTCGAAGGCCTCGGCGACCGTGGGGTCGGTGTCGGAGGCGAGCACATCCAGGCGGGTGACATCGCGCGAGACGAGCGTCTGGAAGTCGGTGAACGTGCTGAGTGACTTCGCGCGCGTGACCACGTCGCGCACGGTCGCCCGGGTGCTCTTGATGATGCGCTCGGCCAGGGTGCCGCGGTCGGGGTTGGCGTCGATGGCGAGCACGCGGTCCTCGCGCACATCGGCCAGCGCCATGCCGAGCAGCGTCGAGATGGTGGTCTTGCCCACGCCGCCCTTGCGGGTGAGCACGGCCACGAAGCGCGTGCCGCCCTCGAAGCCCTTGCCGATGCGGGCATCCAGTGCCTTGCGCTCGCGCACGCGGTACGAGTCGCCCACGTTCACGAGGCGGAAGGTCACGTCGTAGAGCAAGCGCTGCAGGAAGCCCTCCGGCGCGGGCTTGCGCAGGCGCTTGGGGGTGTGGATGAGGCGCTCGGCGGTGAGCATCGTCGCGGGCTCCGGCGTGAGGGCGACCTCGGGGCGGCGGCCGCGGCGGTACACGTCATCGGGCTCCGGGAGGGCGGGGATGACCGTCTCCTCCTCGGCGGGCGGGGCGCTCACGACGTCGACGGAGGCGACGCTGATGGTGGTCGTGGCCGGACCCTCGCTCGCGAGGTAGTCGGGGTTGATCGCGACCTCGTCGATGCTGACGGCCGCCTCATCCTCGGGCGTCTCGTGCACCTGCACGGGGAGCGCGACGGTGAAGGTCATGCTCTCGGTGACGGGGGCGGGCTCGCTCGGGATGGCGACGTCGGTCGCCGGGCTGCTGGGGGTGCGTTTAGTGACCACGATCGGGTGCTCCTTCGATGCAAACAGTCCAGTTTACCCGGAGATCGCGTCGCAGCCCCCGTCCGGGGGTCCCGCTACCCCGCCTCGATCTCGAGGAGGAGGTCGCCCGCATCGACCTGCTGGGTCTTCGGGATGGCCAGTCGCTTGACGGTGCCGCCGACCGCGGCCGTGATGGCCGCCTCCATCTTCATGGCCTCGATCGAGGCCACGGTCTGGCCGGCCTCGACCTTGGCGCCCTCCTCGACCTGCAGGGTCACGACGCCCGAGAACGGCGCGGCCACGTGACCGGGGCGCGAGGCATCGGCCTTCTCCGCGGCCTTGATGTCGACCTTGATCGAGTTGTCGCGCACATAGACGGGCCGCAGCTGACCGTTGAGGGTCGCCATCACGGTGCGCATGCCCTTCTCGTCGGCGGCACCGATAGCCTCGAGCCCCACGAGCAGGCTCACGCCCTTGTCGATCTCCACGGTGTGCTCCACGCCCTGGTGCAGGCCGTAGAGGTAGTCGACGGTCTCCAGCACGGAGAGGTCGCCGTAGGTCTCGCGGCCCTGCTCGAAGATCTTGGTGGGAGCGGGGAACAGCAGTCGGTTGAGGGTGCTGCGGCGCTGCGTCGAATCGCCATCGAGGGCCGCCTGGTCTTCTGCCGAGATGGGCTCCACGCCGATCTTGACCGTGCGCCCCTTGAGCACCTTGCTGCGGAAGGGCTCGGGCCAGCCGCCGGGCAGTTCGCCCAGTTCGCCCGCCATGAACCCGATCACGGAGTCGGGGATGTCGTACTTGTCGGGGTTCTGCTCGAAATCGGCGGGATCCGCGTCCACGGCGGCGAGGGCGAGCGCGAGGTCGCCCACGACCTTCGACGACGGCGTGACCTTGGGCGGACGCCCGAGCATGAGGTTCGCCGCGGCGTACAGGTCTTCGATCTTCTCGAAGTGGTCGGCGAGGCCGAGGGCGATCGCCTGCTGGCGCAGGTTGGACAGCTGGCCGCCGGGGATCTCGTGCTTGTACACGCGCCCCGTGGGACCGGGCAGGCCCGACTCGAACGGCTTGTAGACGTGACGCACGGCCTCCCAGTACGGCTCCAGGTCGGAGACCGCCTGCAGGGAGATGCCCGTGTCCCGCTCGGTGTGCGCGAGGGCCGCGACGAGCGCGGAGGCGGAGGGCTGGCTCGTGGTGCCCGCCATGGGGGCGCTCGCCACGTCGACGGCGTCTGCGCCCGCGCGGGAGGCCGCGAGAAGGGTGGCGAGCTGGCCGCCCGCGGTGTCGTGCGTGTGCACGTGCACGGGTAGGTCGAACCGCTCGCGCAGCGCCGAGACCAGCTGGTACGCGGCATCCGCGCGCAGCAGTCCGGCCATGTCCTTCACGGCGAGGATGTGCGCGCCCGCCGCCACCATCTGCTCGGCGAGCTTCAGGTAGTAGTCGAGGGTGTAGAGCTTCTCGTTGGGGTCGAGCAGGTCGGCCGTGTAGCACAGCGCGACCTCGGCAACGGCGGTGCCGGTCTCGAGCACGGCGTCGATGGCGGGGCGCATCTGCTCCACGTCGTTGAGGGCGTCGAAGATCCTGAAGATGTCGACCCCGCTGGAGGCCGCCTCCCGCACGAAGGCGTCGGTCACCTCGGTCGGGTACGGCGTGTAGCCGACCGTGTTGCGGCCCCGCAGGAGCATCTGGATGGCGATGTTGGGCAGAGCCTCGCGCATGGTCGAGAGGCGCTCCCACGGGTCCTCCCCGAGGAATCGCAGGGCGACGTCGTAGGTCGCACCGCCCCAGGCCTCGACCGAGAGCAGCTCCGGCGTGAGTCGGGCCACGTGCGGGAGCACCGCGGCGAGGTCGCGCGTGCGCACCCGGGTCGCGAGCAGGGACTGGTGGGCGTCGCGGAACGTGGTCTCCGTCACGGCGAGCGGCACCTGGGCGCGCAGGGCCGCGGCGAACCCGACCGGGCCCAGCTCGAGCAGCCGCTGGCGCGAGCCCGCGGGAGCCGCGGCGTCGAGGTCGACGATCGGCAGCTTGAGGCTCGGGTCGATGATGCCGGCGCCCGTGCCGTTGGGCTGGTTGACCGTGACATCCGCGAGCCAGTTGAGCACCTTGGTGCCGCGGTCCTTCGACTGGTGGCCGCGCACGAGCCACGGGCGCTCCTCGATGAACGAGGTGCTCAGGTCGCCGGCGATGAAGTCTGGGTCTTCGAGCACGGCCTGGAGGAACGGGATGTTCGTGGTGACACCGCGCAGGCGGAACTCCGCGAGCCCGCGGCGGGCGCGCACGACGGCCGCCGCGAAGTCACGGCCGCGGCACGTCATCTTCACGAGCATCGAGTCGAAGTGCGGGGAGATCTGGGCGCCCGCCGCGACGGTCCCGCCGTCGAGGCGGATGCCCGCGCCGCCGGGCGAGCGGTACGTGGTGATCTTGCCGGTGTCCGGGCGGAAGCCCGCTGCCGGATCCTCCGTGGTGATGCGGCACTGCAGGGCCGCGCCGCGCAGGTGCAGGTTCTCCTGCTGCAGGCCGAGCTGCTCGAGGGTCTCCCCCGCCGCGATGCGCATCTGCGACTGCACGAGGTCGACGTCGGTGACCTCCTCGGTCACGGTGTGCTCGACCTGGATGCGCGGGTTCATCTCGATGAAGAAGTGCTGGCCCTTGCGCGCTCCGGCGGTGTCGAGCAGAAACTCGACCGTGCCGGCGTTGGCGTAGTCGATCGACTTGGCGAACGCGATCGCGTCGCGGTACATCGCCTGGCGGACGCCCTCGTCGAGGTTGGGCGCCGGGGCGATCTCGATGACCTTCTGGTGGCGGCGCTGCACCGAGCAGTCGCGCTCGAACAGGTGGACGGTTCCGCCCTGCGAGTCGGCGAGGATCTGCACCTCGATGTGGCGCGGGCGCACGACCGCCTGCTCGAGGAACATGGTGGGGTCGCCGAAGGCACTGTCGGCCTCGCGCATGGCCGCCTCGAGGGCGTCGCGGAGGTCATCCTTGGTCTCCACGCGGCGCATGCCGCGACCGCCGCCACCGGCGACGGCCTTCGCGAAGATCGGGAAGCCGATGTCGTCGGCACCCGCGAGGAGCTCCTCGATGTCTTTGGAGGCCGGGGTGGACTTGAGCACGGGCACGCCCGCGGCGATGGCGTGCTCCTTCGCGGTGACCTTGTTGCCGGCCATCTCGAGCACGCGCGTGGGCGGGCCGATGAACGTGATGCCGGCCTCGGCCGCGGCGGCGGCGAGGTCGGGGTTCTCGGAGAGGAAGCCGTAGCCAGGGTAGATGGCGTCGGCGCCGGACTCCTTGGCCACGCGGATGATCTCGGCGACGTCGAGGTACGCCCTGACCGGGTGGCCCTTCTCGCCGATCTGGTAAGCCTCGTCGGCCTTCAACCGGTGCATCGAGTTGCGATCCTCGTACGGGAAGACGGCGACCGTCTTCGCCCCGAGCTCGAAGGCGGCGCGCATCGCGCGGATGGCGATCTCACCTCGGTTGGCGACGAGAATCTTCCTGAACATCCGGTCCTTTCGACAAAACCAAGCCTAGGGGTGCGCAACACTGGCAATTTCCTCAGCAGGTGGCCACATACGCCCCAACATTTAGGTTCTTTAACAGTAGTGAAGGTATCGTCGTTCATCGTGCATGTACTCAGCGTCAGCTCCCTCAAGGGGGGCGTGGGAAAGACCACGGTGACGCTCGGCCTCGCCTCCGCAGCTTTTGCTCGTGGACTGCGGACCCTCGTGGTCGACCTCGACCCCCAGTCCGACGTCTCCACCGGGATGGACATCGAGGTGGGGGGTCACCTCAACATCGCCGATGTGCTCGCCTCCCCCAAGGAGAAGATCGTGCGCGCGGCGATCGCGCCGAGTGGCTGGACCAAGGGCAGGCCCGGCAAGATCGACGTGCTCATCGGCTCGCCCTCCGCCATCAACTTCGACGGCCCGCATCCGAGCATCCGCGACATCTGGAAGCTCGAGGAGGCGCTCGCGAACGTCGAGGCCGACTACGACCTCGTGCTCATCGACTGCGCCCCGTCGCTCAACGCCCTCACCCGCACGGCCTGGGCCGCATCGGACCGGGTCACCATCGTCACCGAGCCGGGCCTGTTCTCCGTGGCCGCCGCCGACCGCGCGCTGCGCGCGATCGAGGAGATCCGCCGCGGACTCTCGCCCCGGCTGCAGCCGCTCGGCATCATCGTCAACCGCCTGCGCTCGCAGTCGCTCGAGCACCAGTTCCGTATCAAGGAGCTACGCGACATGTTCGGCCCGCTCGTGCTCTCGCCGCAGCTGCCCGAGCGCACGTCGCTGCAGCAGGCGCAGGGTGCCGCCAAGCCCCTGCACGTGTGGCCGGGTGAGAGCGCCCAGGAGATGGCGCGCAACTTCGACCAGCTGCTCGAGCGCGTTATGCGCACGGCGCGCATCGGCGACTTCGCCGACGTCGCGGAGTAGCCACTCCCCCTCTTTCGCCAACCTCCTCGCAGGTTGGCGAGATGCGCGGAAATGTGCGCGCACCTCGAAGATCTCGTCGCATCTCACGCGGACTGGCGAGCGGTGGCCGGTGGACGGTAGCCGACGAGTGGTGACCGCGTCATTCCGCGAGTTGTGCCGCTGTCGGCGAGATGCGGGGAAATTTGCCCGCACCTCGACAATCTGCGAGGAGGTTGGGGAAAGGGAGAGTTAGGAGGCGCGGACGGCCCGGCGCTTGGCCAGCTCGTCCATGGGGTCTTCGCCCTTGACCGAGTCGAGCTCGACGAGGTCGTGCTCGACCTCGCGCAGGACCTTGCCCACGGCGATGCCGAAGACGCCCTGACCGCGGCTCACGAGGTCGATGACCTCGTCGTTGGAGGTGCACAGGTAGACGCTCGCGCCATCGCTCATGAGCGTCGTCTGGGCGAGGTCGCTGATACCTGACTCGCGAAGCTGGTTGACGGCGACGCGGATCTGCTGAAGCGAGATGCCGGTGTCGAGGAGGCGCTTGACGAGCTTGAGGACGAGGATGTCGCGGAAGCCGTAGAGGCGCTGCGAGCCCGACCCGGCCGCACCGCGGACGGTGGGCTCGACGAGCTGCGTGCGGGCCCAGTAGTCGAGTTGGCGGTAGCTGATACCGGCGGCGCGGGCGGCGATGGCTCCGCGGTAGCCCGCGTCATCGTCGAGCTCGGGCATCCCGTCGGTGAAAAGAAGACCGAGATCGTAGCGTGCTTCCTCACTACGGTTGAGATCTCGCATGCTTTTCCCCTTATATCTTGGTGAACACGCCCCCGGTCAACCTTCATGTTGAGGTTGACACTTAATGTTCGATGACTCCACGGTACCCACCCGACCGCGTCGTTCGTCGACACGGCGTAGGCGTGTCGGATTCGACGGTACTACGAATCGAGGCGCGTGAGGGCGGATCGGATAAGACTGCTGCGCACAATTTCGAGCTGGCCGGCGATCTCGCGCGCCATCTCCGCCGCGCGCGCACGGCTTGACGAATCCTTGCGCCGGGCGACCGGCATGAGGGCGTTCTCGATGAGGCCCAGCTCGCGCTCTGCGGCCGCGCGGAAGCCGCGCAGGTGCCGTGGCTCGATCCCCGAGCGCTGCAGCTCCACGAGCGACGTGAGCACCGCCAGGACGTCTTCGCCGAAGTAGTCGGCGGGCACGATGAGCGACGCGGAGATGGCATCCCCCAGCAGCATCGCGTTCGCACCGGCCTCGCGGATGAGCTCGTCCCGGCTGAAGCGGCGCTCCGACGACAGCATGGATGCCGCCGGCACCCCGCCGCCCGGAAGCTCGGGCGTGCGCCCGGCGTCCATCTCCGAGAGGTAGCCGCGGATCACCTTGAGCGGCAGGTAGTGGTCGCGCTGCATGGTGAGCACGAAACGGAGCCGGTCCATGTCGGTCGACGAGAACTTGCGGTAGCCGGACTCGGTGCGCGCCGGGGAGACCAACTGGCGCTCCTCGAGGAAGCGCAGCTTCGACGGGGTCAGGTCGGGGAACTCAGGATTGAGCTTCGCGAGCACCTGTCCGATGCTCAGAAGGGTTGTTGAACTCCCAGGCACTCTGGCCTGGGAGGCGACGCCCGCCACTAACGGCCGGCCAGGTGTGCGAGATCGAGTCGCGAAGCGTAGAAGGTGAGGCGGAACTTGCCGACCTGCACCTCGGCACCGTCGCTCAGGAGCGCGGTGTCGATGCGGACGCCGTCGAAGTAGGTGCCGTTGAGCGAGCCGAGGTCTTTGACCTCGAACGCCGTTCCGTGACGCAGGAACTCGGCGTGACGGCGCGAGACCGTGACGTCGTCGAGGAAGATGTCGGCCTCGGGATGACGGCCGACCGTGGTCAGGTCGGCATCCAGCAGGAAGCGCGCTCCGGCGTTCGGCCCGCGGCGCACGACAAGGAGGGCTGAACCGGAGGGGAGCGCGGCAATCGCGTCCATCTCCTCCGGGGAGGTGTCACTGTCGAGGGCGGCCAGCTGCGCGGCGAACTCGTCGCCGTAGGTCACGGTCGCGTCGTCCTTGTGCGCGAGGGCGCCGGGCGCGATCTCGATGTGCGCGGTCTCGGACTTGCTTTCTTCGGCGCCATTGCCGTATTCGTCGTTCTCCGTCATGGTGTCCCTCCCTAGCGATCCAGAGTAGCCGATAGACGGGCTTGCCCGTCCCGGGGAATTCTTGTCAGTCGAACCGTCTGAGCCGCATAGATTACCCCGCCCCACCAGTACAGGAACACGCCCCACAGCGCGAAAGCCCACCCGATCGGGTTCGCGACGGCCAGGGCATCCGGGAATGCCTGCCCGATCATGATGATCGGCAGCGCGTAGAACAGGCACAGCGTGCCCGCTTTGCCCAGGTGGTGCACGGGCAGCGGCCCGAAGCCGTGGTTGGCGAGCACCACGCCCAGCACGACGAGCATGAGGTCGCGCCCGACGATGACCACGACGAGCCACCACGGGATGACCTCGCGGATCGCGAGGCCGATGAGCGCGGCGAAGATGAACGCCCGATCGGCGGCGGGATCCAGCAGCTGGCCGAGGCGGGTGATCTGCCGGAAGCGGCGGGCGATGACGCCGTCGAGGTAGTCGCTCACGCTCGACACGACGAGCACGAGCAGCGCGAGGCCGTCCCTCCCGGCGATGATCAGCACCAGGAAGACCGGAACGAGCGCGAGTCGGATGAAGCTGAGCACGTTGGGCACGGTGAGAATCCGGTTGCTGATCTCGCCCTGTTCGGTCACGATCCCCGAGTCTAGCGACGGGTTTAGGATTCGAGGATGGACCCCCTGCAGACCGTAGTTCTCCTCGCCGCCCTGGCCGTGCTGGGGGTGTGGATCGCGTCGCTCATCACGGGCGACCACTCGTGGGTCGACCGCATCTGGTCCATCGTCCCCGCGGTCTACGTGTGGGTGTTCGCGGCGGCGGCCGGGCTCGCGGACCCGCGGCTGAACGTCATGGCGGTGCTCGTGACCCTGTGGGCCGCGCGGCTCACCTTCAACTTCGCCCGCAAGGGCGGATACACGGGCATCGAGGACTATCGCTGGCCCATCCTTCGCGCGCGCATGAATCGCTGGCAGTTCGAGCTGTTCAACTTCTTCTTCATCTCGCTGTACCAGAACGTCATCCTGCTGCTCATCACCCTGCCGGCGCTCACCGCGTTCGAGAACAGGTCGACGCCGTTCGGGGTGCTCGACGCCGTCGTCGCGGTGGTCTTCCTCGGCCTGCTCGCGGGCGAGACGATCGCCGACCAGCAGCAGTGGAACTTCCACGCGGCCAAGCGGTCCGGGGGCGCCGACTTCCGCCCGCGCTTCCTGCAGACCGGGTTGTGGAAGTTCTCGCGCCACCCCAACTTCTTCTTCGAGCAGGCCCAGTGGTGGGCGCTGTTCCTGTTCGGCGCGGTGGCGGCCGGGTCGGTGCTGCAGTGGACGGTGCTCGGCGCCGTGCTGCTCACCGCGCTCTTCATCGGCTCGACGATCTTCACCGAGAGCATCACGAGGGCCAAGTACCCCGAGTACGCGGACTACCAGGCCACGACCTCCCCGATCGTGCCGTGGCCGCCGCGCCGGGCCGACAAGGCCCGGGTCGCGGCCTGAATCGGTAGCGTTGCCGCCATGTCGTGCATCAGGTTCAACACCCCGGCGCAGCGCGCGCAGATGAAGGCCATGGCGCCCGCGATGCTCACCTCAGAGCAGGCCGCGGCACTGCATCCCGCTCCCCCGGTCACCGACAGCAAGATCAACCGGCTGCGCCTGCTCGCGACCGACGCGAACCCGAAGATCAGGGAGAGCGCCGCGAGCAGCTACCACACCCCGGAGGACGTCTTCGAGGCACTCGCCAATGACCCCGACGAGGGCGTGCGGGCGTGCGTCGCGCGCAACGAGTCTGCGCCGTGCGACGTGCTCCGCTCCCTCGCGACCGACGAGTCCGAGCGGGTGCGCGGATTCCTCGCGCTGAACTTCTTCGTGCCGGAGGACGCCATGGCGCTGCTCGCCGACGACAGCAGCAGCACGGTGCGTGATCTCGTGCGCTGGAAGACCGAGCTCGCGGACGCCTGATGTCGGTCCGCGTGGACAGCTGGCTGTGGTCGGTGCGCGCCTTCAAGACGCGCTCGGCCGCCACGGCGGCATGCCGCTCCGGGCATATCAAGGTCAACGGCGAGCGGGCCAAGGCCGCGCAGCCCGTGAAAATCGGTGACGAGGTGCGCATCCGCATCGCGGGATTCGACCGGGTTCTCCAAGTGCGCGAGACGCTCGTCAAACGTGTGGGCGCCGCCGTGGCGGCCGAGGCCTACGTCGATAACAGCCCGCCGCTGCCCACCCCGGAGGAGACGGCGCTCCTGCCCCGGCGCGACCGCGGGGCCGGTCGGCCCACGAAACGCGAACGGCGCGAGATCGAGAAACTCCTCGGCCGCGACTGAGGGTAACCTCGGTGGTAAGGAGCATCCGGCTCTCCACGAGGAGGATCCCATGGCTGACAAGTCGCCGAAGAAGAACACCGCCAAGACCGCGGCGGGCAAGTCTCTCAAAGAGAAGCGCGCCGAGAAGAAGGACAAGGCCGCCAGCAAGCGCAAGGACTAGGTGGCGCGGTGGGGTTCGGAATTGTTCCGCCCTACCTGCTCGCCCGCATAGCGCGCCTCGATGACACGAGGTTCGCGACCGCGGCGGCGGCGGCCCGCAACGCGCTCCAGCACGACGCGTCGATGCGGGCCGTTCGCCTGACCTTCAGCCTCGACGAGAGCGACACCCTCGTCGCCGAGCTGTCGGCCGCCCCCGATCGCACCATCGCCCATGCCGGGGGCACCCTGACCCTTCCGGGAAGGGTCGTGCGCCGCGAGGGCCAGCCGTCCACGGACGACACCGCGGTGGACGAGGCCTACGACGGCCTCGGCTCGACGTTCGCGCTCTTCCACGAGAGCTACGGGCGCAATTCCATCGACGACGCCGGCCTGCCGCTGGACGCCACCGTGCACTACGGCGAGCTCTACGACAACGCGTTCTGGAATGGCACTCGCATGGTGTTCGGCGACGGTGACGGTGAGATCTTCAGGGGGTTCACGTCGTCGCTCTCGGTGATCGGGCACGAGCTCACGCACGGCGTCACCCAGTACACCGCGGGGCTCGTGTACCGCGACCAGTCGGGCGCGCTCAACGAGTCTGTGTCCGATGTGTTCGGGGCGCTCGTGGAGCAGCACTCCCGCCGGCAGTCCGTCGACGAGGCCTCGTGGCTCATCGGCGAGGGCGTCTTCACCGACCAGGTCGAGGGCTCGGCGCTGCGGTCCATGCGCTCGCCCGGCACGGCCTACGACGACGACGTGCTCGGCAAGGATCCCCAGCCCGCGCACGTCGACGACTACATCGACACCGATGAGGATGACGGCGGCGTGCACCTGAATTCGGGCATCCCGAACCGGGCCTTCTACCTCGCGGCCGCCGCGCTCGGCGGCAACGCATGGGAGCGCGCCGGCCAGATCTGGTACGACACGATCACGGGCCCGCAGTTGACCGCGCGCGCGGACTTCGCCGCCTTCGCGCGGGCCACGGTGGCCGCGGCGACCGCCCGCTACGGCGCTCGGTCGCCCGAGGTGCGCGCCGTGGAGTCCGGCTGGGCCGGCGTGGGCGTGGGGCATGCCTGAGCACGAAGCGGGCCAGCTCAGCGTCACGGTCGTGCGCACGGGCGGCATCGCGGGGGTACGGCGAGAGTGGGCCGCCTCCGGTCCACCCGACGAGTGGCTGCCCCTCATCGATGCGTGCCCCTGGCGCTCCGTCGGGGCCGACCTCGCCTCCCGTGACCGGTTCGTCTACCGGATCACCGTGAGCGCGCCGCCCCGGCGGGCGACGGTGCCCGAGGGCGCCCTCACGGGGCCCTGGAAGGCACTCGTCGACCGCGTGCGGTCGGCCTAGCGGCCTACGCCTCCGGCTTCGCCTTGGCCGCGCGTGCCGGCGCCTTCGCGAGCGCCTCGCCCATCGCGGTGCCCGTGACGCGGCCCGTCACGATATCGGAGATGTCGATGCCCACGAGGTCTTTGAGGATCTGGTTGACGGTTGACAACTGGGACGCCACGTTCTGACCCACCTGCTCGGTGCCGCTGCCGTCCGACGAGATCACCGTGAGCGTGCCGATCGCGGCGAGGGGCTCGGATGCCGCGCGCACGATCTCGGGAAGCTGCGCGATCACCTGCTGGCGCAGGAGCTCGTCCGCGCTCTCGGCGAGGGCCTCTGCCTTCAGCCGGGTGGCCTCGGCCTCGGCGTTGCCCTTCACGCGGATGGACACGGCCTCGGCCTCGCCCTCCGCCTGCAGGGCTTGCGCGGCCGAGATGCGGCGGTTCTTGTCGGCGATACCCTCGGCCTCGAGCGCTTCCGCGCTGGAGCGGCGGGCATCGCGGTCGGCGTTGGCGGTCGCGACGGCCGCAGCGGCATCCGCCTCGGCCTTCTTCTGCAGCGAGTATGACTCCGCGTCCGCCACCGCGCGGATCTCGGCGTCGAGCTCCTGCTTGCGCAGGCCGACGCGCTTGCCCGCGGTGACCTCCTGCTGCGCCACGACCTCCTGCTGCGCGATCGCCTCGGCGAGCGGGGCGGCCGCGGCGGCCTCGGCGCGCGCCTTGTCGGTCTCCTTCTGGATCTCGGCGTTGCGCAGGTCGAGTTTGCGCTGCGACTCGGCGACGGCCTGGTCGGCGGAGATGCGCGCCTCCTCCGAGGCCTGGCGGGAGACGGACTCGGCGATCTCGGCGACCTGCTTCACCCGGGCGGCCTCCGCGCGGCCGAGGTCTTTGATGTAGCCGTTGTCGTCGTCGATCTCCTTGATCTGGAGGGTGTCGATCGTGAGACCCTGCACGTCGAGCGACTCGCGCACGGCCTCGAGCACCTGGCCCTGCAGGGCGGAGCGGTTGGTGATGATCTCGGTGACGGTCAGCTGGCCGACGATGGAGCGCACCGAGCCGCTCAGCACCTCCTCGGTGGAGGTCTCGATCTGGTCCTGCTGGTTGAGGAACCGCTGGGCTGCGGCGCGCACCATCGACTCCGAGCCGCCCACCTTCACCACCGCGACGGCGTTCACGCGGATGGTGATCGCGTCTTTCGTCTGGGCGGTCGCCTGCACGTTCAGCTGCCGGCTGCGAAGGCTCAGCTTGAAGTGCGCCTCCACGATCGGCTTGACGAACACGCGCGATCCGAACACGACACGCTGGCCGGCGTTCTCCGTCTCCACCTGCCCGGTCTTGAGCGGTTTCTGACGGGAGGTGACGATGATCGCCTCGTCGGGCTTGGCGACTTTGATGCCGCCCAGCACGATGGCGAGCACAACGATGATGATGACGACGAGGGCGCCGACACCGACAAGAACGAGAGGGTCAAAGGGGAGCACGGATCACGGCCTTTCGAGAGGTGGTCACCCTGACCCTATCGAACGGGCTTCGCTGCCCGGCGGGAGACCCATACGACGCCCGCGGCCGTGAGACCGATGACGACCGCGATGAGGATGATGTAGAACGACACCGAGAGGTAGCCGTTCGGCGACAGGTTGGGGTTGAGGAACGGGTACGGGTACCAGTAGTCCCTGCCCTGCATCTCGTCGGGCGTGAGCGGTCCGCGCACGAGCGTGTAGATGCCCCAGACGAGCGGGAAGATGACGATGAACCAGATCGACTTCCACGGCAGCGCGCGGCGGCCCGGCACGAACAGCCAGTCGATGAGCATCCACAGCGGTGCCACGACGTGCAGCACCTCGTTCGACCACGGCACCGTGGTGCCCTGCGGCAGCTCCACGTTGCGCAGCAGCAGGTTGTAGACGACGCCCGTCACGACCATGTAGGTCGTGACCCCGGCCCGAAAGCCGTTGAACCACGCCGGGTCGTCCGCGCCCTTCCGCGCGAGCAGGAAGTACGCGCCCACGAGCCCCACGACGACCGTGGCGACGTTCGACTCGATCGTGAAGAAGCTGAAGAAGTTGGTGAACGTGATCGCGAGGTTGGTGACTCCCCCGGCGATCCAGTTCGAGACGCTCTGCGTGAGTTGGGCGACGATCGCGGCGATGACGGCGACCGCCACGGCGATCCGGCCGGCGGCGAAAAGAATCCTCATGGCACGAGGGTAGCGGTCTAGCGTTGTCCCATGACGGACGCCACGAGCCCCCCGGCCAAGCTGCGCACCGTCATCATCGCGTTCGTCGCCAACGTGCTCGTGGCGGTCGCCAAGACGGTGGCCGCGGGCGTCACCGGCTCTGCCTCGCTCGTGGCTGAGGCCGCGCACTCCTGGGCCGACGCGGGCAACGAGGTCTTCCTGCTGATCGCCGAGCGGTCGAGCGCGCGCGAGCCGGATGCGGGGCATCCGCTCGGCTACGGGCGCGACGCGTACGTCTGGTCGCTCTTCGCCGCCGTCGGCCTGTTCACGGCGGGAGCGGTGGTCGCCGTGCAGCACGGCATCACCGAGCTTCTCGACCCGGAGCCCGCGGACAACTTCGGCGTCGCCTACCTCGTGCTCGCGATCGCCGCCGTGCTGGAGGGCATCTCGTTCGGGCAGTCCGTCGTGCAGCTGCGACGGGGAGCCAGGCGCTTCGCCCGCCCCGCGCTCGACTACGCGCTCAACGGCTCGAACGCGACGCTGCGGGCCGTGCTCGCTGAGGATGCCGCGGCCCTCGCCGGGCTCGTCGTCGCGTTCGCCGGGGTGCTGCTGCACCAGCTGACGGGCGACCCGGTCTACGACGCCGTCGGCTCCCTCGCGATCGGTGCACTGCTGGGAGTGGTCGCAATCGTGCTCATCAACCGCAATCGGCGCTTCCTCGTGGGCGAGGTGCCCGCCCCGAGCGTCCGCTCGGCCGTGGGCACCGCGCTGGCCGAGCATCCTGAGATCGAGCGCGTCACCTACCTCCACCTCGAGTTCGTGGGGCCCGCACGGTTGTTCGTCGTGGCGGCGGTGGATCTCACGGGTGACCGCGGCGAGAACGACGTCGCGCGCCAGCTGCGCACCCTGGAGCGTGCGATCGAGGAGAACGAGATCGTGCAGAAGGTCGTGCTCACGCTGTCGGTCAGCGACGAGCCGTCGATCGAGTTCTGAGCCCGCCCTAACGAGGTGCTGCGGTCAGCACTCCGTCGAGGCGGCGCGGGATGCCCAGCGGGTTGCCGTCGCGCAGGGCGAGCGGCAGGGAGCGCTGCGGGGCGTCCTGATACGCGATCGGACGCAGGAAGCGGCGGACCGCCGTCGCACCCACCGAGGTGAACTGCGACGTGGTGGACGGCCACGGGCCGCCGTGGTGCTGCGCCCAGGTCACCGCGACCCCGGTGGGCCAGCCCGCGAACAGCACGCGACCCGAGGTGCGCTCGAGCCGGGCGAGGATCGCCTCGGTGTCGTCGGTGCCCTCGGCGTGCAGGGTCGCCGTCAGACTGCCCTCCAGGCGATCGAGGGCGGCCAGGAGCCGGGCATCGGAGCCGTAGCGGACGAGCAGGGTGAGCGGGCCGAACACCTCTGCCAACAGCGCCTCGGTGTGCGCGTCGAAGGTCTCGAGCGACGCCGCCACGACGAGCGCACCGCCCGCGGCGGATCCGGCGACGAGCTCCACCCCCGGCACCCCCAGCAGCCGCCGAGAACCCGCGGCGAACCCGTCGGTGATCGGGCCGGTGAGCATCGGGCGGGCGCCGGGCAGCTCCGCGGACGCGAGCTCGCGCTCCACCGTGGAGCCCTCGGGCACGAAGACGACGCCGGGCTTGGTGCAGAACTGGCCAGCCCCGAGCGTGAACGAGGCGGCGAGTCCGCGGGCGAGCTCCTCGCCGCGCGCCCGGTCCGCCGCCCTCGTCACCACGACGGGGTTGATGCTGCCGAGCTCCCCGAAGAACGGGATGGGCGCGGGCCGCGCCGCGGCCAGGTCGTGGAGCGCACGGCCGCCGGCCACCGACCCTGTGAACGCCGCGGCGGTGATCGCCGGGTGCTGCACGAGGGCGGCACCCGCGTCGTAGCCCTCCACGAGCGCGAACGCGCCCGCCGGTGCGCCCGCGCGGGCGAGCGCCCCCGTGACGCTCGCGGCCGTGGCGCGCGAGAGCTCTGGATGCCCGGGGTGCGCCTTGACGATCACGGGGCACCCGACTGCCAGCGCCGACGCGGTATCGCCGCCGGCCACCGAGAACGCGAACGGGAAGTTGGACGCGGCGTACACCGCGACGGGCCCGAGCGGGCGCAGCATGCGACGCAGGTCGGGGCGGGGCGGGGTCGCCGCCGCGTGCGCGTGGTCGATCGTCGCCTCGAGGTAGGAGCCCTCCGTGACGACGGCGGCGAACATCCGGAGCTGGCCGGTGGTGCGCGCGAGCTCGCCCGTGAGTCGGGCCGGCCCGAGGTGGGTCTCGCTGTCGGCGAGGGAGACGAGCTCGTCGGTGCGCGCGTCGAGCGCGTCGGCGATAGCGCGCAGCCAGCGCGCCCGGTCGTCGGCGGTCGCCCCCTCCATGGCGCGGGCCGCGGTCGTCGCCGCGGCGAAGATGTCGTCCGTCATCGGAACCGGATTCCGATCCCGGGGTGATCGCCGCCGCTGGCCCTGCCGCCCGCGATCACCACCCCGCTCGGTTCCACGAGCGCGCCGAGGTCGCCGAAACCGGCGTCCTCCACGTCTTCCACCCACGTCGTCTCCGGGAGGGCGAAGGCGAGCTGCGCGGAGAGCTCGGGCAGCAGGTGCGGCGCGAGGGTCAGGCCGGCCTCGCGTGCGAGCTGCGCGATGCTCAGGAACGGGGTGATGCCGCCCACGCGCACGACGTTGGGCTGCAGCACGTCGATCGCGCCGGCGTCGACGAGGTCACGGAACCGGTGCAGGGTGTGGACGTTCTCGCCCAGGGCGACCGGCACGCCGACCGCCTCGCGCAGTGCGCGGTAGCCGCGGGTGTCGTCCGATCGCAGCGGCTCCTCGATCCAGTCCAGGCCGAAACGGGACAACTCGCGCACCGCGCGAATCGCGCCGGGCAGCTCCCACCGCTGGTTCGCGTCGATCATGAGGGCGACGTCGGGGCCTATCGTGTCACGCACCGCCGCCACGCGATCGATGTCTTCCGCGAGCTCGGGCTTGCCGACCTTGATCTTCACGGCGCCGTACCCCGCGTCTCGCCACCGGCCGACCTGCTCGACGAGTTCGGCGAGCGGGTAGTGCAGGTTCACGCCGCTGCCGTAGGCCGGCTGGCTCTCGTGGTGGCGGCCGAGGGCCGTGGCCAGGGAGATGCCGCGCTCGCGCAGGGCGAGATCCCACAGGGCCAGGTCGACCCCCGCGAGGGCGATCGTGGTCACCCCGCCGCCGCCCGCCTCGTGCACGCGCTCCCACGCCTGCTGCCAGAGGGAGGCATCGGC
>Ga0247738_10000241_pt1 | contig 22713 bp, 19 predicted proteins | sample UWRJL013104B2_FD_180936 | JGI IMG/M metagenome (GOLD analysis project Ga0247738, IMG submission 180936) | Plant litter microbial communities from Arlington Agricultural Research Station in Wisconsin, United States - UWRJ-L013-104B-2 | ecosystem: Environmental > Terrestrial > Plant litter >...
TGTTCGTCTACAGCGTCGGCTCGCTCGGGCGCGGTGGCGCGACTCCGCTCAAGCTCACTCTTGCCGGCGCCGCCATCTCGGCGGCCTTCGCCTCGCTCACGAGCGCCTTCCTGCTGCCGCGCGTCGACGCGATGGAGACCTTCCGGTTCTGGCAGATCGGCGGGGTGGGTGGCGCGACATGGGACCGCATCGCGATGGTGCTCCCCGTGCTCGCCGTGGGCGCGGTCACGTGCCTGCTGTGCGCGCGAGGCATGAATTCGCTCGCGCTCGGCGATGAGGTGGCCGCCGGACTCGGCGAGAACGTATTCCGCACCCGCCTGATCGCCGCTGCGGGAGCGGTGATCCTGTGCGGTGCCGCGACAGCCGTCGCCGGTCCGATCGCCTTCGTGGGTCTGGTCATCCCGCACATCTGCCGCCTCCTGGTGGGCACCGATCATCGGTGGCTGATCCCGTTCTGCGCCGTCGCCGGGGCCGGCCTGCTCGTGGCCGCCGACATCATCGGGCGCGTCGTCGCGCGTCCGGAAGAGATCGAGGTCGGCATCATCACCGCCTTCATCGGCGCGCCGGTCTTCATCTGGATCGTCCGTCGCCAGAAGGTGCGCGAGCTGTGAGCGTGCAGACGGTCGTCGCCGGCGCTCGCGTGCGCCGGCGCCACCGCGGCACGGTGCTGGCCGTGCTCGGCATCCTGATCGTCGTCGTGTTCGCGGTCACGTTGATGGTCGGCAAGTCGTTCTACGGCCCCGCAGAGGTGTTCCGCGTGATCCTCGGCGAGACCGTGCCCGGCGCATCGTTCACCGTCGGCGAGCTGCGCCTGCCGCGCGCCACCATGGCCGTGCTCGCCGGGTTCGCCTTCGGCATCGCGGGCGTCACGTTCCAGACCATGCTGCGCAACCCGCTCGCCTCCCCCGACATCATCGGCATCAGCTCCGGCGCGAGCGTCGCCGCGGTGTTCGGCATCATCGTGCTCGCGCTCGACGAGACCGCGGTGTCGTTCCTCGCGCTGGGCGGTGCCCTGGTCACTGCGGCGGCCATCTACCTGCTTTCGCACCGCGGTGGCTTCGCGGGCACGCGGCTCATCCTGATCGGCATCGGCGTCGCGGCGATGCTCGACAGCGCCGTGACCTACATCCTCTCGCGTGCCGCCGCCTGGGACCTGCAGACCGCGATGCAATGGCTGACCGGGAGCCTGAACGGCGCGACCTGGGCGGGAGTTCTCCCCTTGGCCCTCGCGAGCGCGGTGCTCGTACCGCTCGTGCTCTCACAGGGTCGCGGGCTCGGGATGCTGCGCCTCGGCGACGACTCCGCGGCGGTCCTCGGCGTGAACGTGCCCCGCACGCGCGTGCTGCTGATGGTCTCGGCGGTCGCTCTGCTGGCCTTCGCCACGGCGGCGTGCGGGCCGATCGCGTTCGTGGCGTTCATGGCCGGCCCGATCGCATCGCGCATCATCGGCCCCGGTGCGTCGCCTCTTCTGTCGGCCGGACTCGTCGGCGCGCTGCTGGTGCTCACGGCCGATCTGGCCGGCCAGTTCGCCTTCGACAGCCGCTACCCCGTCGGCGTCATCACAGGTGCGCTCGGCGCGCCCTACCTCGTCTTCCTGCTCATCAGGATCAACCGCTCCGGAGGGTCGATATGACCGAACCCCACAGCCTGTCGGCCGAGTCTCTGACCCTCGCGTACGGCGACCGGACGATCGTCGAGCAGCTGGACCTGCGGGTGCCCCCAGGGCGCATCACCGCGATCGTCGGGGCCAATGGGTGCGGTAAATCGACCCTGCTGCGTGCGCTGGCCCGGCTGATCTCGCCGCGCTCGGGACAGGTGGTGCTCGACGGCAAGGCCCTGCACGGCAGGCCCACCAAGGAGATCGCCCGCACTCTCGGCCTGCTGCCGCAGGCTCCGATCGCACCCGAGGGGATCGTGGTCGCCGACCTCGTCGGCCGGGGCCGGCATCCGCACCAGAAGATGCTGGCCCGCTTCACCGCGCACGACTACGAGGTCGTCGCACAGTCCCTGGACGCGACCGGCATCACCGAGTTCGCCGATCGGTCGGTCGACGAGCTCTCGGGCGGTCAGCGTCAGCGGGTGTGGATCGCGATGGCTCTCGCGCAGCAGACCGACATCCTCCTGCTGGACGAGCCGACGACCTTCCTCGATCTCGCGCACCAGGTCGAGGTGCTCGATCTGCTCACCGATCTCAACCGCGACCGCGGTACGACCATCGCGATGGTCCTGCACGACATGAACCTCGCGGCCCGCTACGCCGATCACCTGTTCGCGATGCGCGACGGCCGGATCGTCGCGAGCGGCCCGCCGTCGGAGGTCATGACGAGCGAGCTGATCCGCGACGTGTTCGACCTCGACGCCCTCGTGGTCCCCGACCCGGTGTCGGGCACCCCGATCGTCCTCCCCCGCGGCCGCCACCACATCCTGATCCCCGAATCCGAGGAGCCCCGTGTCATCCACAGCTAACGCCATCCGCTTCTTCCGAGCCCCGGTCGCTGCGATCACGGACCTCACGCCGAGCTTCCGCCGCTTCACGTTCGGCGGCACCGACCTCGCCGAGTACGGCGATCCCGGGTACGACCAGCGGGTGAAGGTCGTGTTCCCGACCGAGACCATCGGCCTCGACGCCATGCCCGCCGGCGACGACTGGTACACGCAGTGGCGCGAGATGCCCGAGGATGAACGCCCGCCGTTCCGGACCTACACGACGCGCCAGGTTCGCAACGACGTGCATGAAGTGGACATCGACATGGTCGCGCACGACGTGCTGGGCCCGGCATCCGCGTGGATCTCGCGGGCGGCCGAGGGCGACGAGGTGCTGATCCTCGCGCCGACCACGGCTCATTCCGGGGTGAGCTACGGCATCGACTTCGTGCCTCCCGCCCGCACCGACAAGCTGCTGCTGGCGGGCGACGAGACGGCGGCCCCGGCGATCGCGGTGATCCTCGAGCAGCTGCCGCCTGAGGCGACCGGCGTCGTCGTTCTCGAACTGCCGCACCGCAGCGACGCCGCGTACCTCCCCCACCATCCGGGCTTCGAGTACCGCGTGAGCGCACGCGGCGACGGCGAACGCCACGCCCACCTCGTCTCAGCGGTGCAGGAAGCCGCCGCGAGCCTGGTGCCCGCCGGACGCGGTGCCGAGGTCGAGGAGGTCGACATCGATGCCGGCATCCTCTGGGAGGTGCCGCGCACCGCGAAGGGCGGGGCCGCGCTCAAGAGCGCACCGCTGTATTCGTGGCTGGCCGGCGAGTCCAGCGCGATCAAGTCGCTGCGCCGCCACCTCGTCGCCGAGAGGGGGGTCGATCGACGCGCGGTCGCCTTCATGGGCTACTGGCGCCTGGGGCGCGCCGAGAACTGATCAGTCAGCGGGCTTCGTGCGCGTGCCCGAGCCGCAGCCCGGGGACGAGAGCGAGCAGCGACAGCGCCCCGGCGATCGCGAAGACGACGGGGAAACCCGCATCCGTTCCGGTCAGCGCGACGAAGGTGAGACCCATCACCGCGATCGCGACCGAGGCCCCGATGGCGTCCGAGATCGACAGGGCGGACGAGTTGAAGCCCTGATTCTGGGGCGTCGAGTAGGCGAGTGTCAGCACCGTCAGCCTCGGATACATGAGGCCCATCCCCGCGCCGGCCAGAGCCCATCCCGCGACCAGCACCGCGGGAGCCAGATGGCCCCATGCGGTCGCGGCGGCGATCGCGAGCGCGGTGAACAGCAGGGCTGTGCCGATCAGGGTGATGCGGGTGTTGCCGATCCGGTCGCCGAACCGGCCCTGCACGTACGCCGCCGATGCCCACAGCAGCGCCGCCGCGGTCAGCCCGAGCCCCGCCCAGGTCGGCGAGAAGCCGTACTCGGCGATCAGGAGGTACGGGACGTAGATCTCGGCGCCGAACAGGGCGCCGGCGATCAGCCCGCGCATCAGGATCACACTCGGCAGGCCCCGTGAGGCCCGCAGCGTCCGACGCGGCAGCAGCGGTCTGGCCGCGACCGCGATGATGATGACGGATGCCGCCACGACCAGCCCCGACCACGCCCCCGCCTCGCCCGCGAGGCTGAGCGCCAGTGCACCGACGGCCAGGGCGAGAGCGCAGGCGAGCCGACCGAGCACGCCGCCCCCGGAGGGATCGTCGGTGTGCAGTGGCAGTCCGTGCAGTCGCACGGCGACCATGGCGAATGCGATCACCGTGAGCAGGGCGACGCCGAGGAACACCCAGCGCCAATGCAGGTACTCGGTGACGGCGCCGGCCAGGAACGGTCCGACGAGCGAGGGCACCACCCACGCGGCCGAGAAGGCCGCGAACACCCGCCCGTGCGTCTCGGGCGGGTACACGCGCGCGACGACGACATACAGCGCGACGGTCTGCCCCCCGGTGCCGAGCCCCTGTACCAGTCGCCCGACGACGAGCACGGGCATCGTCGCGGCCAGGCCCGCGATGACCAGCCCGAGGACGAACAGGGCCACCGCCGCATACAGCGGTCCTCGCGGGCCGGATCGGTCGCTCCAGGCACCCGCCGCCACCATTCCGATCACGCTCGTCGCGAGCGTCGCGGCGAAAGCGACGGCGTAGAGCGCATCGCCGTTCAGATCGGCGCTCACGATCGGCATCACGGTCGTCACGGCGAGTGCCTGGATCGCTGCCAGGAAGATGAGCGCAACCGCCCCGATCGTCACCCAGACGTAGCGCGGAGCCCAGATGCTCACTGCGTTCGCACTCGCGTCCGGCGTGACCGGCCGGGACTGCGGAGACCCGCTCACCGCGAGACGAGCGCGCCGACGCGACGGACGGCTTCCGTCAGCAGTTCCGGCGAGCATCCGAAGTTGATGCGCACGTGCCCCACGCCCTCCGCGCCGAACAGCGGTCCGTGATGGAGGGCCACCTTCGCCTCGCGCCGGATCCGGGGCGCCGGGTTGTCGCCCCACGCATACGCCGACACATCCACCCACGCGAGAAAGCCGGCGTCCGGCGGCAGGAACCGCGCTTCGGGCAGGTGCTCGGCGAGCAGGTCGACGAGCAGAAGTCGGTTCTCTCCGAGAGCGGCGAGCAGACTGTCGAGCCAGGCGTCGCTCTCGGCAGAGTAGGCGGCGACGTTCGCGAGGGCGCCGAACAGACCGGTGCGCCATTCCACCTCGTCGGGCAGGGAGCGCAGCACCTTCGCCTGCGCCTCTCCACCGGCGACCATCACCGCGCATTTCAGTCCGGCGAGGTTGTAGGTCTTGCTGGCACTCGTGACGGCGTAACCCACGTCGGCGGCCGTCGGTGAGGCGTCGAGGAAAGGGACGAAGGTGTGACCGTCGTGCGCGAGGGGCCCGTGGATCTCGTCGCTGATGACAGTCGCACCGAAGCGCGCGGCGATGTCGGCCAGCGCCGCGAGGCTCTTCCGCGTGTGGACGGTGCCGGTGGGGTTGTGCGGGTTGCACAGCAGCACGGCGCGTGCACCGCCCGCGAGCGCGGCCTCGACGGCGACAAGATCGATCTCCCACCCGGCCTCCGTCGGCGCCAGGGGCACCCGCTCGACGACGCCGCCGGCCTCCTCCACCGTGTCGAAGAACGGAGGATAGACCGGGGTCATCACCACGACGCGCTCCCCCGGTGCGATGACGCGGCGGAGGATCTCGACGACGCCCATCATCACATCGCCCGTCCAGAACACGAGTGCAGGGTCCACCTCCCACGCGAATCGGCGGCGTGAGAATTCGACGAACGCCTCGCGGACGCCCGGCTCAGGCGGCGTGTACCCGGTGTCGCCGAGCTGCACCGCGCGCGCCAGGACGTCGGTGATGGCCGGCGCGAGCGCATAGTCGGTCTCGGCGACGAACAGCGGCAGCACCTCGGGCGGGTACTTCTGCCACTTCGTGCTCGATCGCTGTCGCAGCTGGTCGAGGGGCAGTGCCTGAAGGGGGGTGACGCTCACTCATCGAGCCTATCTACGGCGACGGATGCCGCGACTTCGCGTGTCAGACAGCGAAATTCAGATCGCGAAGCCGAGGGCCCGCATCATGTCGCGGCCGTCGTCGGTGATCCGCTCCGGGCCCCAGGGCGGCATCCAGACCCAGTTGATGCGGAATCTCTCGACCACGTCATCGAGCGCCTGCGCGGTCTGCTCCTCGAGCACATCCGTGAGCGGGCACCCGGCGCTCGTGAGCGTCATATGGATGACCAGAGCGTCGTTCTCGTCGTCCCAGCCGAGGTCGTAGATCAGGCCCAGGTCGACGACGTTGATCCCCAATTCGGGGTCCATGACGTCCTTGAGGGCTTCTTGGACCTCGTCGTACTTCTCGGGTGCGAGCGTCGCGGTCATAACGGGATTCTACGCTTCGCCCTCAACGGCAGACTCGAGCAGGGGCTCGATGAACCTGTCGTAGCCCTCGTCCTCGAGCCGCTCGGCGAGCTCGGGTCCGCCTTCTTCGACGATGCGCCCGGCGATCATGACGTGCACGAAGTCGGGGTGGATGTAGCGGAGGATGCGGGTGTAGTGCGTGATCAGCAGCACACCGAGGTCGGTCTGCTCCTTCGCCCGGTTGACACCCTCGGACACGATCTTGAGTGCGTCGACGTCGAGACCCGAGTCGGTCTCATCGAGCACCGCGATCTGCGGGCGCAGAAGCTCGAGCTGCAGGATCTCGTGGCGCTTCTTCTCGCCGCCCGAGAATCCCTCGTTGACGTTGCGCTGCGCGAACTTCGGGTCCATGCGCAGGTTCTTCATGGACTGCTTGACGTCTTTGGTCCACGTGCGGATCGCCGGCGCCTCGCCGTCGATCGCGGTCTTGGCGGTCCGAAGGAAGTTCGTGACGGTCACACCGGGGATCTCGACCGGGTACTGCATCGCGAGGAACAGGCCGGCGCGGGCGCGCTCGTCGACCGTCATCGCCAGGACATCTTCACCGTCGAGGGTGATGGTGCCGCCCGTGACCGTGTACTTGGGGTGGCCGGCGATCGTGTACGCCAGCGTGGACTTGCCGGAGCCGTTCGGGCCCATGATCGCGTGGGTCTGACCCGTGCGGATCGTGAGAGTCACGCCGTTGAGGATCGGGGTGGTGCCGGCGTCCGTCTCGACCGTCACATGGAGGTCGCGGATTTCGAGGACTGACATTCAGACTTCCTTCTTCACAGCTGGGTCGATGAGCACGTCGTCGCCGTCGATGACGACAGCGAAAACGGGGACGGGCTCGTACGCGGGGAGATTGAGGGGCTTGCCGGACAGCAGCGAGAACGCGGAGCCGTGCGCCCAGCACTCGATCGTGTCGCCGTCCACGAATCCCTCAGCCAGTGAGATGTCACCGTGCGTGCAGACATCGCCGATGGCGTGGATGTCGTCGTTGGCGTCCTTCACGACGCAGATCGCGACACCTTCGACCTCGACGCGGATCGCGGAGTCCTGCTCGAGCTCGCTCAATGCGCAGACACGGGTTGCGGTCACTGCGCCGCTCCTTCCTGAGATTCGCCTTCGATCTCTCGAAGCTCGTTCTGAATGGCCTCGTGCAGCTCGGACTCCAGCGCGGGGATGCCGATCCGCTGCACGATGTCGCTCAGGAAGCCGACGACCACGAGTCGACGCGCCTCGTCCTCGCTGATGCCGCGCGACTGGAGGTAGAACAGCTGCTCGTCGTCGAAGCGCCCGGTGGCGCTGGCGTGGCCGGCGCCGCGGATGTCGCCGGTCTCGATCTCGAGGTTCGGGATCGACTCGGCACGCGCGCCGTCGGTGAGGACCAGGTTGCGGTTGGCTTCGTACGAGTCGGTGCCGACCGCATCCGGCCCGATCAGCACGTCGCCGATCCAGACGCTGCGCGCGCCGACGCCCTGAAGCGCACCCTTGTAGAGCACGTCGCCGCGCGTGTCGCGTCCCTTGTGGAACAGGTAGACCTGGCTCTCCAGGTGCTGGCCGGCGTCGGAGTACGACAGTCCGTACAGCTGTCCCTGGGCGCCTGCGCCCGCGAGCTCGACGCTCGGGTTGACACGCACCACGCCGCCGCCGAAGCTGACGACGAAATGGCGCAGGGTGGCGTCGCGATCGACGCGGGCCTGGTGGGATGCCGCATGCACGGCCTCGTCGTCCCACTGCTGCACCGAGATCAGGGTGAGGTGGGCGCCGTCGCGGACGATGATCTCGACGTTCTGCGCGAGCTGCGCGGACCCGTCGTGGCGCAGCACGATCGTGGCGTGCGAGTTCGGCATCGCCTCGACCACGAGGTGCGCGTGCGCGCGACCGCCGTTGCCGTGGATCGCGATCACGGCCGGCTCGCCGAGCTCGGCATCCGCGGGGATGCGCAGCAGGTGCGCCTCAGCCTCACGACTCCAGGCGATCGCCGCGGGCAGATCCTCCGGGGTGAAGACCTCGCCCCGAGGCGCGGACCCGACGGGGAGGGATCCGTGCTCCAGTGCGGCGCCGGTCAGGGTCACGGTGATCGCGTCGTCCTGCGCGGGCTCGTCGAGAAGCACCTCGCCGATGCGGTCCATCGGCGTGTGCTTCCAGTTGACCTCGCGCCCGGTGGGACGCTCGAAATCTGCGGGGTCGTAGGAGCGGGGCCGCTCCGAACGGGTCTGGATGGGAGCCCAGGTGCCGTCCGTGTGGCCCTTCGAACCGGGCACCGTCGAACCCGGCACCGGCGAGGGTGCCTGCGTGGTCGTCGTCATCTAGCCGACACTGCCTTCCATGCCCATTTCGATGAGCTTGTTCAGCTCCATGGCGTACTCCATCGGCAGCTCGCGCGCGATGGGCTCGATGAAGCCGCGCACGATCATCGCCATCGCCTCGTCCTCGGGCATCCCTCGGCTCATCAGGTAGAACAGCTGCTCTTCGCTGACCTTCGAGACGGTCGCCTCGTGGCCGAGCTGCACGTCATCGACGCGGATGTCGATCGAGGGGTACGTGTCGGATCGCGAGATCGTGTCGACCAGGAGCGCGTCGCAGCGGACCGTGTTCGCGGAGTGGTGGGCGTTCGCATCCACGCGCACCTCACCGCGGTACCCCGCCCTCCCGCCGCCTCTGGCGATCGACTTCGAGACGATCGACGACTGCGTGTAGGGAGCCATATGGATCATCTTCGCGCCGGCATCCTGGTGCTGACCCGGACCGGCGAACGCGACCGAGAGCGTCTCGCCCTTGGCGTGCTCTCCGACCAGGAAGATCGACGGGTACTTCATCGTCACCTTCGAGCCGATGTTGCCGTCGATCCACTCCATCGTCGCGCCCTCGTGCGCGATCGCACGCTTGGTCACGAGGTTGTAGACGTTGTTCGACCAGTTCTGGATCGTCGTGTACCGAACGCGGGCGTTCTTCTTCACGATGATCTCGACGACGGCCGAGTGCAGCGAATCGCTCTTGTAGATCGGCGCCGTGCAGCCTTCGATGTAGTGGACGTACGAGCCCTCGTCGGCGATGATGAGCGTCCGCTCGAACTGGCCCATGTTCTCGGTGTTGATGCGGAAGTACGCCTGCAGCGGGATGTCGACGTGCACGCCGGGCGGCACGTAGACGAACGATCCGCCCGACCACACCGAGGTGTTCAGGGCGGCGAACTTGTTGTCGCCGGCCGGGATGACCGTGCCGAAGTACTCTTCGAAGAACTCGGGGTGCTCGCGCAGCGCCGTGTCGGTGTCCATGAAGATGACACCCTGCGCTTCGAGCTGCTCGTTGATCTGGTGGTAGACGACCTCGGACTCGTACTGCGCGGCGACGCCGGCGACCAGTCGCTGACGCTCGGCCTCGGGGATGCCCAGGCGCTCGTACGTGTTGCGGATCTCTTCAGGGAGCTCTTCCCACGTGCCGGCCTGCTTCTCGGTCGAGCGCACGAAGTACTTGATGTTGTCGAAGTCGATCTCGCTGAGGTCGGCGCCCCACGTCGGCATCGGCTTGCGCTCGAACAGCTGCAGGCCCTTCAGGCGCAGCTTCAGCATCCATTCCGGTTCGTTCTTGAGGGTTGAGATCCCGCGGACGACGGACTCGCTCAGGCCGCGCTGTGCAGCGGCTCCGGCGGCGTCTTCGTCGTGCCATCCGAACTCGTACTGTCCCAGGCTCGCAAGCTCCGGGCGGTCGATCAGCACATCCGACATCGTCACACTCTCCTCCGGGCCACAACGGTGTCATCCGCCCCGGCATTCCTGCTTCTCCGGTGGAGTTCCGGAGAGGATGCCGCTCGGTGGGCCCAATCAAGTGGCGCCGTCCTGCGCGCCTACACTGTCAGTGATGCTGAGCGCGACGCGCCCGCATCCGACCCTTTGATTCTACAGGGTTCCGCCGCCGCACCGGATGGCGAGGCCCTTCTCCGGCGTCGTCCGGAGCGCATTCCCAGGAGGCAGGGCCCCATGGCCGCGGACCCCACGACCACCGGCCCCTCTGCTGCCGGCGGCGCGCGGCGGAACATCTTCTCGCGATTCCGGCAATGGCTCCCGTCGCGCGTGGATCGCCGTGTCATCGCCGCGGCGTGGGCGACCCTCGTCGTGCAGATCGGGATCGTCGGCACCGGCGGACTGGTGCGCCTGACCGGATCGGGCCTCGGATGCCCCACCTGGCCGAGGTGCACCGCCGAGTCGCTCATCCCGACGCCGGAGATGGGCATCCACGGGGTGATCGAGTTCGGCAACCGGGTCCTGACGTTCGTCCTGGTCATCGTGGCCATCCTGATGTTCCTGTTCGTGGTCAGGATGCGCCGCGAGCGCCGCGACCTGTTCTGGCTTTCGCTCGTGATCGGCCTGTACGTCCCTCTGCAGGCGATCATCGGCGGCATCACGGTGCTGACCAATCTCAATCCGTACGTCGTGGGCCTGCATTACTTCGCCTCCGTCGTCCTGGTCGCGCTGTCGGCGGTGCTCGTCACGCGCGTCTACGCCGTGCCCGGCCCACGCCGGCTCGCCGTGCCGGCCTGGTACGCGGCGGTCACGCATGTGACGAGCGCCCTCGTGCTCGTGACGGTCGTCGTCGGCATCCTGGTGACCGGCTCCGGTCCGCACGCCGGGGACGGCGGCGCATCGCGCAACGGACTCAACCCCGAATTCATGCAGCACGTCCACTCGTGGCCCGCGTACGCGCTCCTCGCGTGCACCCTCATCCTGGTGATCGGCGCCGCGCGCACTCCCCCGGCGCTCCGCCTGAGGCTCTGGACCGGGCTGCTGCTCGCGGTCGAGGGTGCGCAGATCGTGGTCGGCCTCTGGCAGGCACGCGCGGGTCTGCCGATCGCGCTCGTGAATATCCACATGGTGCTCGCGGTGCTGCTGGTGGCCGCGATGACCGCCGTCGTGATGCATCTGACGGAGCCTGCAGGGTTCACTCAGGAAGGTCCCGCGTACGCTGGATCGGTTGAGTCCACTACGGCCCCGCGCTGATCGCGACTCATAGCCGACTCATCGGATTCGCACACGTGCGACTCGGGAGACCACGAGATGCTGTCGGTTGCCGTGTCCCGAGTGACCCGCGCCCGGACCCGCATTCACCCCCTGATCGAGGAGTAATCGTATGACCGTTCGTCCCAGCCTTGTCCGCAGCATCCCGTTCTGGATCCTTCTGGTCGGCTCGCTGGCCACCAGCGCCTTCGGCGCCTGGCTCGCCGTCTCGACCCTCGGCACCATGTCCACCGCGCTGACCGCGGGCACCGCGACACCGGTCGACGTGTACGTCGGACAGGTGTGGGCGATCGTCGGCGGCGTGCTGATCGCGACCGGCATCCTCGGACTCGCTCTGGTTCTCGTGCTCGGCGTGCTCCGCTCGTTCGTTCCCGTGACCGACGTCGAGATCATCGAGGGGCTGGACTGGTCGGACGACGACGAGCTCGTCGCCGATGAGACGCCGATCGCAGCCGCCCCCGTCGCCACCGAGCCGGCCGCCGTCGCCGAGCCGGTCGTCGACGAGCAGCCCGTCGCCGCGGGCGGGACCCAGCGCTGATCCTGAGCACCACCGATCGTCGCGGCGTTCGCCGCAGCTGATCATCCGGAGAGGGCGGGAGCCGAGCGCTCCCGCCCTTTCTGCGCGCCCAGGCGCGGTTCGGGCTCGATACTTGCTGAATGGACCCGGTCGGAACCATCACGTGGATCGTGCTCTTCGTCATCGCCACGGTCGCGGTGACCGGCGTCGTCGGACGGCTCGGATGGTCTGCCCCGGTCGCGCTGGTGATCGTCGGCGGCGCGGTGTCGTTCATCCCCGGCGTGCCCCAGGTCGAGGTGCAGCCCGAGCTCATCCTCTACGGCATCCTGCCGCCGCTGCTGTTCGCGGCGGCGATCCGCACGTCGGTGATCGATGTCCGGGCCCGTCGCGACAGCATCCTGCTCCTGTCCGTCGGGCTCGTCGCGTTCACCGTCGTCACGGTGGGGTTCGCCGCTTTCGCGCTGATCCCGTCGATCACAGTCGCGGCCGCGTTCGCGCTCGCCGCGGTGATCGCCCCGACCGATGCCATCGCGGTCACGGCGATCGCCGGTCGGCTCGGGCTGCCGCGTCGCGTCGTGACGATCCTCGAGGGCGAGAGCCTGCTGAACGACGCGACGGCGCTCGTGGCGCTCAACGCGTCGATCGCCGCGATCGTCAGTGCCGTCTCGCCGCCCGAGATCGGCCTGGACTTCGTGGTCGCGGTGCTCGTCGGCACGGGCGTCGGCTTCCTGACGGGCTTCGTCGTCTCGTGGGTGCGCTCGCGTCTGCACTCCGCGGTGCTCGACACGAGCCTGACCCTGGTCACCCCGTTCGCGGCGTTCCTGCTCGGGCAGGTGCTGCACGGCTCGGGCGTGCTCGCGGTCGTGATCGCCGGACTGTACCTGGGCTACCGCGCCCCCGTGGTCTCGTCGGCAGAGGCGAGGGTCGCAGAAAGGCTCAACTGGCGCACGATCCAGTTCCTGCTCGAGAACGCGGTCTTCCTGTTCATCGGCCTGAACCTCAAGGGGATCCTCGCAGGGGCGCTGAGCACCGGCCCCGGATTCTGGCAGACCGTGGTCATCTGCATCGGCATCCTGCTTGCCCTGGTGGGGTCGCGATTCGCCTGGGTGATGGGAACGACGCTTCTGTACCGAAAGGGACCGCGGCGCTTGCGCGAGCGCGCGTGGGCCTGGGGCAACGGCGTCGCAGTCGCGTCGGCCGGCGTGCGCGGCGTGGTGACCCTCGCCGCGGTCTTCCTTCTTCCACCCGAGACCCCGATGCGCGAATATCTGCAGTTCCTCGCGTTCGTCGTCGTCGTCGCGAGCCTGCTCGGCGGGCTCGCGCTCCCGTCCATCATCCGGCGGCTGAAGCTGCCCAAGCCGAGCTACGCCCAGGAGCTCACCGAGCGGAGACTGCTCATGGCCGAGGCGCGGCAGGCGGGCATCGACTACCTCGACGCGCAGCCGGTCTCGGACGACGAGCAGCGCGTCGCCGATATCCTGCGAACCGACGCGGGCTTCCTGGGCGAGACCCTCGACACGTACGGCCCGGATGCCTCGATCCCCCAGCTCGAACTCAAGTACCGCCTGCGCCGGGCGATGCTCGATGCGGAGCGTGCCGCGGTGCTGAGCGCGCGCACGGAAGGCCGGTACCAGGAGCCGGCGATCGTCGCGGCGCTGCAGGCGATCGACGCTGAAGAGACGGCGCTGCGTGCGCAGTTCCCGCGCGAGAAGTAGTCGGCCGTCGGTGCGCCGGCCGGGTCAGAACGGCAGGAGCGGATCGATCGCGATCGCGACGAACAGCAGCGTCAGATACGTGATCGATGCATGGAAGACGCGCATGGGGCGCGGCTCGGTGCCCCGCACGGCCCGCGTGTAGAGGCGGTGCGATTCGTAGATGAACCAGCCGCCGAACACGATCGCCGAGACCGTGTAGACCAGGCCCATGTCGGCCACCGGAATCAGCAGCAGCGAGCACGCGACCGTGGCCCACGCGTACAGGATGACCTGCAGTCCCACCTGCGAACCCGAGCGGGTCGCCCCCAGCATGGGGACGTCCACCTCTTCGTACTGATCCTTGTACTTCATCGACAGCGGCCAGTAGTGCGGCGGCGTCCACAGGAACACCAGCGCGAACAGGATCATCGGAGTCCACGACAGCGAGCCGGTGACGGCCGTCCAGCCGATCAGCACCGGGAAGCAGCCGGCGATCCCGCCCCACACGATGTTCTGCTCGGTGCGGCGCTTGAGGATCATCGTGTAGATGACGACGTAGAAGAAGATGGCACCGGCCGAAAGGACGGCCGCGAGCCAGTTGGTCGTGAGCCAGAGCCAGATGGTGGATGCCGCCGCCAGCGTCCACGCGAAGATCAATGCTCCGCGCGGAGAGACCTCGCCGGTCACGAGCGGGCGGTTCACGGTGCGCTGCATGTGCGCGTCGATGTCGCGGTCCAGGTACATGTTGAACGCCGCCGCCGATCCCGCGCTCATCGAGCCGCCCAGCACCGTGGCCAGGACGAGCCAGATGTCGGGGAGTCCACCCTGCGCGAGGATCATCACAGGAACGGTCGTCACGAGCAGGAGTTCGAGCACGCGCGGCTTCGTGAGCGCGACGTACGCGCGGATCGTGCGGCCGAGGGAGTGCGGTCGTGCCGCGGCGGCGGATGCTGCGCCCGCCGTCATCGTGGTGTCCATCACTCCCCGCTCGACCGCTCGAAACTGCCCTCCGAGTCTATGGCATCCGCATGGCTCGACCTGCGCTCACGCGCTCGCTCACAGTCCGGTCCCGTGAGGTGTGAGCACCTCGACACCGTGGCGACACGACACCGACATGAACCGGTCGGATGCGCCTGCCACACTGCCGTCATACGACGTATCGCATAGCCCTGGCGGAATCCCGCTTCGCTATGCTGAAACAACACGTGCGCCCCTGCGCCGGCTGCTCCTCCCGAATTGCGACGCGGTCTGCTGAGTCGGGTGCAAATCCACTGAGAAAGGCGGCCCGGTGTCGGAACTGCGTTGGGATGAAATCGATCGGCGCGCGGTGGATACCGCTCGCGTGCTGGCAGCAGACGCGGTCGAGAAGGTGGGCAACGGTCACCCCGGCACGGCGATGAGCCTGGCGCCCGCGGCGTACCTGCTCTACCAGCGCGTGCTGAACCACGACCCCGCCGATGTGCACTGGCCCGGCAGGGACCGGTTCGTCCTGTCTGCCGGTCACTCGTCTCTGACGCAGTACGTGCAGCTGTATCTCGGCGGGTTCGGGCTCGAGCTCGACGATCTCAAGGCGCTGCGCACGTGGGGCTCCAAGACCCCGGGGCACCCTGAGTTCGGTCACACCGACGGCGTAGAGATCACGACCGGCCCTCTCGGTCAGGGTCTCGCCTCATCCGTGGGCTTCGCGTACGCGGCGCGCTACGAACGCGGTCTGTTCGATCCCGAGACTCCGGCCGGCCAGTCGCCGTTCGACCACTTCGTGTACGTGATCGCCGGTGACGGTGATCTGCAGGAGGGCGTGACCTCCGAGGCGTCGAGCCTCGCCGGCCACCAGGCGCTCGGCAACCTCATCGCGATCTACGACTCCAATCAGATCTCGATCGAGGACGACACGAACGTCGCCTTCACCGAAGACGTCGCCAAGCGCTACGAATCGTACGGCTGGCACGTGCAGATCGTGGATTGGAAGAAGACCGGCGAGTACGTCGAGGACGCCGCCGAGCTGTACACCGCTCTCGAGGCCGCCAAGGGCGAGACCTCTCAGCCCTCGCTGATCATCCTCAGGACCATCATCGGCTGGCCGTCGCCCGGCAAGCAGAACACCGGGAAGATCCACGGCTCGGCGCTCGGCGCCGACGAACTGAAGGCGACGAAGGAGGTCCTGGGGTTCGATCCCGAGAAGACCTTCGCCGTCGACGAGGACGTGCTGGCCCACACGCGCGAGCTGGGCGAGCGCGGCGCGGCCGCGCACGCCGCATGGCAGACGTCCTTCGATGCGTGGGCTGCGGCGAACCCCGAGCGCAAAGCGCTGTGGGACCGCGTGCAGGCGCGCGAGCTGCCCGACGACATCGCGTCCGCGCTGCCCGTGTTCGAGGCCGGCAAGGACGTCTCGACCCGTGCCGCGTCCGGCACGGTCATCAACGCGCTCGCCGCCGAGCTTCCCGAGCTGTGGGGCGGCTCCGCCGACCTCGCGGAGTCGAACCTCACGACGATCAAGAGTGCCAAGTCCTTCATCCCCGAGCAGTGGTCCACCCACGAGTGGAGCGGCGACCCGTACGGGCGCGTGCTGCACTTCGGCATCCGCGAGCACGCGATGGGCGCGATCGTCAACGGCATCGTGCTGCACGGCCCGACGCGCCCCTTCGGCGGCACGTTCCTGATCTTCAGCGACTACATGCGTCCACCGGTCCGTCTCGCGGCGCTGATGAACATCCCGTCGATCTTCGTCTGGACGCACGACTCGGTCGCGCTCGGCGAAGACGGGCCGACCCACCAGCCGATCGAGCAGCTCGCGGCGCTGCGCGCGATCCCGAACTTCACGGTCGTCCGTCCCGGCGACGCGACCGAGACCGCGGTCGTGTGGCTCGAGATGCTCCGTCGCCACGCCGGCCCTGCCGGCATCGCGCTGACCCGCCAGAACATCCCGGTGTTCGAGCGCGGCGACGGCGAGGCATCGGGTGACACGTTCGCCTCGGCTGATCTCGCGGTCAAGGGCGCGTACGTCCTGGCCGAAGCGCCGAACGGCGCGCCGGATGTCATCATCATCGCGACCGGCTCCGAGGTGCAGCTCGCGGTCGCCGCGCGCGAGACCCTCGCCGCCGAAGGCGTGAACGCGCGCGTCGTCTCGGCGCCCTCGCTCGAGTGGTTCGACGAGCAGGACGCCGCCTACCGCGAGTCCGTGCTGCCGAAGTCGGTCACCGCCCGAGTGTCGGTCGAGGCCGGCATCGCCCTGCCGTGGCGCAACATCGTCGGCGACCGTGGCCGGAGCGTCTCGATCGAGCACTTCGGCGCATCGGCGGACTACAAGACCCTGTTCGAGAAGTTCGGCGTCACCGCCGAGGCCGTCGTCGAGGCGGCACGCGAGTCTCTGAAGGAGAACAACGCATGAGCACCCCCACCGCCCACCTGACCGCCGAGGGCGTGAGCATCTGGCTGGACGATCTCTCCCGCTCGCGGATCATCACCGGCAACCTGGCCGACCTGATCGTCACCCGCAACGTGAGCGGCGTGACCACGAACCCGACGATCTTCGCCGGTGCGATCGGCTCCGGCTCGGACGCCTACGCGGGTCAGATCCACGAACTCGCAGGTCACGGCGCGAGCGCCGATGACGCGATCTTCGCGATCACGACCGATGACGTGCGCGCCGCGGCCGACGTCTTCCGGCCCGTGTACGACGCCACGAACGGCGTCGACGGCCGGGTGTCGATCGAGGTCTCCCCCGATCTCGCGCACGACACCGACGCGACGATCGCTCAGGCCAAGGAGCTGTGGGCCACGGTCGATCGCCCCAACGTCCACATCAAGATCCCCGCGACCAAGGCCGGCCTGCCGGCGATCACCGAAGTCATCGGCTCGGGGATCTCGGTCAACGTGACGCTGATCTTCAGCCTGGAGCGCTACTCCGAGGTCATCGACGCCTACCTGGCCGGAATCGAGCAGGCCCAGGCCGCCGGTCACGACCTCTCGAAGATCCACTCCGTCGCCTCGTTCTTCGTGTCGCGGGTCGACACAGAGGTCGACAAGCGCATCGCCGCCCTCGGCGACGACGACGCCGCATCCCTGAAGGGACTCGCGGGCATCGCGAACGCGCGCCTCGCATACGAACTCTTCGAGAAGGAGTTCGCCACCGACCGCGCCACGGCGCTGACCGCGGCCGGTGCCAACGTGCAGCGACCGCTCTGGGCCTCGACCGGCGTGAAGGACCCGGCACTGCCGGACACCCTGTACGTCACCGAGCTCGTCGCACCGGGAACCGTCAACACGATGCCCGAGAAGACCCTCGAGGCGACCTTCGACCACGGCGTGATCGCTGGCGACACCGTCACCGGCGCATACGCCGGTGCCCACGAGGTCTTCGACCGCCTGGCCGCGGCCGGGATCGACATCGCCGACGTCACGCAGGTGCTCGAGGATGAGGGCGTGGAGAAGTTCATCGCGTCCTGGCACGAACTGCAGGAGACCGTGGCAACGGCCCTGAAGTCAGCGCAGTCGGCGGGCACGGAAAGCGCGCAGTGACCTTCGACATCCACCTCACCGGACACGTCAAGGCGCTCGTCCACGAAACCCTCCCCGGCCTGATCGCCGACCTCGTCGCGTCGGGGATCACCGCGGGCGATTCGTCGCTGTGGGGACCGGACGCCGAAGCAGAGGCATCGCAGCGTCTCGGATGGGTGCAGGCGGTGTCGGTCTCGGAGCCGCTCGTCGCCGAGATCGAGGCGTTGCGCGCCGAGCTGGTCGCCAAGGGCGTCACGCGCGTCGTGCTCGCCGGCATGGGCGGCTCCTCGCTCGCGCCCGAGGTGATCGCACAGACCTCCGGCGTGCCGCTGGTGATCCTCGACTCCACCGCCCCGAGCCAGGTGCTCGCCGCGATCGACGGCGACGCCGAGGCCGGCGGCCTGGAGCAGACGGTGCTCGTCGTCTCGTCGAAGTCCGGTTCCACTGTCGAGACGGATTCCGCCAAGCGGGCCTTCGAGGCGGCGTTCCGGGACCTGGGCATCGACCCCCTCGAGCGCATCGTCATCGTCACGGATCCGGGTTCGCCGCTCGACCAGGCGGCGCGCGCCGACGGCTACCGCGTGTTCAACGCGGATCCGACCGTGGGCGGCCGTTATTCGGCGCTCACAGCGTTCGGGCTCGTGCCCACCGGACTGGCCGGCGTCGACATCGCCGAGCTTCTCAATGAGGCCGAGGCGACTCTGCTCGAAGTCGCGATCGACAGCGCCGACAACCCTGCACTCGTCCTGGCGGCCGCGATCGCCGGCGATCCGGGTACCGACCCGGCGCTTGCTCGACGCGACAAGCTCGGACTGGTCACCGACGGCACGCACATCATCGGCCTGCCCGACTGGATCGAGCAGCTGGTCGCAGAATCGACCGGCAAGGAGGGCACCGGCATCCTGCCCGTCGTGCTCCTGCCCGTCTCTCCCGAAGTCGAGAATCCGCCAGCCGATATGCAGATCGTGCGGTTCGTCGATGAGGCGAACGCATTCCACTTCCGCGAGCGTCACGAGGGCGAAGCCCTCGTCAGCGGTTCCCTCGGCGCGCAGCTCGTCGTCTGGGAGTACGCGACCGCGATCGCCGGACGGATGCTGGGGATCAACCCCTTCGATCAGCCTGACGTCGAGTCCGCCAAGATCGCCGCGCGGGGTCTGCTCGACGCCCGCCCCGAACCGACCGCCCCTGCTTTCGCGCTGGAGGGCGTCGAGGTGCGCGTGTCGGATCCTGCGCTCGCGGCATCCGGAACCGTCGCCGGTGTGCTCGATGCCCTGTGGGCGCAGATTCCCGAGAACGGCTACGTGTCGATTCAGGCATACGTCGACCGGCTGCGTCTCGAACAGCTCCAGGGCCTGCGCGAGCTCGTCGCCGCCGACTCCGGTCGACCGACGACGTTCGGCTGGGGACCCCGCTTCCTGCACTCGACCGGGCAGTTCCACAAGGGCGGTCCTGCCGTCGGCGTCTTCCTTCAGATCCTCGAGCAGACCGATGTCGACCTCGAGATCCCGGGCCGTCCGTTCACCTTCGGCCAGCTGATCCAGGCCCAGGCAGCCGGCGATGCGAGCGTGCTCGCGGAGGGCCACGGACGCCCCGTCGTCACTCTCACCCTGACCGACCCCCAGGCCGAAGTGCTCACGCTCTTCGAAGCCGCTCAATAGGAGTCCACCCCACATGATGGTGCACCCCCGATGACCGTGGAGATCTCGCGCGGCCACAACCCGCTGCGCGACCCCGAAGACCATCGCCTCAACCGCATCGCCGGTCCGAGCGCGCTCGTGATCTTCGGAGTAACCGGAGATCTCTCCCGCAAGAAGCTCATGCCCGCGGTCTACGACCTGGCCAACCGGGGCCTGCTTCCGCCCGGGTTCGCGCTCGTCGGGTTCGCGCGCCGTGACTGGGAAGACCAGGACTTCGCGCAGGTCGTGAAGGAGGCGGTCGAGACCCACTCGCGCACCGAGTTCCGCGAGGAGACCTGGCAGCAGCTCCTGCAGGGCATCCGGTTCGTCTCCGGAGAGTTCGACGACCCCGACGCGTTCCGCCGTCTGCGCGACACCGTCGACAAGCTCGACGTGGAGCGGGGAACGATGGGCAACCACGCGTTCTACCTGTCCATCCCGCCCAAGGACTTCCCCCTGGTCGCGGAGCAGCTGAAGGCCTCCGGCCTTGTGGACGACACCGCCGACCAGCCGGAGCGCTGGCGCCGCGTCGTGATCGAGAAGCCGTTCGGGCACGACCTGGCCTCGGCGCAGTCGCTCAACGACGCGCTCCGATCGGCGTTCCCGACCGACTCGATCTTCCGCATCGACCACTACCTCGGCAAGGAGACGGTCCAGAACATCCTGGCGCTGCGCTTCGCGAACGAGCTGTACGAGCCGATCTGGAACGCGAACTACGTCGACCACGTCCAGATCACGATGGCCGAGGACATCGGCGTGGGCGGACGCGCGGGCTACTACGACGGCATCGGCGCCGCGCGGGATGTCATCCAGAACCACCTGCTGCAGCTGATGGCGCTCACCGCGATGGAGGAGCCGATCTCGTTCGACGCGAAGAATCTGCGCGCCGAGAAGGAGAAGGTGCTCGCCGCCGTCACCCTGCCGAAGGACCTCGCTCGCTCGACTGCACGTGGTCAGTACGCCGGCGGGTGGCAGGGCGGCGAGAAGGTGCTCGGGTTCCTCGAAGAAGACGGGATGAACCCGGAATCGACGACCGAGACCTACGCCGCGATCACACTCGAAGTCAACACGCGCCGCTGGGCCGGAGTGCCGTTCTACCTGCGGACGGGCAAGCGTCTCGGCCGCCGCGTGACCGAGATCGCGGTCGTGTTCAAGCGTGCGCCCGAACAGCTGTTCTCGCGCACGCAGACCACCGGCCAGGGCCAGAACGCACTCGTCATCCGCGTGCAGCCCGATGAGGGCGTCACGATCCGCTTCGGTTCCAAGGTGCCCGGGGCGGGTGCGCAGGTGCGCGACGTCACGATGGACTTCGGCTATGGCCACGCGTTCACCGAGGCCAGTCCCGAAGCCTACGAGCGTCTCATCCTCGATGTGCTGCTCGGCGACCCGCCGCTGTTCCCCCGCCACGAGGAGGTCGAGCTCTCCTGGAAGATCCTCGACCCCATCGAGGAGTTCTGGACCGCGCAGGGCGGTCCCCTCGAGCAGTACGCCCCCGGATCGTGGGGACCGGAATCCGCGGATGAGATGCTCTCCCGCGATGGACGCACCTGGAGGCGCCCGTGATCGTCGATCTGCCCGACACCACCGTCAGCAAGATCTCGCGCGCGCTCGTCAACGTGCGCGAAGAGGGCGGCGCCGTTGCTCTCGGCCGCGTGCTGACCCTCGTCATCCTGACCCGCGAGGGCGCGCTCGAAGAGGTCATCGAGGCTGCGAACGACGCGTCGCGCGAGCATCCGATGCGCGTCATCGTGCTCATGATCGACGGCTCCGACACCGACTCCCGCCTCGACGCGCAGATCCGCGTCGGCGGCGATGCGGGCGCGAGCGAGGTCGTCACGCTCCGCGCGTTCGGCGAGGCGGGCAGCTCGAACCTCGAGAGCCTGGTGACAGGTCTGCTCCTGCCCGACGCCCCCGTGGTCGTGTGGTGGCCGAACAAGACCCCCGACTCACCGTCGACGACCTCGATCGGCAGGATCGCCCAGCGTCGGATCACGGATGCGGCCACCAAGAGCGACCCGTCGGCGTGGGTCGCTGCGCTCGGCAAGAACCACGCCCCGGGTGACACCGACCTGGCCTGGACCCGCCTGACGCACTGGCGCGAGCAGCTGGCCGCCGTGCTCGACCAGCCGCCGTACGAAGCCGTGACCGCGGTCGAGGTGCGCGGCGCCGCCAGTTCACCGTCCACCGCGCTCCTGGCGGCATGGTTGCGTCTCATGCTCGACGTGCCGGTCGACTGGCGCTACCTGCCCGAGGACGAGTGGAAGGACGGCATCAAGTCGGTGCGGCTGACCCGCGCGAGCGGAGAGGTCCTGCTGGCACGCTCGTCGCCGGCCGTCGCCTGTCTCACCCAGCCCGGCCAGCCCGAGCACGACCTCGTGCTCGCCCGTCGCACCCTGCGCGAATGCCTCGCGGAGGAGCTCCGTCGCCTCGATCCGGACGTCCTGTATGGTCGAGTGATCACCGAGGGCTGGGAGCTCTTGGAACCCGCGACGCAGGAGACGCATGGCTGAATTCATCATCGAGAAGCGGGTCGTGATCAGCGATGATCCCGCCGCTCTCGCTGAATCCGTGGCCGCACGGTTCGTCAACCGACTGGCCAAATGCGCGGCCGACGGAGACCTGGTGCACGTCTCGCTCACGGGCGGGTCGATGGGCTCGGCGGTGCTCGCCGCCGCTGCCCGGCACCCGCGCCGCGACCGTGTGGACTGGTCGCGCGTCCACTTCTGGTGGAGCGACGAGCGCTTCGTCGCGCGGGCGCACGCCGACCGCAATGAGAAGCAGGCGCGCGACGCGCTGCTGGACGAGATCGACATCCCTGCCGCGAACGTCCACGCGATGGCCGCGAGCGACGAGGGCGTCGACCTGGATGCGGCCGCCGAGCGCTACGCCGCCGAACTGGCGCGATTCCCCCAGGATGACGGCACGCCGTGGCCGTCGTTCGACATCTGCTTCCTCGGCGTCGGACCCGACGGCCACATCGCCTCGCTGTTCC
>Ga0247738_10000242_pt1 | contig 22691 bp, 20 predicted proteins | sample UWRJL013104B2_FD_180936 | JGI IMG/M metagenome (GOLD analysis project Ga0247738, IMG submission 180936) | Plant litter microbial communities from Arlington Agricultural Research Station in Wisconsin, United States - UWRJ-L013-104B-2 | ecosystem: Environmental > Terrestrial > Plant litter >...
TATCGACTCTGGCACATTATTACGATACTAAAAAAGAAGTTTCCGGAACCAAATTCGGGTTCCTGGCTTACGGAAGCGGGTCTAAATCAAAGGTTTTTGAAGGAACAATTCAACCAAATTGGCAATCGGCTTTAGCAAAAACCAAACTTTTTGAAAATCTTGAAGAAAGCATCGAAATCGGTTTTGAAACTTATGAAAGCCTTCATAAAAAAGAGCAAAAACAAAGTATCAGAACTCCTAAAAACGAATGGGTTTTGGATCGAATCGAAAAAGATATCCCTAATTTGATTGGGGCGAGATATTATAAATGGGTTGATTAGGATAAATTCCAATTTTTAATCCCGAGGCTTCGGGGCCAAATTCCAATAGAAAACCGAGGCTAGAATTTAAACGCAAAGTACGCTAGGGTTTACGCAAGGTTCGCAAAGTTTTGTATCGTTAAAGGCACAAAGCTTTGCGAACTTGTTTTTTCCAAGACATTTTATATAGATAAAAATCTTTGCGCACTTTTCGGTTAAATAAAAATCAATCCTTTTTATGCTGTTCTGTATAATTTTGATTTCCTTTCGTGCCCTGATCTTGCACATTCATTCCGTTTGACGTTCCGAGCATAAAGGCGGTTATAATTACAATAAGTTTTCCTTTTATCCAATGAAGCGGTCGCTTAGATTGCTCTAAACTTATTTTAGTTTTGTGTTTATACATTTTGAGAATGATAAATGATTTAGACATTATTTTATCATCACATGCGTTGAAGCGCATAAATGCCTAGAGAAAAAATCTAAGCGCTGTATAAACTTTTATATAAATTATTTGAAATGATTACTTCATTTACAAAAACGGATTGTCTTATAAATGAACTTATATTTTGATGAAGAAGATTTTGTAATTTCTGGATAACCTTAATTTGAAAACCAAAAAAATGCTTAAACTCAAGATAGTTTACAGGAATCGAAAACGCGGTTTTTATTCGGAAAACAAATTGATTGAATACATATAAACGAGAATTTCTAACCTCTAATTCTCTTCTTAAAATCACAACAGAAGATTGATAATAATCTGCTGATTTTGATTGAGAATCTAAAGCACAATCGCTTGCAATCATGACAAAAGCCAGAAAGAGTGAGATTAGGTATTTTAGAGTTTTATTCAATTTATTTAAATTCAGTTATTCCCTTCAAACAAAAATACAAATTAAAAATAGAGATTCTGTTTTGAGTTTTTTATTTATTAAATTGTTCGTTTTGTCTTTCTTTATTAAGAAAAAAAAACAATCCTAAAACAAAAACCACACAAGCCAACAACATATAAACTCCATTTTTTAATATAAAAAAAGAGAAACCTATTGCTAACGAAGAAAGAAAAACCATTAAAAAACTTATCACATTAGTTTTTATAAAATTCAACGCATGAAGAGATAGACCAATAAAAAGAAAAGAAGGGCCAACAATTATAAAAGGGTACAAAATTGATGGTACATTACTAATATGCCGGCTTAATTCTTCTCTCGCGAGATCATTTGTTCCATAACTCGACATTATGAAATCGATTGTACAAAGTCCGATATGCGCAACAACTCCTAAAGTTGTTACAAAAGAAGCAAAAGAATTTAATCTGTTTTTAGGAAATACATCATTAAAGGACAACAAAAAACAGGCCCCAATTAAATTGAACCAATGTGCAAAATCAATTGGACTTTGAAAATCAGGCAAAACTTTAGAAAATAGCAAATAACTTATTACAAAAAATAGTAATCCTAGCATACAAAAGTGTTTTGTTTTCATAATTTATTTTAAAATTGATGAAACAAAACTAGAATGAAAAACTTCTGCAAATGCCAATATTATTGGCTTTGGTACAAAACGTATTGTTTTAGGTACGAAATTACAAAGTCAATAAACTTTCTTTATAATTTTTAGAAACCGGAAGTTCCATTTGAGTCAGAATAACAGTATTTGAATTTCTCCAGGACTTAAAATGAATCGGATTTATTAAATGAGAACGATGGATTTGGATTAAAAAAGTAAAATCTTCGAGAATTTTTTTGAGTGAAGAACGAATTAGTTTTGAATGCAGCTTCCCATTTTCCAGATAAAAAATCTCCACATAATTTTGGGCATTAGAAATACAAACCAAATTAACTTTTTGGACTTTTAAAATGTCTAATTTGTTTTCCCCAATAAAAGTGAGTATGTCATCTTTTACAGGAATGAGTTTGATTAGATATCTTCTTGCCAGAATAACTACGGGAGTTAAAATCAAAGCAACTTTAATAAAAATAATCGAGAAAAACTCACAAAAACTATAACCTCCTTTTAAAATCGGGCTTTTGTAAAAGGCATAAATTCCAAACAGATAAATAAGGAAAAATAAAACAATACTTCCAATTTCTAAACTAAGATTCCATTTTGAGATTTTCTTGTAAATCCTATTTTGAAGAACAGCAAGAATACCATAACATAAAAATGCCATTATACTAAAACCAAAACTTATTAGAAACCAAGCTCTGAGATTTATAGTTCCATCGTCAAAAGGTTTTATGATGAAAGCAAAAACAAATAACCAGAGACCAATTAGCGAACCAACTATTAAATGATGTTTTATTTTCGGATTTAATTCTTTCATCTTTTCCTGAAGCAATTATTAGTTTACAATATTAAACTTTAATCCAATTTGCTTCAAGTAAGATTCACAAGTTTTTTCACTTATTTTCAAAATCAACAATTGCATTAAAAACACAAAAAAGAAAGAATTTACTGTGGTTTTAAGTTAAAAAAAGAAAAATATTGAAGATTTTTGAAAAATCAATCAGAATCTAAATGTTTCTTTTTGTAAGTATTTGTTTAGAAAAAATAATTAGTATTTTTATCAAGTAGTATCCAAAAACTTACAGAACAGAAAATCCAAAAAACCTTATTTATGAAAAACTTACAAAAATTGTCGACACAAAAATTATCAAAAGAAGAATTGAAATCAATTAACGCCGGTAATAATGCGCCCTGTATACCATGGCCACTATGTAACGGTCAGGAAGCCACTTTTTATGTAATAAACTCATGTGGCTGGTATTTATACAAAACACCAACAGGTAGTACTTGTATGGAATATGGAGCAGTATAACAACATAATTATCCATTTTTATCCAAATAATATTTAGAACAGAAAAATCTAAAAAACCTTATTTATGAAAAACTTACAAAAATTGTCGACACAAAAATTATCAAAAGAAGAATTGAAATCAATTAATGCAGGGGCTGTAAATTGCGTACCATATCCGATATGTGGCGGTGATGAAGTCTCTTATTATGGAAGAAACATATGCGGTTGGTATTTATATAGAACGGCAACAAATAGCATTTGTATGGAATACGCTCTATAATAATACAATTATCAAATTATTAAAACTGCTATTTGTCAATAGCAGTTTTTTTTGTTCAATCTTTAATAACCGGAAAGCTTATTTATAAATTGTAAACTTATTATGCGATAAAGTAAAACCAAGATTTTCATAAATCAACACATTTTCTACTCTTTTACGATTTGTGGTAACTTCAATACTTTTGAGATTATTTTGATTAGCAAACTGCATTATCTTTTCTATTAATTGTCGTCCAATTCCTCTACCGCGATGGTTTTTATGAATAAAAAATTCCTGAATTTCTCCAACTCGCCCGCAGTGATGCAAAAGGTTTTGCGTATGAAAACTAATAAAACCTACATCTTCATTCTCGTTCTCTGCTATCAAATAGAGGTTTTTTGGATTTGAAATATTTTCATTGAATATTTCTTTGAAAACTTTCAAATCTAATTCTTCATTTTCAAGTTCGCAGATTGCTTTGTAAACAAAATCCAGATCTTGTTCTTCGACTTTTCTGATTTCAATTTTTTGTTTCATAATTTAGTATTGGACAATTAATTACAAATCTTGCTTGTCATTTTCTACAAGTTACCGTAAACAACTATATAATCAGCATACGTTAATTTGTCGTCTAGCCAGTTTGTTACTTCTTTCAAGAAAAACTGAACTTTTTCATCATCTTTTTTTATATGAGATATCTTTTCTACAATAATTCTACAGGTTTTATTATCGAAAAAATTATTACCAATAGGATCAAATTTATCCTCAATATCATTATTCCAAGGATTTTTTAATGGAAAAACAGATTGAAACTCTTTGAGAATAATGTCAAAATCTTCTGTATGAATAAAGACATCATTTCTTTTGGTTGTTTTATAGAATTCTCCTGCAGCGTTTTCAGGCCATAAAACAAACCCAATTTTAGAATCTGTTGTATTTCCGGTTGTAATTATTACTTGTTTTTGATTAATCCTTTCAATCGCTTTTACTATATCGTAATTGCATAACGCATAACTTTCGTTCGCCGTTTTGTAATCACATTCTGCTTTTTGAGAAATTGTTTGGATATTAATATCATGAAATTCCTGCTCACATAATAAAACATCATTATTATTCTTTTTAAGAAGCTCAACAGCAACATTTAAAGGAACAGCAATTTTACTTCTTAGTAATTTTATCTTTTCGTTATCCATTTTTTAAATACTATGATTACAAACCAATACGTTCAAGCTTATGTTTGTACTTTTCAACATATTTATTCCACTCTGCTTTGTTTTGAACATTATCATAAACAGATGCCGCGTATTCAAAAACTTCTTTGCTAAAATGATTCCCAAAAACAGCATCAAGATTTTCTATCCCAGAGTCAATAACACGTTTTAAAATCGATAGTTTATCTTTTCCATTTTGTTTGCAAGCTTTATCGAGCCATAATCCTTTTCCAATTTTTACATATTCTTCCAGCAAACTTTCAGTAATAAATTCAGAAGGAACATCGTTAATATCGGGTTGGTGTTTACCATTTTTGAAAGTCGTCAAAATTAGTTCTTCCGAATAAAAATCACGTGGAATCAACGAAATCAATGTTCCGCTTTCAGCAGCTTTCAAACAAAGTTCTTTGGTGATAAACTGACTTGGTATTTTCTGAATTGCAAAACCATCTTTCTCTACTAATTTTTCACAAAGTTCAGCCGTAATAAATTCCTCATTTACAAATGGTAAAGCATGAAATGTATTATTCAAAGCCAACTCACATAATTCTTTTGTTTTAAATTGAGGCGGAACCACTTTTAAATCTCTGTAATTTGATTTTACTCTATTTTGCCAATATTCATATGTTTTCGGCTGCGGATTACTTTGCTTTAAAACCAATTCACCTCTTTCTAATTCGCGCTTTAATTCTTCAAAAGTTGCGATTAAAGGATTTTCAAGGTGTTTGCGTAATTCAATTGAGATACTATCTTCATCAAATTCTTCGTTGTATTCACAATCGTTTTTAGAATCATAATCGTTTCCTTTGTCGTTGTAATAAAACAAATCATTTTTTCGATCTCCGAAAGTTGTATAATGATCTTCGACTATAAAAACCGGAGCTTCAATAATGCCCGAACATTTAAAATTACCATGATTATACGAAGTCATTACCATTTCTTTGGCTTTGACATTGCCCATTATTTCAACATACGAACCTCCTAATAATATGCTTTGGCAAGTAACATTCCCGTTTATAAAAATATATGGCCCATAATCGCCTTCAGCATTTATGATTATTCCGTTTACAGAGAAATTTCCGTTTATTAAAACGCCTTCAATTCGTATTTTTTCAATTTCTTTTAATGGAAGATTTAATAAATTCGAAAGCCATTTTTTCTCTTTGTCTTCATAAAGATCTAAATAGAAATCACCTTCATAAATCACATCTTGATTTGAAACTAAAAAGAAATCCTGATCTTCCCATTCATCAAAATAATCAAAACCTTCATGATCCAATAAAAATGGATATTGCGATTTGACTTCTTTGATTGTTATTAGTTTAAAAGCTGAATTATGCATTTTCTATTTCTCCTATTCTATTAATTTTTAACTCCATTATCGGCAAATATCGATCTTTAATGGAAGTTTCCATTTGCCCCACTTTTACAAATCCGAATTTAATATAAAAATCTTCAGCGTTTGGTTCTGAATTTAAAATTACTTTCTGAGCATCGCTGTTTTTCATTCGATCAAGAAAATCATTCATTAAAATTTTTCCAAATCCTTTGCCAATAAAATCAGGCAAAACAAATAAATTATCCAGTTTTATAATGTTTTCACTTTCGTGGAAGAATGAATAATAACCAATAATCTTATCGTCAACAATTAAATTGTACACCGATTTAGTTTCGATATATTCTTTTGAAACTGTTAAAAATTGAGACCAGATTTCGATTTGCTCATCAGAATATCCCCAATGTGCTTTTGACTTTTTGGTAATTCTGTTAAGATTTTGTGGTCGTTGGGGATTGCTTTTTTTATGGTCATTTTATCATTAAATATGAATTTATATTTTGATAACAATATACAAATAACCATAATCGAAAATTCATTTTCATTGTTAACTTCAAGATATAAAAAAGCCGAAACATAAAGTTTCGGCTTTTCTACAATTTCAGAATTTACTTTTATTCTTTACCTTCTAATTCTATATTAAAATGCCAAATGTGTTCAAAAATGACTTTCAAATCCTCGATATTCGTCTTTTCGCTAATTTTAGATTCACCATCGTAGCCACTATTAAAACAGAATCCCGAACCACTATTTTTATCAGCTGAACTACTAGCCATAATACCCAATTTTTCTCCATCAACCAAATACCAATAAAAAACATATTTTTTATTAGCTTCTAAAACAAGATTTAGTTTCTGTAGATCGAATGGAATAAAACCCCCATTGAATTCCCCAGGAACAGATGTGGTAGTAGACGCTAAGGTTTTCAGGTTTGCATCTTTTATGATTAATTTCAGCTCAACAGGCTTATTGTACTCTTGGTTATCTTCATCATAAAAAAAACCTTCACGAAGATGTATACTAAATGAAGAAGGAACCAAATCTTTATCCACTATAATCACCTGTCCTGTTGCTACATTTCTATCATATGGTAAAATATCCGGTCCATTAGTTCTGTTATCACCTCCAAACCATTTCCATGCATTTGTTTCTGTACATGATCTAAACCTACTAACATTCATATATTCCAATTTCACCTGATACACTTTTTCTACACCAGATTCAGACTTAACTGTAAAACTTACCGGAGATGAATAATCCTTAATTGTTTTTGGATCTGGCGTAATTGAGGCATATTTAGATATTTTCAAATCAATACTTAAATTTTTTAAATCAACAAATTCCGGCAATCTTTTAGCAATTATTCCAGTTTGTTCATCAATTGTCGCATTTGCTAAAAAATTTGATGTATTGATATTAAACTCTAAAAGAGAATTACCAGTACCTGGTTCTCTATTTATTTCTATTTTATAAACTTTTTGATCTCCATTTGCTGCAGTAACAGTTAAAGAAAAAGGACCTGTTATCGATTTAATGGTTGCAGGATCAGGACTAATTGTTGCGCCTTCAGCTATAATAACAGTCAAACTTATATCGTTTAATTCAAAATCAGTATCTACTTTACCACTTATTGAAGTTTCGGTAATGTCAAATTGTTTAGAAAGCTGTCCTTTTGTTACGGTAAATGATATTATCTTATTATCAGCACTCAATACTTCATCGGAAGCGCACGACACCATTAAGAAAGTAATAAATAAAAAAGTTGTAAATCGAAGTAATTTTGTTTTCATTAATTTGTTTTTGTTTTGGATTATTACATAAATCTTTGTTTGAAATCATATTAATTATCACTTTAATCCTATCGACGCAGGTATTTTTTTTGAGAAATGTAAATTGAAATATAATTTTAAAACAAAATGCAAATATGATAATTTAGAAACTAATTCCTTTACGGGAAGCCGTATTTTGTTAAATATAATCACAAAGAATTCGTAACTCAAAAAAATACATCGATGTACTTTTTATAGTACAGTTAATAATAGAAAAACAAATAAGAAAACTTTAATAATTCAATTTTGCGATACATCTTCAAAAATCACTAATTTTGAAAATCGAAGTTCAAAAATCAATTTTTATGAAATATCATCAAATAAACAGCGCTCTTTTTGTAAAAAATCGCAGAAAATTCACGGCAGAAATGAAACCTAACAGTGTTGCCGTTTTCAACTCAAATGACATTTATCCAATTAGTGCAGACAGTACTTTGCCATTTGCACAACACAGAGATATTTTTTATCTGAGCGGTGTAGATCAGGAAGAAAGTATTTTGCTTTTGTTTCCGGATGCACCGTATGAAAATCAAAAAGAGATTCTTTTCCTGAAAGAAACCAGCGAACATATCGCAATTTGGGAAGGTGAAAAACTGACTAAAGAACGCGCTTTTCAGGTTTCGGGAATCAGAACTGTTTATTGGCTACAGGATTTTCATAAAGTTTTGAACGAAATGATGACGTATGCCGACACAATGTACATTAATACAAACGAACATTACCGCGCAACTGTTGAAACAGAAACTCGCGAAGCTCGTTTTGTAAAATGGTGGAAAGAACGTTATCCTGCGCACAATGTCGCAAAAAGCAACCCAATTTTGCAGCGCATTCGTTCTGTAAAAGAAAGTGAAGAAATCGATTTGATTCAGCAAGCTTGTGATATTACTGAGAAAGGTTTCCGCAGATTGCTTTCGTTTGTGAAACCAAATGTTACGGAATATGAAATTGAAGCCGAATTGGCTCACGAATTCATCCGCAACCGTTCTAAAGGTTTTGCTTATACGCCAATTATTGCTTCAGGAAACAATGCGAATGTTTTGCATTACATCGAAAACAATCAGCAATGTAAAGCCGGAGATTTAATTTTATTGGATGTTGCTGCAGAATATGCAAATTATTCTAGTGACATGACAAGAACGATTCCGGTTTCGGGAAGATTTTCTGACAGACAAAAAGCCGTTTACAAAGCTGTTTTAAATGTAAAAAATGAAGCTACAAAAATGTTAGCTCCAGGAACGCTTTGGAAACAATATCATATTGAAGTGGGTAAAATCATGACTTCAGAATTACTTGGCTTAGGTTTAATTGACAAAGCCGATGTTCAGAACGAAAACCCTGATTGGCCAGCTTATAAAAAATATTTCATGCACGGAACTTCTCACCACATGGGGCTTGACACGCACGATTACGGGTTACTTCATGAACCAATGAAAGCCAACATGGTTTTTACGGTTGAACCGGGAATTTATATTCCGGCTGAAGGTTTCGGAATTCGTTTGGAGGATAATCTTGTAGTTCAGGAAAAAGGAGAACCTTTTAACCTTATGCGTAATATTCCGATTGAAGTCGATGAAATCGAGAGTTTGATGAATGAATAAATAAAATAAAGCCCTTAATATTTTAGATTATTAAGGGCTTTATTTTTATAAATGTTTATTTATCCGATTTTTGAAATTTGAAGATCCAATTGAAATTTGCCGTCAGCTTCGTTTCCGTTGATCAATTCAAAAAGCTCCAAAGCTCTTCTTGCGTTCTTCTCTTCTTCTCTTTGCTCAGCTACATACCACATCATAAAATCTTCTGTAGCATAATCATTCTCAGCTCTACATTTTGCAATTACTTTATTGATTGCCTGAGTAACTGCAATTTCGTTTTGCAAAGCAATTTCAAATACTTCCCTAAAAGAAGCAAATTCTTGCTGTACTTCTGGAACAGATGGTGTAATTGCAATCCCTCCCATATCTGTAATGAATTTAAAAATTTTTAGAAAATGTTCTCTCTCTTCTTCAGCCTGCTTATACAAGTACGATGCTGTATTGGCATAACCATTTCTATCCAGCCATGCAGCCATAGCTAAATATTTATTAGAAGCGTCACTTTCTATTTTTGCTTGTAAATTCAATATATTTTCTATTCCTTCAACTAATGAAGTACTTGTTCTTAGTAAATCTTTCATAATCTTCAATTTTTATACATGTAAAATTACAAAATTAAAGACGACAACTGTAAATACCTGAAAATTTGGATTTAATCTAAGTAAGAATCTAAATAAGCTCGACGTTGACAGTATTACAAAGCAACGAATGTAAAGTAAGGGTAAATTTAGTTCCGTTTAATAAATCTCTTAACTGCACTATTTCGCAGATCGTAAGATTTCTGGAAAAATTTCTTTTGGTAGTTTCAATCAATTGTGCATCTGACTGATCAGACAAGTCATAAAGCATATTGAGAATGTCAACGCTATTAACCTTTCTTTGAAAAATCAAAAAATCATGAATTTTATAGCTTGACACTGTATCAACAAAATTGATAATTATACTATTAGTCAAATCACATTGATAACTGTATCCTTTTTCGGTTTCAAATAATACTTTGGTGGTCAAATCACTAACTAATGCCATTCTGATAAAATATAATAACGGTGCAAAAATATAGAATTTAAAGCAATAAAAAACATAATTAAGACTAATTTAAAATAACAAAATCATTTAATGTTCTTAAAACAGCTGAAGTCTCTCAAATATTGTAACATTTTACAGTATTATTAGTCTAATTTTAAAAACAAAAAATTAGAAATTATGCAAGCGCACGAAATAGATTATCAGATTTTTGGAGAAGAAATGCAGTACGTTGAAATTGAACTAGACCCGCAGGAAATTGTAATTGCCGAGGCTGGGAGCTTTATGATGATGGAAAACAACATCCAGATGGAAACTATATTTGGAGACGGTTCTCAACAACAAGGTTCAGGTTTGTTTGGCAAACTTTTAAACGCAGGTAAAAGAGTTCTTACTGGTGAAAGTTTGTTTATGACGGCTTTTTTAAATCAAGGAAATAGCAAAAGCAAAGTTTCGTTTGCATCTCCATATCCCGGAAAAATCCTTCCGATTGATTTAACTCAATTTCAAGGTAAATTTATCTGTCAAAAAAGTTCCTTTTTATGTGCTGCCAAAGGTGTTTCTGTCGGAATAGAATTCTCTCAGAAATTAGGACGCGGATTATTTGGTGGAGAAGGTTTCATTATGCAAAAAATAGAAGGAGATGGAATGGCTTTTGTCCATTCTGGCGGAACAATGGCAAAAAAAGAACTAGCGGCAGGTGAAGTCTTAAAAGTGGATACGGGTTGTATTATTGGTTTTACCAAAGATGTCGATTATGACATTGAATTTATAGGCGGAATCAAAAACTCTATCTTTGGAGGAGAAGGTTTGTTTTATGCAACCTTAAAAGGCCCTGGTATTGTTTACATCCAATCTTTACCATTTAGCAGATTAGCTGACAGAATCATTGCATCGGCACCGAGATCAGGTGGAAATGACCGTGACGAAGGAAGTTTGCTAGGCGGACTCGGAAATCTTTTGGATGGCGATAATCGCTTTTAAACTAATACGATTTACAAACGGCTTTCATTTCTGAAAGCCGTTTTTTATTAAGAAATAAATTCAAAAATCAAACTCCTTTTTTTCTTATTTAAAATCTGTATTGTCTTTTACTTTTTTAAGACTTTAAATGTTTGTGTGTTTTCACCAGCTTTAACTTTCACAAAGTACAATCCCTTAATGCCGTTTATCGTTAAATCAAGTTTTGTAGCATCAATTGCTTTTTCTTCACTTATTTTTTTTCCGGTAACATCGTATACCTCTACTGCTATATTGCCATTAAAGCTTTTTAAATCTAAAGAAATTCTCCCAGACGTTGGATTAGGGTAAACTATGGCATTTGATGACTTTGTGAAATTACCTGTTGATAATGTTTTCTCGTATCTTACAATCCCACAGCTTTCATCAAAATGAGAAACAGTTCCATCTATACCATTAGTACTTATAGTACTGCCAAAACTGCTGTAATTATTTGTTCGCATATTACTGCATAAATAAAATGACCCATCTGCTGCCTTAAAAAAATCATATATATTAATTAAAGGTACAGTAGCATGATTACGATTATCACCATTAGCAGTGATTTTTTTCAAATTTCCTGATAAATCATAAGTAGCTAAAAAGAAATCATATTCACTAATTGTTAAATCATAATTCTGTAAGTCGCCAGTAATAAAAGTGCTGGTTCCTGTGCCTCCACCAATGATATGCAAGTTATCTTTATCCTTAATAATTTTACTTCCTCCGCTATGTCCGTATTTATTTCCTGTTATCCATTCGCATGTACCAACAGAATTAACTTTTGCCAGGAAAAAGGTTCCTATGTTTTTTTGAGTAATTGTTCCGTTGGCATTTTCAAAGGATTGAGCAGCCTTTTCACTATCACAAAAATTACTGCCTGTAATATAATTATTACCTTCCTCATCAGTAACCATTCCACCAAATGAGACATTATCATCTGATGCGTTTACTGTATTACTTCTTGTTTTCCATTGCAAAATACCCTCTTTATTGTATTTAACTAAAAACATTTTAGAACCGTATCCTTCAAATCCTTTTAGGATCTGTGGCGTTGTAGTATTGCCGACAGAATATAAGTTCATATCAAACTCATAATTTCCACCAATATAAATATCATTATTATTATCAATACCAATATCTACAATACCTGCATTATTTACATGAAAAAGCGTAATTCCTGTATACCAAAGAACGTTTCCAAGAGGTGATATTTTTATTAATGTTAAATTATCAGCTTGTGAAGTTGCCATTTTTTGTGTAATTACTGTCGTTTTAACACCATTCAAATAAAGCTGGTGTTTCTCTGAATACTCATAATTTAAACTTAAAGTTGTAACTAAATTATTGTCTTTATCAATATAAAGTTTTTTTGCCAAGGGATCATTTTCGTCACTTGTTAATCTCCAAATAATTTTTCCCTGCTTATCAAGTTTCATAATATAGCCGTTATTTCGACTTGAACCAATTATGGGACTTACCTTTATTCTTTCACCTTTGTTATCTATAAATGTACCTTCATGGGTACCACATATATATATGTTTCCGTCATGATCAACTACAGAAGAAAATATTTTATCCCTGTCGCGGTTTTCTGGCGAGTGTTCCGTACTAACAATCCATTTTAAGGCTCCTTTTCTATCATATTTGGTTAAAAAACTTCCTTTTTTGTTCCTGAAATCAGATTTCACTCCAATTTTCGAATCAAATATCTGATCATTAAATCCACCTGATACTAAAAATCCATCTTCTGTAGGAGTTAATCCGTAATTGCCTTCATATTCATAACCATTCCATTCAGAATCGACTCCGTCATTAACTAATGTCCAGCAATCACTTGTATTTTCATTTTCCTTATAAATATATGGGCCTTCTTTTTCTGCCGCATCATAACAATCATTGGCAGACCATACTTCCATATTTACTTTTGTCTGTCCATAATTTGCAAAACTCAAACTCTGCGCTGCTCCTTGTGCTGTAGTAATTGATGAATTTGGAGAAAAAGCCCATTGGTATTTTACAGCTTCATTAGCCTTTTCATAAAAAGTAACAATTTCATTTGGCTTTGCATTTATTACATCTTTATGAAAATCAGCTTTTGTTTCTTCAACAACAATTTTAAATCTCCCGTTAAACTTGGTAGCACATGGACCTAACGTGTTTTTTGCTTCAATATAATAGTCACCGGTTAAATCAATAAAGTCTGTCGTAAATTTTAACGTACCTCCATTACCTAGACCACTACCATAAGAAACTCCATCATCATTTTTTCTAAAAACATAAGTTATGTCTTGCTGAGAATCTAAAACCTCTACCTCAATTTTCTCACTTTTACACAATAGGTAATCACTTATACTAACCTTTTTATCGCCATCCGGATAAGTCACTATCTTAATTATTTTAGTATCACTAACTTCGACTCCTGCAGCGTTTATAGCCACAAGCTTTACTTTGTACTCACCCGTTTTTGTAAAAGTATATCTTAACGAACCGCTAATTTCCTTTGTAAGCTGTACATCGTCAAGAAACCATTTACACTGATTTATCGTTCCAAATGTACCATACATATAGATCTGAGTATTTACACATCCTCCCGTTGCATTTAATTTTACAAAAGGATATGTTGTACCTCCATAATTCGTAGTTTTTAGTATAACACCTCCTTTACCAAAAGCATATACAATACTACCATCTCTAAAAAAATTGGCAATATCATATTTTAAAGAACTAGGTTGCCATTCTAATACATTTATATCGATAGATCCTTTAAATATTCCATGATCAGTAGCTATAAATAAATTTGAATTTGACTCTGTTATTCCGTTACCATTCAAAGGTCCAAAGTCATAATTTGTATTGGCTAACATCGCTTCCCTAGCCACTTTAGTATAAGTGTAACCATCTCCAACAGCATGCGTAAGACCATTTGATGAAAAATAAACTCGCTTATTATTAGCTCCAGGAGTTAAAACATCAACAAACTTGTATTCGCTGTTAAAAATTTCACTGTATAATATCTTATTGGCTGTTGCAATTTTACATTTGTCACCATATATTGAAATAGAAGAAAAATTATCAGTTGAAATATTTCGCACCTCTTCAATCTTTGTTGAATTAAATTTAATAATTAACCCATTATCTCCAACAGCGTAATAATTACCCCAATTAGACGTAATATTATTTAATGAGCTACCAGATTCTCCAATATACATTATTTCATAAGCCATTGATGGGAAAGCTATTTTTATAAGTATTGCTTTATGAGTAACTTTATCATAACCGCAGACAAATGCATAATTAGGACCATACGGATTGTATCCTGTAGTATAACAATGATTAAAACTTGTATTTTGATAAATTTTAGCATTTTCACTATTATCTGTTATTTCAAACTTTTGCCAATTATTAGCAGCGTCGCCCGTGGTAGAATAATAAAGCCCGTTTGAGCTTGATGCTAATCCATTATTCCCTAAAAAAACAAGGCCGGTTAAATCATCTGTCAAACCAGTATCTAATTTTATCCATTGACAAAAAGCAAACTGAATATTTAATAGAAAAAAAGCATAGAGTAAAGTTGATCTCATATATTTTAGTAGGTTAATTGTTAAAAAAAACAGGGTAAAGCTAATCAATTTTAAATTCCTTACAAGTTGACAAACTACGATTTGTTAAAACTTAAACAGATTTGTATTAAAAAACGAAACGTCGCATATTTAGTAAGAGATAAAACACAATACCGATTAATTATTATCAAAACACTATTTTTGTATAAATTATTAAACGATGAAAAATATCCTATATAAAAACACTAAGATATCCTTTGCTGATTCTGGCGAAGGAACAGCAATTATATTTCTTCACGGCTTTTTGGAAAACAAAAAAATGTGGAAGGATTATGTTGCTCTTTTCTCAAAAAATTATCGTGTAATTACCATCGATTTATTAGGTCACGGCGAAACAGAATGTCTAGGCTATGTACATGAAATGGAAGAAAATGCAAATGCCGTTAACCAGGTTTTAGAACATTTAAATATTGAAAAAGCCATTATTGTTGGTCATTCTATGGGAGGTTATGTTGGTTTGGCTTTCGCCGAATTATACCCTGAGAAGATCCAAAAATTAGTTTTATTGAATTCTACTTCGAAAGAAGATAGCGCCGAGAAAAAATTAAACAGAACCCGGGCCATTAAAGCGGTAAAACAGAATTATGTAAATTTTGTTAGCCTTGCAATTGCAAATTTATTCAGTGAAAACAACAGAACGCGTTTTGCTTCTGAAATTGAAAAAGCAAAAGTACAAGCTTTAAAAACGCCTTTGCAAGGAATTGTAGCTTCGCTTGAAGGAATGAAAGTAAGAAAAGACAGAGAGACACTTTTACAAAAAAATCTTTTTCCGGTTTTACTCGTTTTAGGCAAGAAAGATCCCGTTTTAAATTATGAAGAAAGCCTTGCCCAAATCGAAAATACAACCGTAGAACTTGTTTCATTTGAAGACGGGCACATGAGTCATATTGAAAATAAGGAAGAGTTAGAAATTGTACTGTCTGATTTTTTCAATAAATAAAAATCAAGAAAAGCTGTTCCAATAGTATTGGAACAGCTTTTTCTTATTAGTACAGCTTAAAATCAAAGCAATAATTTCAAAAACTGTTTAAGGGATTTTTTCTTCGAAAGGAATGTCAATATCAAAAATCTCGTTTAAAAGCAAAGCTATTTGTTCTAAATAATTATTGAGAATTTCCGGAGTTATTGTAATAGTAAGTTCCTTATCTTCCTTAAAACCAAAAGGAAGAAATCCGGATTTTAGATTTTTAAACGAAATAATTCCAACTTCAATCGGAATATCTTTCATTTCGGTTTCAAACATAAACGCATAAGCCAAAACCTGAATAATTTTGTCGTTTTTAAGCTCTTCTGTCAATCCATTCCATGATTTCAGTATAACATTTGTTTTTTCTACTTTTCCGGTCTTATAATCAATAATTCGTATTTTCCCGTTACGCAATTCAATTCTATCCACATTTCCTTTAATTAAAACCGGAAAAGGCAAACTCGGATGATTGAATTCACGACCAAAAGTTTGTTCTAAAGCAATAATCTGAACGGCATCTCCATTTTGAATTGATTCTAATTCCATTTTCAGAAAATTAGAAACATTTCGTTTTGCAACTTCAAAAGCCAGAAGATTACGGCCTTTTTTAATTTCACCTTCTTTATAAACTAATTTGAATTGCTTTAAAACTTCATCATCCAATAATTTAAAGCAATTTGAAATATCGGTCTCTGAAATAAATTTACCAATAAATGGCTCATATAATGTTTTTAAAGTCTCATGAATTATAGTTCCAAGAGTATTTAGAGCAATATTTTCTTCAACTTCTTCGACTTCTCGAATCCGCAGAATTTTTTGAAAATAAAAATCAATCGGATTTCGAATATAACTTGTTAAAGCCGAAGGAGAAAAACCCGTCAATGCAATTTCTTTTAAACGCTCCATCACTCCCTCCGACTTCGAAACCACCATCGGTTGATATGCCGTTGTGGGCAAAGCTGGATTATAAATATCAAAAGTAAGATTGTGCTTCGGTTGTTTTTCGACCTCTAATTGCGTGATAAAACGACTGCGTTCACCGGCATCTAAACCATCATTTTCGGTATTATATATTAGATAAATATTTTTGGCTCTTTGCAATAAATGGTAAAAGTGATAGGTATAAATAGCATCTTTTTCTTTAAATGTTGGCAAACCTAATTCTTTCTTAACATCATAAGGAATAAATGAATTCTGGGATTTCCCGGCAGGAAATTTCCCTTCGTTCATAGATGTTACAATAACTGTATCGAAATCTAAAACACGGCTTTCCAGAACTCCCATAATTTGCAGTCCTCGAAGAGGCTCGCCTTCAAAAGAAACTTCTGCAACGTCTATAACTTGTTTGTAAATCGCATACAACGTATCAATATTATCAATATGCTGATGCTTGGAATAATAATTAATCAATTTGTTAATTACCTTAAAGATTGCGTAAACAAAAGCTTTAGCAATTTTTTCTTCTTCATTATCGTTGCTGAAATTTTCTTTTATCAAAAGCAAAAGTGCCGAAATATTCTCCAAAACAGCAACTGCACCACTTTCCCATTTTTGAAACAATAGGTGGAACAAAGCTGTAGAATTAGATCCAAGTTCAATAAGTCTGTTATGGGTTATAAAAGTGTAATTATTCTCTTTAATAATCTTTACTAAATTGTTTGCATTTGCATAAGGTTCAACTAATGGATGTGTTAAAACATCAAGTACATCTTTATAATAAAACACATAGCTCTCCCCTTTTCTGGAAAGCGCATTAGTATGCATCTTAAACAATTTTGCAATTAATATTTGCGATGGATTATTTTTACCCGAATAACCCATTGTTATATTTAATGCTCCAACCGAAGATGGCAAAGCATACAAAACCGGCATTAATAAATTTTCTTCACCTAAAACAATTGCAACTTTATCAAGAGATGTTTCCAGCATTTCCTTTATTATGCTATCTATAATATTACCAGCCAATTTAGCCTGCCCGATAGTCTTGGGAGTTCCAATTACATGAATGTTTTTAGATTGAGAAAAGTCATCTACAATCCACTCAAAAGAATTTGATTTATAATATTTCCAGTTCTCTTTAAAACGTCTTACAAATAAACCAGCATCATGATATGGATCATTTAAAAAAGTTTGATCAGCATCCCAATAAATTTTAGCCTGATCAAGAGCCAAAAGATGCTGTACAATTTTTTCTTCAGCCGCATTTAAAGCATTAAAACCCGCAAATACAAAAACACGATTTGAAATAGTATTCGAAAAATGATTTAGATTATTAACTGCTTCGCGGTAAATTAAACCCTGATAACCAATTGCTTTATTTAATAAATGATCATACAATGAATTATAATAAAGAGGCAGTAGTTTCCAAAAATCAATATAATTTTCTAAAAGTTTTGTTTTGTTTTCTACCTCTATTCCCCATTTTTTAATATCCTCAATGTCTTTCAAATAAGACAGAACATGAGATGGTTCTAATAAATAGCGATCGATTTCATTAAAATCCTGCAAAAGAGTTTTAGCCCAGTTGGCAAACAATTCAAACGACTGTTGATTTTGTTTTTCTGTTACAGAAAGATAAACTTCATAAAACTCAAACAAAAGTTCGATAGAGTCAACGGATCTGATTGAAGCCACATCCTGAACAAATTCTTCAATACTAATAATTTCCGGAGAAAGAATAGTTTGTTTAGTTTCTTTTTTTAAAGCTTCTATTAAAAAAACTTTTGCTCTTTTATTTGGGAGAATAATAGTAGTTTCCGCCAATTTAGCCGAATAGTTCTCAATTATAACATTAGCTATTTTTTCGAGAAAAGAAGAATTTATCATTTGATAAAAATAAAAAAAGCCATTCAATTAAGAATGGCTTTTCTGTATTATTTACAAAGTAAATTATAGTTTACCTTGGTATTTAGAACCAATGTGTCTAATTTCAGTTCTTCTGTTTTGTGCTTTACCTGCAGCAGTTTTGTTACTTGCAACTGGTTGAGACTCACCGAAACCTTTAGATACTAAGTTATCAACATTTACTCCTCTTTCGATCAAAGCGTTCATAACAGCAGCAGCTCTCTCTTCAGAAAGTTTTTGGTTCAATTTATCAGAACCATCACTATCTGTGTGACCTTCAATAGAGAATTTCGCGTTTGGATAGTTTTTAAGGATTTCTTTGATAGCATCTAATCTAGCTGGAGTTTCTTTGTCTCCTGTTTTGAAAGTAGCTTTTCCTGAGTTGAAGTAGATTGCTCTAGCTTGAACTTTAAGATCTTCTAAAGCTTCAGAAGTAACTTCTGGACAACCTCTGTTAGAAGCAGGACCGTAAACTGTAGGACAATCATCATCTTTGTCTAAAACACCATCTTTATCAGCGTCTAAGAAAGGACAACCACCATTTTCTTTAGGACCAGCAACTGTAGGACATTTGTCATCTTTGTCAGCGATACCATCACCGTCAGCATCTGGACAACCTTTTAAAGCAGCTAAACCAGCAACATCTGGACAAGCATCATCTTTATCAGCAATTCCGTCTCCGTCAGTATCAGGACATCCGTTTAATGCAGCTAAACCAAATACATCTGGACAAGCATCACTAGCGTCAACGATTCCGTCTCCATCAGTATCAGGACATCCGTTGAATTGTTTTAAACCTGCAACATCTGGACAAGCATCATCTTTATCGTAGATTCCGTCTCCGTCAGTATCTTTACCTCCAAATTTGAAGATAAGACCTGCAGTATGTTGGAAATGAGATGGAGCGTCTGGAACACCAGCAGCATCTTCTCTATCTCCACTAACTGCCCATTTGTATTTTGAAGCAAGTTCAAGACCAATAGCATCTGTAAACCAGAAAGTAATTCCAGCACCTGGATTTACTGTTCCGTAGCTACTATCACCAAAGAAAGTATAACCTCCACCAACAGATAACGAAGGATCAACTACTTTAGATTTGATTAATTCCTGGAAGCTATATTTAATAGTAGCATCAATTCCATAATACATCAAATCACCAGGATTAGTAACAACATTACCTCTACCGTCATGCCCTGGAGCAGATGGAGCAAAAGTAACATATTTATCAATTTTGTTTACTGACCCTTGTAAACCTACAGAGAAACCACTTCCTACGTATCTAGACACACCAATGTAAGATAGAGAAGGAAGAATATTCCAGTTGTCTTTTACAGCAAATGGCTGCGAAAAATGTTGATCAAAGAACCCACTTCCAGCACCAGAACTGGTTCTAGTGTCTACGGCATTAACTCCAAAAGAGATAGCCCATGGATTGTTACTGTCTTGCGCGTGAGAAGTTAACCCCATCACCATCATCACAGCAACTAAAAGTTTGTTAAGATGTTTCATACTTAATTTTTTTAATTACAATTTAGTTAATTACAGACAAAAGTAACACCAAATTTTTTAAATACAAAATGAAATGTTAAAAAAAACCTACAAAAATTATTTAAAATGGGAATTATATAACTTTTAACATTTTTCCTACTGATATAAAAGCATTTATTGCTTTATCCAAATGTTCTTTAGTATGAGCGGCCGATAATTGAACTCTAATTCTCGCTTTATCTTTTGGAACGACCGGAAAGAAAAACCCAATTACATAAACTCCTTCCTTCAAAAGCTCATTTGCCATTGTCTGCGACAACTTTGCATCATATAACATAACCGGTACTATAGCAGAATCGCCATCTATAATATCAAAACCGGCTTTCTTCATACCTTCTTTGAAATAATTAGTATTCCATTCTAATTTGTCTCTTAAAGAAGTGTCTTTCTCTAGCAACTCAAAAACTTTAATGGAAGCTCCAACAATTGCCGGAGCAAGTGAATTTGAAAACAAATAAGGACGTGAACGTTGGCGCAGCAATTCGATAATTTCTTTTTTCGCAGTAGTGTATCCTCCCATCGCACCACCTAGTGCTTTACCTAGAGTACCTGTAATAATATCGACTCTACCCATTACACCTTTTGCTTCAAGAGTTCCTTTTCCTGTTGCACCAATAAATCCGGCAGCGTGGCATTCATCAACCATTACCATTGCATCATACTTGTCTGCCAAATCGCAAATTTTATCCAAAGGCGCCACAAGACCATCCATTGAGAAAACACCATCGGTAACAATTAATTTAAAACGGGCACCAGCTTCATTGGCTTTAATTAATTGTTGTTCCAAATCTTCCATATTGCTATTTTCATAACGATATCGGGCTGCTTTACACAAACGTACACCATCTATAATAGAAGCGTGATTTAAACTATCTGAAATAATGGCATCATTTTCTCCCAATAAAGGTTCAAAAACCCCACCGTTAGCATCAAATGCTGCTGCATATAGAATCGTATCTTCGGTACCATAAAATTCTGCAATCTTTTTTTCCAATGTTTTATGAATATCCTGTGTACCGCATATAAAACGTACAGACGACATTCCAAAACCATGCGTATCCATCGCATCTTTTGCAGCCTGAACAACATCCGGATGCGAAGAAAGTCCTAAATAATTATTGGCACAAAAATTCAAAACTTTTTCTCCTGTTGAAATTGTAATTTCTGCATCTTGTGCAGACGTTATAATTCTTTCTTTTTTGAAAATCCCGTTTTCTTCAATTGTCTGCAGCTCGCTTTGCAGATACTCTTTAATTTTACCGTACATTTTAATATATTTAATATGTTAAAAATTAACAAGTTAACCCTGTAGACTTCTTAACACCTGATTAATTTTATCACAAATTTACCACATCGATTTCGGTTCCAATATATACTAATGCCCTTTTTAACACTTTGTATCCTAAATCCTCAATTGCATTCTGATATTCTTGAATTTGCTGTGTGTATTTTGAGTTTATTGCCCCTGTTTTATAATCCAACAAATATGCTTCTTTGTTTTGGGTTAAAACGATTCGGTCCGGTTTTAAAATCTTCCCTTCTTTTTGTACGATTGTCTGTTCGTTCAGAATGTTATTTTTTCCATCAAAACAAATATTCAATTCAGGGTGATTTACTATTTCCAGAAGTGTCTGCAGGACTTTTTCGGACTGATCAAAATTTATCAAACCATTCTCTAATGCTTTTGTCACTGCCAAATCAACATCTGATTTATCTTTTATAAAAGCTAAAATCTCATGAACTATATTTCCATAAGATATAGCTTCCTGTTGATGTGTTCCCCACATTAAGGATTCTCTTTGCGCAATTTTTATATTTTTCGGATTTAAAACTTCTGAAACAACAGGAATAGTTTTAACCAAATTCAATACTTCACCTGAAATAGAAAGTCTTTTTCTATCTCCAAATTTGTATTCTAATTTTTCTGAGTCATAAACTCCTTTATGCATCAAATATTTAATAAAGAAAGAAGCCATATTATTTGGAAATTCTCCATCTTTTTTCTCGTTTAAGGATTGGGATATCACATATAGTTGCTCCTCGGCACGAGTTAATGCTACATACAAGACATTAATATTATCCAGTAATTCTTCTTGTTTTTTCAGATTAAAAACCGACGAAGCACTTTCGCCAAAACCTTCAACTGCACTGCTATTATCTATCAAAGCTTTTGGAACGCCTAAATCAGCATCTTCGGCATCAAGCCATAATTTATCTTTGGGTTTTCTACTATAATCTTCTTCTGCAAAGGGCATAATTACGACAGGAAACTCCAAACCTTTTGATTTATGAATAGTCATAATTCGAACAGCATTATTTCCTTCCGGAGATGGGATACTGAATTTGTGTGCATTTTTA
>Ga0247738_10000243_pt1 | contig 22673 bp, 24 predicted proteins | sample UWRJL013104B2_FD_180936 | JGI IMG/M metagenome (GOLD analysis project Ga0247738, IMG submission 180936) | Plant litter microbial communities from Arlington Agricultural Research Station in Wisconsin, United States - UWRJ-L013-104B-2 | ecosystem: Environmental > Terrestrial > Plant litter >...
CTGGACGCCGCGGTGGCGCCGTTCCTGTCTGCGGAGCAGGACGAGTCGTCGGCAGAGCACCTCGCCGAGCTCGTCGACAGCGGGTGGGTGGTGGTGGCGCAGACGCGCTACCAGCTCACCGACCGCGGCAGCACCGCCCTCGACCGGCTCTCGGCCGTGGTCGGCGCCCAGCGCACCCAGATCACCCAGGGACTCACGCAGGAGCAGTACGACGAGACGCTGCGAGTGCTCGAGACGATGGCCCGCAACCTGGGCTGGAGCGACTGAGCTCCCCGCCCGATCACCGCGTGAGGTACGCCCACCAGATCATGAGCATCGTCACCACGAACCCCGTGACGAAGTTGAGCAGCAAGAACCGCCGCCAGCCGCGGTTGGCCGTCTCCGAGGCGGCATCCGTGACGTTCCAGAACGGCGCGCACACCGCGGCGTAGGGCAGCACGAGCACCGCGGCGAGCGGGCCGGGCCAAGCGGTGAACAGCAACAGCACCCCGCCGAGCAGGTACAGGATGACCGAGAGCCGGGCCGTGGCGCGCGCCCCGATCACCGTCGCGATGGACGAAATGTCGGCCTCGCGGTCGGCGATCACGTCCTGCACCGCCCCGAACGCGTGCGAGGCCGCTCCCCACAGGAAGAACGCCGCGAGCAGCGCCCACAGCTGCGGCGTGAACACCGCGCCCGCGAGGACGAGGCCGTACACGGCCGGCGAGACGAAGTGCGTGCTCGACGTGATCGAGTCGAGGAACGGGCGCTCCTTGAAGCGCAGCCCCTTGGCCGAGTAGGCGATCACGGCGAAGACGCTGCTGGCGAGCACGAGCCACGAGAGCGGGCTGCCCACCAGCACGAGGTAGACCAAGAACGGCACGTTGGTGACGACGGCCGCGATGATCGTGGGCCGGTGCATCCCCCGATCGAGAAGTGCCCCCTCGACCCCGCCCTTGCGCGGGTTGCGCAGGTCTGACTCGTAGTCGAAGACGTCGTTGATGCCGTACATGGCGAGGTTGTACGGGATGAGGAAGTACAGCGAACCCACTATGAGGGTTACATCACCCTCCCGCGCGGTGAGCAGGTAGGCGGCCGCGAACGGGAACGCCGTGTTCACCCAGCTGAGCGGGCGGGACGACACGAAGAGCGCCCTAAGCACGATCGGTCCCTGGTGACGCCGCCGCTCGACCGCCGAGCAGCGCCCACAGTGACGGCAGGCCGATCACCGCGGCGATCGCGTAGGCGAAGTCCTCGAGGGGCGCGACCCCGAGGAACGCCCCGCTGATGAGCGCCTCGTTGTACGCGACGAGCCCCACGGAGATCATGATGTTGTCGAACACGGCCGTCATCACGAGCACGACCGCGAGGGTGATGCCGACGGATGCCCAGCGCACGCGACGCACGGCGAGAAGAGCCACCACGAGCACGACGGCCAGGAAGATCGTGTTGAGGCCCCCGTAGGTCATGCGCGCCCACCGGGTTTCGCAGTGGCCGCGCGCGGCCTGCTCAACCAGCCGTAGATGTTCATCGTGAGGTAGCAGAGCAGGGTCAGGAAGAAGACCTCCTCCACCGGCACCTCCGGGGCGATCTGCAGCCCCGTCATGAAGGCCGTCTCGCCGCGGAAGAAGATGCCGCCGCCCACCCCGGCCAGGTCCCACACGAGGAAGAACAGGATGCCCGCCACGAGCACGATCGCGGCGCGCCGGGCATCCCGCCAGAAGAACAGCCCGAACCGCCGGTCGAGCACGACCATGCCCGTGAGGGCGATGAGCAGGGCGAGGAGGTAGAGGACGATCACGCTTCGGGAACCTCAGCGGGCCGGGTGAGGGGCTCCGGCAACGGGCCCGTGGAGACGTCGCCGCGCAGGCGCTTCACGAGCAGCTCGGCGCTGATCAAGCACATGGGCAGCCCGATGCCCGGGATCGTGGACCCGCCCACGTAGTACAGGCCCTTGACCTTCTTGGACACGTTGCCGGCCCGGAAGAACGCGCTCTGCTTGAGGGTGTGGGCGGGGCCGAGCGCGGTGCCGCGCCAGGCGTTGAGCTCGTCGGCGAAGTTGCCGGGGCCCACGGTGCGCCGCACGGTCACGCGCGAGGCGAGGTCGGGGATGCCCGTCCAGTCGGCGATCTGCGCGATGACCTTGTCGGCCAGCACCTCGATGCGGGTGTCACCGTCGCCGTCCGTGTCGCCGCGGCCGATCGTCGGATCCGCCGGGATCGGCACGAGCACGAACACGTTCTCGAAGCCCTCCGGCGCGACGTCCGGGTCGACACCGCTCGGCTTGCAGATGTACAGCGACGCGGGGTCGGGCACGGAGGGGGTGTCGGAGAAGATCGCGTCGAACCCCGTCTTCCAGTTGCGCGTGAAGAGCAGGTTGTGGTGCTCGAGCTGGGGCAGCTCGCCCTCGATACCGAGGTACAGCAGCAGCGCGCTGGGGCCGGGGGTGCGGTCATCCCAGTACGCCTGCGGGTAGGTGCGTTCGCCGGCGATGAGCAGTTTCGTCTCGGTGTGGTGCAGGTCGGCGGCCGACACCACGATGTCGGCATCCGCGAAATCGACGTGGCCGTCGGCGTCGAGGTAGGTGACGCCCGTGGCGACCCCGTTCTCGACGACGATGCGCGTGACCTCAGCACGCGTGATGATCGTGACGCCCTCCGCCCGCGCGAGGTCGGCGATCGACTCGATGACCCGGGTGAACCCGCCCATCGGGTACAGCACGCCGTCGGCGAGGTCGAGGTGGCTCATGAGGTGGTACATGCTGGGGGTGAGATACGGCGACGAACCGAGGAAGACGGCCGGATACCCGAGCACCTGCCGCAGGCGGTTGTCCTTGAAGCGGCGCTTGACGAACGTGGAGAGCGGCTGCAGCAGGAGCTTGACGAAACGGGCGCCGTGGCTGAGCACGTCCCTCGTGAGCAGGGGCCGGAAGTCGGCGAAGGTCGTGTACAAGAACCGCGCCTTCGCGAGCTCGTAGACCTCGCGCGCCGAGTCGAGGTAGGCCCTCAGGCGCGCGCCCGCACCCTTCTCGATCCCCTCGAAGAGGGCGATGTTGTCGTCGACCTCGGTCGAGATGTCGAGCGGCTCGTCGACGCCCTCGAAGAACACGCGGTAGCCGGGGTCGAGCGTGATGAGCTTGAGCTGCTCGTCCGCGCTCGTGCCGAGCAGCTTGTAGAAGTGGTCGAACACCTCGGGCATGAGGTACCACGACGGCCCGGTGTCGAAGCGGAAGCCGTCGTGCTCCCACGAGCCGGCGCGGCCGCCGAGCTGAGAACGGCCCTCGAGGAGGGTGACGGTGTGGCCCTCGCGCGCGAGCAGGGCGGCGCTCGCGAGCCCGGCGATGCCGCCGCCGATCACCACGACCGCGCTCACGCCCGCCGCCCCAGTGCCGCGGCGAGCGCGAGCCTCGCCTTGACGGGGTTCGGCACGCGCACGCGCGCGCTCACGAGCTGGCTCGCGGGCGTCGCGCGCAGGCGGGCGGAGAGCTCCGCGAAGAGCGATTGGGCGAGCGCGACGGCGCGGCGCGAGCTGCGCGGCAGGTCGGGCACGACCGCCGCCGAGACGGCGAGGTCGGCGTCGATGTCGTCGAGCAGCCGCGCCTTGGTGGCCTCGTCGAACGAGTCGACCGCCACATCCGGGAAGTAGCTGCGGCCGAGAGTCTCGAAGTCGGCGGCGAGGTCCCTCAGGAAGTTGACCTTCTGGAACGCCGCACCCAGCGCCCGGGCACCGGTCTCGAAGCGTGCGACGTCGGTCACCGGCTCCCCGGCCAGGAACGCCCGCAGGCACATGAGGCCCACGACCTCGGCGGAGCCGTACACGTAGCGCTCGAAGCTCTCGCGGTCGTGCTGCTTCTGGCTCAGGTCCATGCGCATTGACTCGAAGAACGGCGCGGTCAGCTCCGCGCCGAACGACACCTCCCGCGCGGTCAACGCGAACGCGTGCACGACGAGGTTCGAGCTGAACCCGATCTCCAGGGCGAGCTCCGTCTCGACCTCGAGCTCGTTGAGGGCCCGGGCCGCCTGCAGGGTGTCGACCTTCGCGCCGCCGTCCACGATCTCGTCGGCCACCCGCACGAGCGCGTAGATGTTCTCCACGTGCTGGCGCACGCCGACACCGAGCAGGCGGGACGCGAGGCCGAACGAAGTGGAATAGCGGTGGATGACGATGCTCGCGGTCTCCTCCGCGACACGGTCGTACAGGCTCTCTCTCACTTGACCCTTCCGAGCACCGCGTCCGCGACGGGATGCAGTTCCGCGCGCAGCGCGGCGGGGATGTGGGGTTCGGCCAGCCGGGCGAGGGCGCGGTTGGCGTAGTAGCGGGCGAGGCCCTCGGCGAACGACTTGGCGCCGCTGGTCACGAGCAGCTGCCGCACCCGCTCTGCGTCCTGCTCGGTGAGGTTGGGATCGCCGATGAGGCTCGCGATGTCCGCCCACTCCCGCGTGCTCGTGGCGTACGCGATGAGCACGGTGCGCTTGCCCTCGCGCAGGTCGCCGATCGTCGTCTTGCCCGTCTCGGCCTCCACACCGAAGACGCCCAGCAGGTCATCCACCAGCTGGTAGGCGATGCCGATCTCGCGACCGAAGTCGCCGAGGGTGGCGATGACCGCCTCGGAGGCGCCCGCGAGGATCGCCCCGGCCTGCAGCGGGCACTCGAACGAGTAGACGGCGGTCTTGAGGCGCTCCATGGTGAGGATGTCGTCCACGCGCGGCACATCGGCGGAGATCTGGAAGTCGACGTCGATGAGCTCGCCCGCCGCCGAGGCGAAGAGGGCGTCATCCATGACCTCGAGCAGGCGGGCGCGCGTGATGTCCGCCACCCCGCTGCGGTCGATGAGGCGGTAGGAGTTGAACAGGGCGAGGTCGCCGGCGATGACCGCCGCGGAGATTCCGCTGTGCTCGGCGACGCGCTCGCTCGTGCCGGCGGCGGTCGCGGCATCCCGGTAGCTGCCGGAGATGTTGGGCACCCCGCGGCGCATGAAGTCGTGGTCGATCACGTCGTCGTGCACGATGAGCGCGGTGTGCAGCAGCTCGAACGCCGCGCCCACGTAGGCGGCGGCCTCGAGGTCTTCGCCACCGAGCGCCTGGTACGCGCACAGCACCATTTTGGGACGGAAGCGCTTGCCGCCGATCGTGTTCTGCTCGAGCGTCTCCCAGAGTTGCACGTACTGCGGACCGAAGGCCGCGGCCCGGTTCTTGGATAGGGTGAAGAAGCGCGCCAGTACGGCGTCGACCTGCACCTGCCTCTCTTCCGAGAGCTTGAGCAGACCAGCACCGTCCATCTAGGCAGACTACCGTGACGCTTCCCGAGCAAGTTGTGCTGGTCGACGAGTCTGGTGCCCCCGTCGGCACGGCGGATAAGATCGCCGTCCACACCGCGGACACCGCGCTGCACCTCGCGTTCTCGTGCCACGTGTACAACGCCGACGGCGAGGTGCTCGTCACCCGGCGCGCGCTCGGCAAGCTCACCTGGCCCGGGGTCTGGACCAATTCGTTCTGCGGGCATCCGGCCCCCGGCGAGACGATGGAGGCCGCCATCGCGCGCCGCGGGATGCTCGAGCTGGGCATCACCGTCTCCGACCTGACCGTGGTGCTGCCGGACTTCCGCTACCGCGCCGTCGACGCCTCCGGCATCGTCGAGAACGAGGTGTGCCCGGTGTACCGGGCCGTTACGGCCGACGCGGTCGTGCCGAACCCCGATGAGGTCGCCGAGTTCGCGTGGGTGTCGCCCGTGTCGCTGCACGATGCGGCGCTCGCGGCTCCGTACGCGTTCAGCCCGTGGCTCGGGTGGCAGTTGGAGCAGCTGGGCCGCCGCTGAACGCGCCACCGCGACCCCGCAGGCGCGCAATCGTCAGGGCGCGCTGATTGCCCGCACGATGCTCGCGACGCCGAACTCCCACGCCTCGTCGACGTCACCGCCGAGGCGGAAGCTGCCGTTGAGTTCCATGCTCACGAACCCGGCGGCCCACGCCGTGAACGTTCTCGCGGCGGTGAGCGCGTTCTGCTCCCCCGCGAGTTCGGAGGCCACCCGCAGCACGGCCGCGCTTGCGGCGGCGCCGAATTCCGGGCCGGGCAGGGGCGCGCCCGCGGGCGGCATCATGACGAGCTGGAAGGCCGCGGGGCGCTCGCGGCCGAAGGCGCGAAAGGCGTTCGCCATCCCGGCGACGGTGCGCTGCGGGTCGAGCCGGGACGCGAGCTCGAGCAGGGTCGACTCCGCGACGAGCCGGATGAGCTGATCCCTCCCCTCCACGCGCTTGTAGAGCGACGGGGGCCGCACGCCCACGCGCTGCGCGACGGCGTTCATCGTGAGGCCCGCGAGCCCCTCGGTCTCGAGCAGGTCGGCGGCGGCGAGCACGATCGCGTCGAGGGAGGTGCGGTCGGGGGTGGGCATCTTCACAGTATAGCTATTGACAGTAGCCATGATGGCTATGTACCGTAGCCATCATGAAACTGGGACCGTCACTCCACCGCATCGGCAACGACATCGTTGCCGTCTACCTCGTGATCACAGAGGACGGCATCACCGTCATCGACGCCGGCCTGCCGGGCCAGTGGCGCGACCTGCTCGCCGAGCTCGCCGCCCTGGGCCGCGACGTGAGCGACATCAAGGGGGTCATCCTCACGCACGGCGACTCCGACCACGTCGGCTTCGCGGAGCAGCTCAGGCGCGACTACGGGGTGCCCGTCTACGTGCACGCGGCGGACGCCGACCGCGCGAAGGGCGGGCCGAAGCCGCAGAACGGCAAGCAGCAGTTCGGGATGGCCACGCTCGGGTTCATGGCCTACTCCATCCGCAAGGGCGGCCTGCGCACCACGTGGCTCACCGAGGTCGTGCCCGTGCACGGCGGCGAGACGCTCGACCTGCCCGGCTCACCCCGCATCATCGCGCTCCCCGGTCACTCCGAGGGCAGCATCGCGGTGCACGTCCCCGTCGCCGACGCCGTGTTCGTGGGCGACGGGCTCACCACGCGCCACGTGCTCACCGGTCGGAAGGGGCCGCAGCCGGCACCGTTCACGGACGAGCCCGAGAGGGCCATCGCATCACTGCAGGCCCTCGTCATGACCGGGGCTACCTGGGTGCTCCCCGGTCACGGTGCCCCGTGGAGCGGTGGAGTCGAGGCCGCGGTAGCGGCGGCCACCGCAGCGGGGTAGGAAGCGCGGGGGTTTCGGCAGGATGCGCCGCCCGGCGACGCCGCATTCCGCCACACCCCCGGCATCTCAGGGGCGGCCGCCGTCAGTTGCCCGCGGCGCCCGCGTCGGTGGAGCGCACGTCGGTGCGGTGGAAGTTCAGGTGGCTGCGCGACGCGGTCGGGCCGCGCTGGCCCTGGTACCGGTTGAGGTAGTTGCCGGAACCGTACGGGTTGTCCACCGGCGAGCTCGTGCGGATGAAGCACAGCTGCCCGATCTTCATGCCCGGCCACAGCTTGATGGGCAGGGTCGCGACGTTGCTCAGTTCGAGGGTGACGTGCCCCGAGAACCCGGGGTCGACGAAGCCGGCCGTCGAGTGCGTCAGCAGGCCCAGACGGCCGAGCGAGCTCTTGCCCTCGAGGCGGGCGGCCACGTCATCCGGCAGCGAGATGAGCTCGAACGTGGAGCCCAGCACGAACTCGCCGGGGTGCAGGATGAACGGCTGGTCGGCGTCGACCTCCACGAGGTGGGTGAGGTCGGGCTGGTCCTCGGCGGGGTCGATGAACGGGTACTTGTGGTTGTCGAACAGCCGGAAGAACCGATCCAGGCGCACGTCGATGCTCGACGGCTGCACCATCTCCAGGTCGAGCGGGTCGAGGGCGATGCGCCCGGCGGCGAGCTCGGCACGGATGTCGCGATCACTGAGAAGCATGCAGTCAGACTAGCTACTCCGAACCCTCGGCCGCGGGTGCTCACTTTCTCTCCAACGGAATCCTGCTCGCATATCGGAGCTCACCCGGACAGCCAGCAACTACAGCCCGAGGGCGGGGTTCGCCGCGCGCAGGGCCTCGAGCGCGGCGGCGGCGACGGCGCGTGAGGCGCTCAGCGAGCGGTTGTCGGAGAGGATCCAGGCGTCGTTCGAGAAGAGGTGGGTCGCGCCGTAGCTCGAGAGTCCGCCGTCGTCCCTCTCGAGTTCGAAGGCCGCGACGTCGCCCGTTGTGGTCTCCGTGAATCCCTCGGCGGTCAGTTCCGACTGCAGGGTCTCGCGCTCGGTGCCGGTGATGCCCGCCACGACGAGCGAGAACGACCCGTCCGAGTTCGGTCCCGCCCAGAGGCAGGCCCGCGAGGGGCTTGCGGTCGACAGCACGACGGGAATGGACTGCACGGGGATGTGCGCCACGAACTCGCTGGCGGGTGTCTCCGCGAACAGCTCGACGCTCGGGCTGAACACCTCCCGGGCGGTCACGATCGGCAGCAACTCGTCGCACCGCGGAATAGCCAGCGGCGGCAACGTCACCGTCGGGGTCGGCTTGGGCGTCGGCCGCACAGCGGTCGGGGTGGGGGACGGCCCCGGGTCCGGCTGCGGCACGGGCGTGCAGGCGGCGAGCGCGGCCACGAGGATGGCCGGTGCCGTAAGCCCTCGGAGGCGCCGCATAGAACGAGGGTAGCCGCGGGCGGTAAGCTGTGTCACTGGCGGGTTTCTCGCCGCACGCGGATGTAGTTCAATGGCAGAACTTCAGCTTCCCAAGCTGATAGCGCGGGTTCGATTCCCGTCATCCGCTCCACGTGTGTCGTTCGGCGCTGTCAACTCTCAAGCGGAGGTCAGAATGATCGATCCGACAGAGTTGATGCGCATCAGTGAGCTTCCTTCGACGTTGATCAGGATGCCCCTACCCTGACGAGGATTAACTGTTGTGAACACCCCCGATGGGGCTACCGAAGCGAGCCGAACGGATCGGGCCGCGAAGGGCTTTTCGTCCGGACGAGGTGGCGGATCGCACCCGCACCGGCCCCAATCAAGAGTCCGGCCGGGACTAAGACGAAGCCGATGACCATTCCGAGCCGTCGGATCGCTGCGAGCCGGTCCATCCGCTGATCCTCGCCCATTTCCTCTATCGGGAAGACGTAAGGCCAGGACCGCACAACAGTGATCAGGATGACGATCACAACCGCGATGGCAAGCCCGATCAGCGCGCCGACCATCACACGCTTGAATGCCGAGCCTTGAGTCATTCGCTCTCCGAGTTGACGAGTGAAGGGTGCGACCGTACACGTAAGTCATAACCGCGTACAGCAGATTATGACTTAGCAAAGGACGGCATGAGCACCTACAACGGGCACGATCATCCACGAGGCCATCCGCGAAACGCGGGTTCGTTTTCGGCACGATCGCACACTGAGCCAGAAGTGCGGCCGAAAGCTGAGACGTCCGGATGGCCCGCGTTGACCCACCAGACCCAGACGTGGATAAGCAAGATTGCCGAAACCGGCCCGGACGCGGGTCTGCGTTCGCGGTTCAATGGCGAGTACCAGTCCGCCGTACCGGCGCACATTGAGAATTTGGATGTCCAGATCTCAAGCGACACCCTCCAACTTGCGGAGGCGGCAACCGAGGTTCTTGTGCGCTTCGACAATGAGCTGGGCTCCGAGATTGCACCGTTCGCGTCGCTGCTCTTGAGGTCGGAAGCCGTTGCGTCGTCCCGAATCGAGAATCTCACCGCGAGTGCTCGCTCAATTCTGTCTGCGGAGTTGGGTGTCACCGGGGAGGCGAACGCCACGCTCATTGCGGCGAACACTCGCGCGATGCAAAGCGCGCTCGAGCTCGCAGATGCTTTGACTCCGGGAACCGTGTTGGCGATGCACCGGACGTTGATGGAGTCGGAGCCAGAGCACACGCCCGGGAAGTGGAGGAACGAGCCTGTCTGGATCGGGACAAGCGAAATTTCTCCGATCGGCGCAGCGTATGTCGCGCCGGACTATGCGCTGGTGCCGCGCCTGATGGATGACGTGATGGCGTTCGCTCGGCGCGATGACATCCCTCGGTTGGCCCAGGCGGCCATCACCCACGCGCAGTTCGAGACGATCCATCCATTCAGCGATGGGACTGGACGAACAGGGCGTGCGCTTCTCCAATCCATGATGCGAGGCAAGGGCCTCACTCGCAACGTCACCATTCCCGTGTCGGCGGGCCTCCTGACGGGTACCGGTACTTACCATGCGTCGTTGACCAGCTATCGAGATGGGGACGTGGAACCGCTCGTGCGCCTGATGGCCGAAGCGTCGCTGCTCGCGGTAGACAACGCTCGACAGCTCGTGGCAGAAGTGCACGAGGTTCAGAAGGGGTGGCGATCAACGATCAAGGCACGATCAGACTCCGCGGTGTGGCGAGTGCTGGATCTCATCGCTCGCCAGCCCGTGATAAATGCCGAGGCCGTTGCCAATCATCTCGACATTGCGCCGTCCAATACCTACGTGCACCTCAAAACCCTGACGGACGCCGGCGTGCTCAAAGCGAAGACTGAGTACAAACACGGGATGTTCTGGCGAAGCGATGAGATTCTTGCGACCCTAGATCAGTTCGCGAAACGGGCAGGACGACGAGGGTACGTCAACAAATAGTTGCGATCGCCTCGTGCGCGAATGGCGGCCTGCTGCTGCCGGACCGCCTGGCTAAGTCATAATCCCCGAGGATCAGATTATGACTTATGGCCCTAAGTCATAATCTCGGTCTGTTCGACGACGGCGTGCCGGCGAGGATCAGCTGCCTGAGTGGCTCCGTGCGAAGGCGAGTCCGATGTAGCGGACCAGGCGTAGCCAAGCGCGTCGGCTAGCCGTCGCGCCGACGAGCAGGAGCAGCGGGCCAAACCACCAATGAGCAGCGACAGCGCTGACGATCGCTCGTGCGAACATCACCAGGGCTTCCCACCGGGCTTCCCAGATCAGTTCACGCAACTGCGACCAATCGAACACGCGGCTCCTTCTTGTGGCTGGCACTCAAAGAGTCCCATGAGCCCCCGACACCCCATCACCGGTACAGCGAGCCGTCGACTGAGCCCACCCGACGGACGCTAGCCGCCGACCGGTAGGGCGAGCGCAGCACCGATGAGCGTCTCGGCTGCCGCGCGCGCGTGCGCCGCCGCTGCCGGGTCGCCGTTGATGGCGGCGGTGGTTTGCGCACCCTCGGCGAGGATCGCAAGCTGGGCCGCGAGCGCGGGCGGTGCGCCGAGTTCCCTCACGAGGTCGGTGACGTAGGCCTGGAACCCCGCTTTCTGCTCGCGCGCGATCTCCGCCACGGCCGGGGACACGCCGCCCAGCTCGCCAAACGCGTTGATGAAGCCACAGCCACGGAAGTCGTCGTCCCTGAACCAGTCACCCAGGAAGTCGAAGATGGCCAGCAGCTTCTCCTCGGGCGTTGTCGCCAGCGCTGCGGCACCCGCGAGGCCTGAATCCCAGATCCCCCGCCGGTACTGCATGACCTCGACCACGAGCGCGTCCTTCGACGGGAACTGCGCGTAGAGCCGCTTGAGCGGCACACCGGCAGCGGTGCGCACGGCGTCCATCCCCACGGCCTGCACGCCCTGAGTGTAGAAGAGCCGCTCGGCCGCGTCGAGGATGCGGTCGCGGTCCGCTGCGATGTCGGTCATCCGGTCATCCGTTTCTGAAGGGGCCTTGTGCTGAGAACGATTGTTCTCTAGTGTAGGCCCTACGCGCTGAGAACACTCGTTCTCAGTCGGAGACCAGGGAGAGAATCATGGGAAGCATCACCGTAGGCCAAGAGAACAGCACGTCGATCGAACTGCACTACGAAGACCACGGAGCCGGCCAGCCGGTCGTGCTCGTGCACGGCTATCCCCTCGACGGAACCTCGTGGGAGCGCCAGGCGCGCGAACTGCGCTCCGCGGGCTACCGGGTGATCACCTACGACCGCCGCGGCTTCGGCCAGTCGTCGAAGGTGGAGACGGGCTACGACTACGACACGTTCGCGGGCGACCTCAACACCGTGCTCACGACCCTCGACCTCACCGACGTCGTCCTCGTGGGGTTCTCGATGGGCACCGGCGAACTCGCCCGCTACGCCAAGCTGTTCGGCACCGAGCGCATCGCGAAGTTCGCCTTCCTCGCCTCGCTCGAGCCCGGGATGCTCGGCCAGGGTGTTCCGCAGTCGCTGTTCGACGGCATTGAGGAGACCGCGAAGGCCGACCGCTTCGCCTGGTTCGGCGAGTTCTACTCCAACTTCTACAACCTCGACGAGAACCTCGGATCGCGGATCTCGCAGGAGGTCGTGAACGCCAGCTGGAACATCGCCGTCGGCAGCGCTCCCGTGGCCGCCTACGCCGTCGTCCCGACCTGGATCGAGGACTTCACCGCCGACGTGGCCGCCGTGCGCGAGAGCGGTGTGCCGACCCTCATCGTGCATGGCACGGCCGACAGGATCCTGCCCATCGACCCGACCGGCCGCGCGTTCCACGCCGCCTTCCCCGAGGCGGAGTACGTGGAGATCGACGGCGCCCCCCACGGCATGCTGTGGACCCACGCCCCCGAGGTCAACGCGATCCTGCTGCCGTTCGTGCAGAAGTAGCCGGTGCGTCGGACGCGGGCAACGAGTGATCGGCGCCCAGCAGGTGCTCCTGCTGGGCGCCGTCGTCGAAGTAGACACCGTCCACATCGAGGCGTACATTGTCGGGTATGTCAGACATCGTGGCCTTGACCGTGTTCGCCGGCATCCCGGTTCGAGACTTGGGCCGGGCCTCCGAGTGGTACGGAGCCCTCTTCGGACGAGCACCGGATGCCCGCCCCGCTCCGGGAATCGTGGACTACTACCTCGCGGCAGACCGGGCGCCCGAGCGCGGCACCCTCCAACTCCGCGAGGATGCCGTTCGGGCCGGCGGCGGGCTCGCCACGATCAACGTCGGCGACATCGACACCGTCGCCCGCGCGCTGGACGCCCTCGGCACACCCCTCGAGACGCAGCTGTTCCCGATCGAGGCGGAGACCGTGAGCGCCGTGACCGTCGGCACCTTCGAAGACCCGGATGGCAATGCCATAACGATCGTGCAGCCCCACCCCCGCTGATTCTCGCGGTGGCCCGCCGCGGCGCGGCCCTGGCATGGACATTCCCCCGTCGTGGAAGACTTCATCCGTGCCCACTGACGAGCCGTTCAAACACGAGAGACTGAGCATCGTCCCGCGGCGCACGGTGACCGAGGCCCTGGCCCGCCCGGTCACCCGGCGACTGATGGTGACCGACTGCGGGCTGTTCCCGACCGCGGCCCACCACCTCATGCAGCGCCCCCACGGAATCGACGAGACGATCGTCATCGTGTGCGTGAACGGCACCGGCTGGGCCACCATCGCGGGCACGCAGTACCGGATCGGGTCGAACACCGCGCTCGTGATCCCCGGTGGCGTGCCCCACGAGTACGGCAGCTCAGACGGCTCGCCCTGGACGATCTGGTGGTGCCACCTGCGCGGCAGCGACCTGCCGGAGTTGGTCGCCGAGATGGGGGTGACCGCCGCGAGGCCGATTGTGGCCATCCGCCACATCGAGCGAGCGGTCGCGCTGCTCGACGAGATCGTGTCGACGCTCGAGCGCGCCCACTCCCCCGCGAGCCTCATCGGGGCCTCGGGCACCGCCTGGAAGCTGCTGACGCAGATCGTCATCGACAGGTCGCTCCCGTCGCCCGGGGATCCGCTCCAGCGCGCCATGCAGTACTTGGCCGAGCGCTTCGACAGCACCGTGCGGGTTCCCGACCTGGCCGCCCTCGTCGGCGTCTCCCCGTCCCTGTTGAGCACGCAGTTCCGCCGCGCGACCGGGGGTGGGGTGCTCGCCTACCAGACGGCGCTGCGCATGGCGCGCGCCCGACAGCTGCTGGATACGACGGATGCCCCGGTCAACGAGATCGCGCGCGAGGTCGGCTACGACGATCCGTTCTACTTCTCCCGCCACTTCCGACTTCTGCACGAGGCAAGCCCCACCACGTACCGCGAACGGGACAAGGGCTAGCCCGGGGTCACTCGCGGATCACGCTGAGCAGCACGGACCGGTCGGGGTCGAGCGACGGCGCCTCCACGCCGACCGCACCGAGCACGCGCCCGGTGAGCACCACCGCCTCGCTCGTCCAGGGCGGTTGGGCCCCGTGCAGCCCCTTCCCTGGGTGCACGGTCTGCACCCGGTAGAGGGAGTCGCTCGCGAGGCCCGGCAGCAGCACGCGGCCGGGGGGCCACGTCGCGGGGCGCTCCACGACGCTGAAGGCATAGAGGGCCGCCGAGGCATCGGCGGCGACCACGCCCTCGAGCCGCACGGCCGGGTCGGTGTCGCCGTGCACGACCGTTCCCGAGTGCAGCAGGTCGCGGTGGGCCTTGTGGAAGGCGACCCAGCCCTGCAGGTCCGCGAACTCGCTGTCTGACGCGGTCAGCAGGTTGATCTCCACACCGAGGTGGCCCCACAGCGCCTTCTCGGCCCTGTAGTCGAGGGGGTGTGAGCGGTGGGTGGTGTGCGACTCCTCCGCGCCGATGTGCGTGCCCTGCAGTTCGGGCGGCAGCAGGAGGCTCGTCCAGCGCTGGATCTCGAGGCGCTCGTGCGGATCGTTGCAGTCGCTCGGCCACACCCGGTCCGCGAATTGGATGATGCCGAGGTCGATGCGCCCGCCCCCGCTCGCGCACGACTCGATCTCGAGCCCCGGATGCGCCGCTTTGAGCTCGGCCATCATGCGGTACACCTGCTCCACCTGCCGGTGCACGCCGGGGCGGGCCGTCGGGGTGTGCCCGGCATCCAGCAGGTACCGGTTGTGGTCCCACTTGATGTACGCGATTCCGAGCGAGTCGACGAGCGTGGAGACCCGTTCGAACACGTGGTCGTAGGCGTCTTCGTGCCCGAGGTCGAGCACGTGCTGGTGGCGTGAGGGGAGGCCGACGCCGTGACCGGCGTCGAAGACCCACTCCGGGTGCTCGCGCGCCAGCTCGGAGTCGAGGTTGATCATCTCCGGTTCGAACCACAGGCCGAAGTCCATGCCGAGGTCGCGCACCCGCTCCGCGAGCGGCTCGAGCCCGCCGGGCCACACCGCCCCGTCCACGGTCCAGTCGCCGAGCGAGCTGGTGTCGTCGCGGCGCTCGAGGAACCAGCCGTCGTCGATCACGAACCGTTCGGCCCCGAGCTCCGCGCCGCGCTGCGCCAGTTGGAGCAGCGTCTCCGGATCGTGATCGAAGTAGACCGCCTCCCACGTGTTGACGATCACCGGCCGCGCCGTCGACGGGTGCTCCGGCCGCGACCTGAGGTGGCCGTGGAAGCGCGCAGCCAGCTGGTCGAGTCCGTCGCCCCACGACGCGTACAGCCACGGTGTCTCGTAGCTCTCCCCCGTGGCAAGCACGATCTCGTCGGGCAGCAGCAGCTCGGCGCCCGAGAGCCGGCGAGAGCCGGCGGGAACGCGCTCGGCCGCCGCGACCTGGTTTCCGCTCCAGGCGACGTGGATGCCCCACACCAGCCCGCCGCGGAACCCGAAGCCCTGCTCGCCCGCGAGCATGAGCATGGTGTTCTCGAGGCCCGGCTTGCCGCCGCGCGACTCCCGCACCCACGCGCCCACGTCGAACGGGCGGCGCTGCGGCACGCGCTCGAGGGCCCAGCGACCCGTGAAGTCGAGGATCTCCGTGGCGTGCGAGGGCACCGGAACGGCCAGCTCGAGCGCCTCGACGCGCCACGGCGCGCCCGCGTTGGTGACCGTGGCGCGCTCGCGCAGCAGTCCGCTCGGCAGCAGCTCGATCACGATCCGCAGGGTGAGCTCGTACTCCTCGTCCGCGGCGTCGCACGTGAGGGTGGTGCCGTCGAGCGTGTACGTCGCCCCTCGGAACAGTGGCGCCCAGCGGCCGCCCGCGGTCGAGCCGACAGCGCCGGGCCGACCGAGCCATCCCTCCGGCAGTTGGGCGACCACCGGCACCGGCTGCGGGTAGGTGACGGCGGAGTCGCCGATGGCCGGGATGCCCGCGCGCGCGAGATCCCGCAGCGCGGCATCCGGGAGCTCACCGAGGTCCGCACCCCAGTGGAGGATTCGGGGCAGCCGCCCGCCGTCGGTGGCGATGACCACGCTCGTTCCGCCGGCACGCAGGTGGACAACATCGAGCACGGGGCTCATCCTTTCAATCCGCTGGACGCGATGCCGGCGAAGAACTGCCGCTGCAGCGCGATGAACACCACGACGAGCGGGATCGTGCAGACGAGGGCGCCTGCCATGAGCGTCGGGTAGTCGGTGCCGAACTGGCCCTGCATGCTCGCCAGCCCCACGGTGAGGGGGCGGTTGCCCCCGCCCGGCGAGACGATGAGCGGCCAGAGCAGGTCGTTCCACGAGTAGAGGGAGGTGAGCACGGCGAGCGCGGCGATCATGGAGCGCGCCATGGGGAGCATCACACTCCAGAAGGTGCGCAGCGTTCCGGCGCCGTCGAGCCGGGCCGCCTCCTCGTACTCCTTGGGCATCGTGAGGAATGCCTGGCGCATGAGGAAGGTGCCGAAGGCCGAGAAGATGCCGGGGATCGCGAGCGCCGGGAGCGTGTTGAGCAGGCCGAGGCCCTTCATGAGGTCGAACTGGCCGAGGAGGAACAGCTGGCTCGGCACCATGAGCATGAGCAGGAACAGCACGAAGAGCACGTTGCGCCCGGGGAAGCGCAGACGGGCGAACGCGTAACCGGCGAGCGCGGAGACGAGCACCTGGCCGATGACGCGCATGACGAGCGACAGCGCCGAGACGCCGAACTGGGCCCAGAACGGCACCGCGCCGAAGAAAGTCTCGAACGCCGTGGTGGTCGGGTGGGCCGGGATGATCGTCGGCGGCAGCGAGGCGACCTCGTTGCTCGTCTTGAACGCCGTGAGGATCTCCCACAGGAAGGGGATCATCATGAGCGTCACGGCGATGATCAGCACGAGGTGGATTCGCCACTGCCCGCGGCTCGTGGCGGAGCGGCTAGTCATAGGTGACCCACCTTTTCTGGAGTCGGAACTGGATGGCCGTGACGATCATGATGATGACGAGCAGCACGATCGCGATGGTCGCCGCGAACCCCTGCTTGAACTGCACGAAGGCCGCGTCGTAGAAGAGGTAGACGATCGTCTTGGAGTCGGGCAGGGCCGTGTTGTTGACGCTGCCGAGCATGACGAAGACCAGGTCGAACATCTGGAAGGCCGAGATCGTGGTGAGGATGGTCACGAAGAAGATGCTCGGGCTGAGCAGCGGCAGCGTGATCGAGAAGAACTGCTGCACGCGGTTGGCGCCGTCGAGGGACGACGCCTCGTACAGCTCGGTGGGGATGGACTGCAGCCCGGCCCCCAGGATGATGAGGTTCACGCCGAGGCCCATCCAGATTCCGACCACGGCGAACGCGTAGATGGTGAACCGGGCGTCGGCGACCCAGTACTCGCCCGGGATCCCCACGAGGGAGAGCACGTAGTTGAGGATGCCGAAATCACCGTTGAGGATGAACCGCCACACCATGCCCACCGCCACGGGCAGGGTCACGACCGGCAGGAAGAACAGCACGCGGTAGACCGCCTTGCCGCGCGAGACCTGCTGGATGAGAGCGGCGAAGACGATGGCGAGCGGGATGCCCACCAGCACGAGCACCGTGTACAGCGCCGTGTTGCCGAGCGCCTGCCAGAACTCCGGGTCGGTGAGGAGCTTGGCGTAGTTGTCGACGCCGTTGAACCTGCCGGGCCCGAACACGGGCACGTTCATGAAGCTCTTGACGAACGTCGAGACGAAGGGCCAGAGGTAGAGGGCGGCAAGGCCGATGAGCGCCGGCGCGATCATCGCCAGCGCCCACCAGTCGGTGCGCGCCCCGAGCCCGGTGCGGCGGGGTCGCCGCACCGGGCTCGAAACGTTGCTCGTCATCAGTCCTGGGCCAGAACCTTGGTGATCGCCTCGGCGTAGGCCTTCGCGGCGTCGGCCGCTGAGGCCTGGCCGTTCCAGGCCGCGGTGAGGTAGTCGGCCTGCAGCCCCTGCCACTCGGCCGCGTTGCCCTGGACGGGCAGCGGCACCGCGTACTCGAGGGCGTCCACGAACACGTGCAGGTTGGTGAACTCGGGCATGGCATCCATCCAGATCTGCGAGGTGCCCTCGAACGCGGGGAGCACGGCTCCGGACTCGGCCTGAATCTGCGCCGCATCCGCGCCACTGGCGAACATCACGAACTTCGCGGCCTCGGCGGGGTGCTTGGTGCCGGCGTACGCGACGTTCTCGATGCCGCTCGTGACGGTGGCGCGCTTCTCGCCGACGGGCAGCGGCGCCACGTCGACGTTAGCGCGGATCTCCGCGTTGTCGTAGAGCTTGAGAGCCCAGTAGGCGCCGGACATGTACATCGCGACCTTGCCCTGCTCGAACTGGGTCTCCGCCTCGGTGTCGGAGAGCTGCTGAAGCGTGGGCGAAGAGCCGTCCGCCTGCAGGTCCGTCCAGAACTTGATGCCCTCGATGGCCTCGGGGCTGTCGATCGCCGCGGTCGTGCCGTCATCCGAGATGACCTGGCCGCCGGCCTGGAAGATGGTGTTGTAGTAGCCGCCCTGGTAGTCGAGGGGGGCAGCAACACCCCACACTCCGGCCTCGGCGTTGGTGAGCGCCTTGGCCGTCGCGCGGAAGTCTTCCCACGTCCAGTCGTCGGCCGGGTAGTCGACGCCCGCGGCGTCGAAGATCGCCTTGTTGAACCAGACCGCGTTGGTGTCGAAGTCCTTGGGCAGGCCGTACAGCTTTCCGTCACCCTGGTCGTACAGGTCGAGCACCGCCTGCGGATAGTCCGCGAGGTCGACCCCCGCCTCCGACACTGCGTCGGTCAGGTCGAGCAGTTGGCCGCCGACCGCGTACGGGCGCACGTTCTGGGCGAGCATCCAGAACACGTCGGGGGCCGTGCCCCCGGCCGCGCCCGTCTGCAGGCCCGACCAGTACTGCGGCCACGGGAGCTCCTGCAGTTCCACGGTGATGGTGGGGTTCTCCTCCTCGAACGCGTCCGCGATCGCCTGCATCGCGGGCGTCTGGGTCCCTGCCCAGATGCCGTAGGTGATGGTGACCGGTTCGTCGGAGGCGGGTTCGGCGGAAGGTGTCGAACAGGCGGCGAGCAAGCCCGCCGTGGCCACGGCAGCTGCTGTGACTAGCCATCTCTTGTGCATGGGTTTCCTTTCATCGCGCCGGTCAACGGTGACCGGCAGTAGGGTGCGGACCGTTGTCGACGGCCGTCACGGTGAGGAGGGCGTTCGCCCAGTCGATGTGCGGCTCCCGATCGGAGGAGCTCACACGCAGTTCGAGAACCCGGCCGCCGGAGACGTCGACGGACACCCGGGTCGCGGCGGCTCCTTGCACGAGATCGGCGTGCGCGTACTCGACGCCGTCCACGAGGATGTGCGCGCGGGCGGTCAGGGCGTGGTCGGGGATCGGATGCGGCTCTTGGCCCATTCCCGTGAAGGGCGGCTCGTCGTCGATTCCGACGAGCGCGGTGAAGGTGGCCATCACCCCGCCGAGGTGGAAGCGCACCCACCCGGGCGCGGCCATGCCGATTCCGTGCTCGAACGCCTTGCCCGCGATCGACTGCTGCACGCCGTCGTCCGGGTTGCCGCCGCCGTTGGACTGGTCGCGCTCGACGGGCCCACTCGCGTTGCGGAACGCGAGGAACGGCAGCGCGGAGAGCCGGTGCCTTCCTGCACCGAGGCGGCGCAGTACGCGGGCGTGGGTGACGACGGGCACGCCGTCGTGACCCGGCGACTCGACCGTGACGACCCCGAAGTCGTCGCCCGTGAGGGGCAGCACGGTGTGCACGTTCCCGGTGGAGTGCGAGGTCCAGCCCGGCGGCAGCCGCAGTGCGGCCCCGGCGCTGACCGTGAGAGTGGCCGCGCCGTCCACGACCTCCGCCACCGCCGGCGTCACCGTGGGAGCCGGTGCCGACTCGCGCTCAGCCGCGCGGTGGAGGGCCGTACCCGCGGCCGCGACGATGGCCGCGAATCCGCCGTTGTCCGTGAGCGTCACCGTGAGTGATTCCACACCGGAGAACGTCTGCGCGGTCAGGTCTGAGCCGCCGTCCGTCACCACCCACGCCTCGGCGGGGCCGAGCCCCAGGCGCTGCAGCGGAACGGTGAGCGTGCGGGCCGCGCCCGTGGCGATGCCGCCGATGAACCACCGGTCTCCGTGGCGGCGGGCGATCACCGCCTCGGTGTCGGGGTCACCCGCGAGCAGGAGCGTCTCGTCCCAGGAGGGAGCCAGCTCGGCGAGGAAGCTCGCCACGAGGGGCCGGGCGAGGTAGACCGACGTGTCGTCCGCGAAGTGGGTGATGCCGCACTCGAAGGCGACCGAGAGGGCGAGCTCGTGCGCGTCGCTCGTGCGGCGCTTGGTGGCGGAGAGCGCGACGGGCGTGTAGTCCATCGCGCCGACCACGTTGCGGGTGAAGGGGAGGATCACGTTGTGGGAGGGTTCGAGCGGCTCGTCGTAGAAGACGTAGTACTCCGCGCCGCGGGCCGCCTCGTACCCGATGAGGTTCGGCCAGGTGCGCGCCCACCCGCGGGGGATCACGGAACCATGGACGTTCACCATGAGCCCCACGCGGGCGGCCTCGGCGAGGAGGGCGTCGTACCAGCGGTAGCGGTCTTTCGACTCGGACTCCATGAAGTCGACCTTGATCCCGGCGACCCCCCACGAGCGCCACAGGGCCAGCTTGCGCAGGTTCGTGGGCCCGTTCAGGTCGCGCCACACCGCCCAGAGGTGCACCTGGATGCCGCGAAGGCTCGCGTAGGCGACGATCTCCGGTACCCAGCTGTCGTCCCATCCGCAGTCGATGAGCAGGTGCTCCCAGCCCAGTCGGGCGGCGTCGTCGACGAAGCGCATCTGGTGCTCGAGCTGGGCGCCCGAGTAGAAGTCGCTCCACCACGACCAGGCGGCCCGGCCCGGCCGCACCCACGAGGCGTCCGCGAGCTCCGGCACCACGGCCGGGGCGAGCTCGTCCACGAGCTGGGACTCGACGATGTCGGCGAGGGAGCCCACGATGAAGACCCGCCACGGGCTCACCTCGCCGCGCGTCACCTCGATGCTCGGGTCCGCCGGCACGAGCGAGAGCACTCCCGCCTCATGGTCGAGGTGCGATCCGCTGAACCTGCCGTCGATGCCCGACTCCGTGACAAGCACGTGGTCGCCCGCCGCGGTGCGGAGGAGGGCGGGCAGGCCGTAGGCGCCCTCGGCGAGGTCCGCCGCGTCGGTGCCGAATCGGGTCGTCTCGTACCAGGTCTGGTAGTCGAGCATCCACAGCCGGTCCGTGGTGTTCGGGCGGAGCTGGATGCGGTCGCCCTCGGCGCTGGCCACACCGTCGAGCAGGGGCAGGCGGTAGCGCACGGCCACGCCGTCGCTCGCGAGCCGCACGACGAGCTCCCACACAGTGCCGTCCGGTTCCCGGAGGGTCACCACCGACTCGGTGTGCTCCGCGACGTGCTCGCCACGGCTCTTGCCCGAGCTCGCCACGAAGCGCTCGGTCACCGAGGTGTGCGTCACGCCGTCGAGCACGGCGGCAGCGCCGTAGGCCGATCCGCCGATGACCGGCCCGCACGGGATGCGCTCCAGAACCGGGCGCTCGTCCCGCAGCACCGTCAGCGCCACCCCGCGCTCGTCGACCTGGACGATCGCGGTGAGCGCCCCCCGCCGTTGTAGCGACGCGGTCGTGACGTCAGGTGCGTCGATCATCTAAGGCTCTCCATTGGGCTTGGCGTACTCAAGCGACGCTACCCGGGGCGAACCGCGTTACAACATGACCGTATTGGACACCCACATGGACATTTCAACATGTTGCCGTGTGGGAGGAGCACCGAAATGCAAGGCTTGCTGGGAGCCAGATGGACAGTACCTAGATTATCACTGCGACGCTAGCGCTTGCCCTCCGCCTCGAGCAGCGGCAGTCCCGGTGCGACCGCGCGCGGGCCGCGCCGGTAGGCGCGCGCGACGGGACAGGATGCCGTTCGTCCAGAAGTAGCTCGCGAGGGCCTCGCCATGGGACCAGTGCCGCGCACTTGTGCGCGGCCCTCGTCGGTGGGCGAGGCCCTCAACCAGGAGGAACCCGCCGCGCCTACGACGCGATCGCCCCCTTGGCAAGGGCTGATATCGGCCGGCTCGCGGGCGTATTTTCGCGGGAGAAGCAGAACCTGTCGTGCGGGAGGTGTGGGATGTCCGGATTCTCGAGGCTCTTCTGGGTGCTCGCCGCGTTCTTCGTGCTGGCGACCGTCGTCTACACCGTGTGGACCTACCAGTACGAGCTGCAGCAACTGGCGACCGACCCCTCGGGCGGCCGAGGCTCGATCGAGTGGGCGGGCACGGTCGGGCTGGCGCTGTGCGCCGCTCTCTCGGTGCTCATCGCGTTCTACCTGCGGCGCTCATACCGGGCCCAGGGCGGCGAGCTGCCCGAAGACCGGATGGACGCCGAGATCGACGACGGCGACGCCGAGCAGGGTCACTTCAGCCCGTGGAGCTGGTGGCCCCTCATCCTCGCGTTCTCCGCGGCGCTCGTGTTCCTGGGGATCGCGGTGGGCGTGTGGCTCGCGATCATCGGCGGCGCGATCTTCGTCGTCGCGATTGTCGGCTGGGTGTACGAGTACTACCGGGGCTTCTTCGCCCGCTAGCGCGGAAGCACTGACGCGGCTAGGCAGCGGGCGGGGGCGTGGTGGTGCCTGATGCCCCACCCAGGTTGCGGCCGGTGAGCAGCTTGTAGATGGCGAAGCCGGCGCCCGCGAGCACCGCGAGGTCGTCGGCGAAGCCGAGCGGACCGGTGAGCAGCTCGGGAATGACGTCAATGGGC
>Ga0247738_10000244_pt1 | contig 22572 bp, 24 predicted proteins | sample UWRJL013104B2_FD_180936 | JGI IMG/M metagenome (GOLD analysis project Ga0247738, IMG submission 180936) | Plant litter microbial communities from Arlington Agricultural Research Station in Wisconsin, United States - UWRJ-L013-104B-2 | ecosystem: Environmental > Terrestrial > Plant litter >...
CCGGTGCGATTATGGCCACCCGTCGCTTGTTCCGTCATATCGGAGCGTATGCGTCCGGTTTCAACATTTGTGTGTCCAATCCTACGTCAAGCGGCGTGAAGATTGTCTGAAACCGGCCGAAACGCGCCAGAAACGCTCTCTTAGAAAGGCATCTTGAAGCCGGGGGGCAGCGGCAGGCCAGCGGTCAGCTTGCCCATGTGCGAGCCGGCCGCTTCGTCGGCCTTGCCGCGTGCATCGTTGAACGCCGCGACGATCAGGTCTTCGAGCATGGTCTTGTCGGCGGGCACGATCAGGCTGTCGTCGATCGACAGGGCCAGAACGCGACCCTTGGCGCTGGCGCGGATACGCACGAGGCCACCGCCGGAAACACCCTCGACTTCGACGGTATCGAGCTCGGCCTGCGCCTTCTGCATATCTTCCTGCAGCTTGCCGACCATGCCCATCAGGTCGCCGCCGAGCAGGTCATTAAGGTCTTTCATCTCTCGTCCTTTCGTCAATTCGTGCTGTCCGGCTCCGCGAGGGCGGCGCCGGGAAAGGCCGCAAGTGCAGCGGCCACAATCGGTGTGGCGCGAATTTCCTCGCGCCTGGCTTCGGCCCCAGCCTGCTGCTGGTCATACAGGCTGGCGTCGCTTGGCCCGTCGGACAATGATATAGTCCAGCTCTGGCCGGTCAGGTCTTTGACGAGCGTCGCAATTGTACGAACGTCCAGCGGCCGAAAAGGCTTCAATTCAAGCTCGGGCGGCGCATAACGGACCAGCCCGGCGTCATTTTCGAGCGCGAACGCGAGCCCCGCCGCGCGGCTGCGCACCAACGTGACAAGATCCGCGAAACTGGCGGGAAAAGCTGGGTCGGGCGCGGCGGACGGCGGTTCGTCGGGCACAGGCGCTTCGCTGAGCAAGGGTTCGGGGTTGAGCAAGGGCGCGGGGCCGAGCATGCGTTCGCCGCCCTGCGGGCCTCCAATGGCAGCAGGTGCGCCTTCAAGGCCAAGGCCGCGCTCCTTGAGAAGTCGCGCGAGATCGCCCGGATCGGGCATTTGCGCTGCATGGACGAGGCGCAGCAGGGCCATTTCGCAGGCCGCGAGCGGACGCGCCGCAGCCGCCACTTCCTCATGCCCCTTGAGCAGCAATTGCCACAGGCGGTGCAGCACAGGGAAAGAGAGCGTCAGGGCCCAGCTTTCGATTGCGTTGCGCTCGGCCTCGGCATGGAGCCCAAGCCCCCCGCCGCGCCCGGCCTTAGCGGTCGTCACGGCATGGATGAGTTCGAGCAGCGCATTGATCGTGGCGACTGGCTCGACGCCAAGCTCTTCCTGCTCCTTGAGCGTGGCGAGCAGGCCCGCGCTGTCACCGGCCAGAAGCTGCTCCAGCAGGCGACGAGTCGCGCTGCGATCCGACAGGCCCAGCATGGACCGAACCTGGACCGCCGTCACATGCGGCTGGCCGTCCGCGCCGGGCTCGGCATGGGCAATCGCCTGATCGAGGATCGAAAGACCATCGCGCGCAGAACCTTCGGCGGCCAGCGCGATCATCGCCATCGCATCGGCATCGGCACTAATGCCTTCCTTTTGCGCGACATGCGAAAAATGCTGCTGCAGCAATTCGGCGGGAATGCGCCGCAAATCGAAGCGCTGGCAGCGCGACAACACCGTTATCGGCACCTTGTTCACTTCAGTCGTCGCGAACAGGAACTTCACATGCGCAGGCGGCTCCTCAAGTGTCTTGAGCAACGCATTGAACGCATTGCGGGAAAGCATGTGAACTTCGTCGATGATGTAGATCTTGTAGCGCGCAGAAACGGCCGAATAACGCACTGCCTCGATGATCTCGCGCACATCGTCCACGCCGGTATGGCTGGCGGCGTCCATCTCGATCACATCGATATGGCGACCTTCCGCAATCGCCTTGCACGGTTCGCAGACACCGCATGGATCGATCGTCGCCCCGCCCGTTCCGTCCGGCCCCACGCAATTCAGCGCCTTGGCGATAAGCCGTGCCGTCGAAGTTTTGCCCACCCCGCGGACACCGGTCATCAGGAAGGCGTGAGCAAGCCGGCCGCGCCGAATCGCATTGCCCAGCGTCTGCACCATCGCATCCTGACCGATGAGCTCGGCAAAGGTCTGCGGCCGATAGGCGCGCGCCAGCACACGATAAGCGGCGGATTTAGGCGCGGCGGACGCGGCTGGAGCAGCATCAGCCGGCTTGGCCGCCTCGCCCAGGTCGAAGCCGAAATTGTCGTCGGAATCAGTCATCACGTTCCCATGTAGCGAGTGATGGCAGGCTTGTTTAGGCTCTCTGGCGGAACAATCGCCCGCTAAAGCCCTTCCCGGCTGCCAAGGCTTGCATTTCGGCGGTACGGCTCGTCTAACCCTTCGCAACGAAAATTGCTCGGAAGACAAATCCAGCCATGACCACGGCCGAAGCCACGCCGCAACTTAACATTGTCGATCATGCCGACCGCGCCTTTTTCGGGCATCCCAAGGGCTTGGGCTATCTGGCCTTCACCGAGGCATGGGAGCGCTTCTCCTATTACGGCATGCAGACGCTGCTGGTGCTCTACATGGTCAAATATCTGCTGCTGCCGGGCCATGTCGAAGGCATTGCGGGCTTCGAGCCGTTCCGCACCCTCCCATTTTATCGCGGACTTGAGGGCCAGCCGCTCGCTTCCGCCATTTTCGGTACTTATGCGGCCTGTGTGTACCTCACGCCGATCCTGGGCGGCTTGCTTGCAGACAAGGTGCTCGGCAAGCGCCGGACGGTTCTGCTCGGCGCGGTCACGATGGCACTGGGCCATTTTCTCATGGCGTTCGAGGCGAGCTTCCTCTTCGCGCTGGCCTGCATGGTGCTCGGCGCTGGCATGTTCAAAGGCAATATCGCGAGCCAGGTCGGCGCGCTCTACAAGCCCGAGGACCTGCGCCGCGCCGATGCCTTCCAGATCTTCTATCTGGGCATCAATGCCGGCGTCATCGCTTCGCCGCTGATCGTCGGAACACTCGGCGAGAAAGTCGGCTGGCACTGGGGCTTCGGCGCAGCGGGCGTGGGCATGTTGATCGGCCTCGCCATCTATCTGTCCGGGCAGAAATATCTGCCCGCCGAGCATTTTGCTCCACAGGGCAAGACCGCCGGCACCGCCCAGCGCGTGAAGTTCACGCGGCAGGATTGGCTGGCACTACTCGCCGTGCTGATCCTCATTCCGGTGATGGCCGTCGCGATCCTGCCCAACAACCAGATATTCAACGCCTATCTGATCTGGGGCGACCAGACCTTCGACCTCAATTTCTTCGGTACGCGCCTGCCCACATCCTTCCTCGTCACGCTGGACGCTGTCGTCTCGGTGAGCTTCCTGGCCATCGTTGCGCTCTTCTATCGCTGGTATGGCAAGCGTTGGCAGGAGCCGGACGAACTCACCAAGATGATCATCGGCTCCCTCTTCTCCATCGGCGGCATGCTCTGCCTGTTCATGGCCGCCTCGACCGATGGGAGCGACGGCAAGATCGGCCTGTTCTGGCCCGTCATGTTCCATGTGTTGAATTCGATCGGCTTTGCGCATCTGTTGCCGGTCAGCCTCGCGCTGTTCGCACGGCTGGCGCCCCAGCAGATTAATGCGACCGTGATCGGCCTTTATTATCTGGCTTTTTTCGGCGCCAATTCGCTGGTCGGCTATTTCGGCGGCTATTATGAGACGATGTCGACGCCGACATTCTGGCTGATGCATGCCGGTTTCGCGGCCGCATCGGGCTGCGTGTTCCTGCTGTTCAAGCTGTTCCTCTCACGGCGGCTCATGCACGAGCCCGCCCTAGTGGACGCCTGATGTGGCGGATGCCTGAATTTCGGGAAAAGGTGGAAACCGGAACGACCCGCAGCGAATTCGTTGTGGCTGCTTCCGTCAGGACCTGACCAGGTTGGCGAGAACTACGTCCGCCCGGCTTCCGTTGCCGCATATGGCGGCGTAGCGCCGAAAATGCAAGCCAGCTTGCCATGCTGCCCCTGTTGGGCATAGCTTCGCTCATGACCATCGACACGCCAGCCGACGAGCCGCCTCTGGGCCGTATCACGGGCCTTGGCGGCGTCTTCTTCAAATCCGCGAATCCCAAGAAGATAGCGGCCTGGTATCGCGAGATATTGGGAATCGGCGTGGAAGGGTGGGATGGCGCGATGCTGCCCCATGACACGCCGGGCCACCCCGCCTTTGCGATCTGGAGTCCTTTCGCGGCGGACACCGATTATTTCGAGCCTGGCACGGCGAGCTATATGGTCAATTTCGCGGTGGACGATCTCGATGCCTTCCTCATGCGGCTCAAGGCCAAAGGCGTCGAGCCAGTCGCGCGGGACGACAGCGATCCCAACGGGAAGTTCGCCTGGCTGATCGACCCGGAAGGTACGAAAATCGAGCTCTGGCAGGCGGTCGAGGAAGACGACGACTGATCGACGAACCGGTGCTTAGCCGAACGGGCGCCTAGATGCCCTGCATGTTCCGGCTTTCCGCCGGAATGCGCACGGTGATTTCCCCAAACTCGTCCTTGAGCGTGATCTGGCAGGCAAGGCGGCTGTGCCGCGTGGTCGCAGCGGCGAGATCGAGCATATCCTCCTCATTCTCGCTGGCGCGGGGCAGCTTGGCAAAATCGGCAGGATCGAGAATGACATGGCAGGTGGAGCAGGCCATCTGCCCTTCGCATGTGCCTTCGAGCGGCTGGCCGGCAGCCTGCGCGATGTCGAGCAGATTGTCGCCGTCCTGTGCATCCACCTCCTGCACCTGCTCGCCTTTTTGGCCGATGAAGCGAACACGGATCATGCTGCAGCCTTCTGCGACAATGCCGCTTCATTGATCGCCGCGGCGGCGCGCTCGATCTGATCAATACTGGTATAGCGGCCGAAGCCCAGCCGGAAGGACGTCCGCGCCTCCGCGTCGGTAAGGCCGATGGCGCGCAACACATGGCTCGGTTCGCCCGTACCACTGGCGCAGGCCGATCCGAGCGAAATCGCGACATTGCGCAGCGAGGAGAGCATCCGCGCAGCATCAAGCCCTTCGCGGCGAAGGTTGAGATTGCCGTGATAGCGCGCGTCGAGCGATCCGTTGATGGTCCAGCCCTCGAAGGCCCCGCGCGCTGCTGCCCAAAGCGATTCGACATGCGCCAGATCGCTCTGCTGCCGCTGCACCGCCAGTTCCGCAGCCACGCCAAAGCCCGCGCAAAGCATGGGTGAGAGCGTGCCGGGCCGCAGTCCGGCTTCTTGGCTGCCGCCGTGCATGAGTGGCGGCAAGTCCAGGCCATCGCGCAGCCAGAGCGCGCCGACGCCCTTGGGGCCGTGGATCTTGTGCGCCGAGATCGCAATCATGTCGCTCGCCGGCGTTTCAAACTTGCCGAAGCCCTGCACGGCGTCGCACAGCACCGGCACCCCGGCGTCCCGCGCCAAAGCGAGCAACTGGGCGAGCGGCTGCATGACGCCGATCTCGTTATTGACCTGCATGACCGCCAGCAATGCGGCCCGCTCATCAATCGCAGCCTCGGCAATATCAAGATCGACCAACCCATCCGGCCCGACCGGCAGGATGACGGGGTCATAGCCAAAATGAAGCAAAGACATGACGGTCCGTAGGACAGCGGCATGCTCGGTCGCGATGGTCACGACGCGTTTGCGCGCAGGCGGCGCAATGCGGACGGCGCCGGTGATCGCGATATTGATCGCCTCGGTCGCGCCTGATGTGAAGACGAGTGTGCCCTCGCTCTTGCCTAGCGCCGCACGCACCCGGTCGCGCGCAAGCTCGACATCGGCGGCAGCGATGCGGCCGATGCGGTGGGCGCTATTTGGATTGCCATAGTGAGCCATGGCGGAGGTCATGGCCGCTTCCACTTCCGGCGCGAGCGCCGTGGTCGCCTGATAGTCGAGGTAAATCATGTCCGCACAGCCGAATATAGGGCCTGCCACTGCGCAAGAAAGCCATCAATTTCGCTTTGGGACGTTGAGTGGCCCAGACTGACACGCACGACCTCGCCCGCGCGCGCCGCGTCCCAGCCCATTGCGGTGAGTACGCCGCTCGCCTTGAGCGTGCCGGACGAACATGCACTGCCCGCCGATACGGCAATTCCGGCCATGTCGAAGCGGATGAGCTGGGCCTGCGCATTCATCCCGGGCATGCGATAGCTGCCGATGGTGGGCAGGCGCGGTGAGCGAGAAGCGACGATTTCGCCGCCCTTGATCATGATCGCCTCATCAAGCTGCATCCGCCAGCGCGCCGCGTCGGCGAGCCAGTCGCGCGGCGCCTCTAGCGCTGCGGCGAAACCCAGTGCCAGCGGCATTGCCTCAGTCCCGGCGCGATAGCCCTGCTCCTGCCCGCCGCTTGCTTCCAGCAGCGCCAGATCTCGCACCAGCAGCGCGCCAATGCCGACTGGGCCGCCCAGCTTATGCGCGCTGATAACGATCATGTCGGCGCCGGCGGGCAATGGCATTTTTCCCCCGCCCTGACTGCAATCGGCGAGGAGAAAAGCCCCCGCGGCGTGTATGCGCTCAGCAAGATCGTCCAATGGCTGGATGACGCCAGTCTCGCTGTTGACCTGCTGGATGGCCAGCAACGCGCCCGGCTCGATGGCCGCAGGAAGCTGCACGAGCCCGCCCGCGTCGACCGGCAGCCGCCGCGCCTCGGGCACATGGCGCAGCACGGCGTCATGCTCGCTCGCGCCGGCCAGCGTGATGCTCGCCTTGCCGCGCGTCAGGGCGATGGCCAGCGCTTCGCTTGCGCCCGATGTGAAGATGAGTGCGCCGTCCCAGCCCAACGCCGCCTTGATCCGCGCCCGTGCATCTTCGATCAGTGCCCGCGCCCCACGCCCCTCGGCATGAGGCGAGGACGGATTGGCCCAGGCCGCAAAGCCGCGCTCCATGGCCAGACGGGCGGCGTCAAGCAGCGGCGTCGTGGCCGCATGGTCGAGATAGAGACGGCTGGGCACGCGGCGTCCTTGCGGGAGGCGGAACGCCGGGTCAAGGCGCCCGCTTGGGCACGGGATAAGGTCGGGCACATGAACATTGCGAAATGGCCCCCGCATTCTATATAAGCCCCCATTCCGCAGCAGCCGCAACCGCACTGCCTGCGCCCAGTCCTCATATGTCCCAGGTGCCATGCCAGACGTCATTTTCCCCGGTCCCGAAGGGCGCCTCGAGGGGCGCTTCAGCCCGCCGCCCCGTCCCCGCGCACCTGTTGCGCTGATCCTCCACCCCCATCCGCAGGGCGGGGGCACGATGAACGATCGCATCACCCAGGCTCTGTACAAGACCTTCGTACGCCGCGGTTTCGCGACGTTGCGCTTCAATTTCCGCGGCGTCGGCCGGTCACAGGGCGTGTTCGACAATGGCATTGGCGAACTGAGCGACGCGGCCTCCGCACTCGACTGGGTGCAGAGCATCCATCCCGAGGCGCAGACCACGTGGATCGCCGGCTTCTCCTTCGGCGCGTGGATTTCCATGCAGCTGTTGATGCGCCGCCCGGAAGTGCGCGGCTTCATCTCGGTCGCGCCGCCCGCGAACATGTATGACTTCTCGTTCCTCGCCCCCTGCCCCGCCTCCGGCATCATCGTGCAGGGCATTAACGACGAGGTGGTCTCGGCCAATTCTGTGCAGAAGCTGGTCGATAAGCTGCGCACGCAGAAGGGCATCACTGTCCATCATGACGAGATCCGCAACGCCAATCACTTCTTTGAGCATGAGCTCGACCAGTTGATGATGAGCGTCGACAATTATCTCGACATGCGCCTCGCGCCGGATTCGCCGATCCGTTGAGGATCGGGTCCGCCGTCCGGTGATATCGCGATGATCGTCCTTGCCGGTTCCGTCCGCCTGCCTCCCGAGAATCTGGAGGCAGCGCGGCCGGTCATGGCGGCGATGATCGCGGCCAGCCGGGCGGAAGAGGGCTGCCTTGGCTATAGCTTTGCGCAGGATGCGCTGGAGCCCGGCCTGATCCGCATCTTCGAGCTGTTTCGCGACGCCGAAGCGCTGCAGGTCCATGGGCAGAGCCAGCACATGAAGGACTGGCGCGCCGCATGGCCCGCTCTGGGCATCGGCGAACGGCAGATCACGCGCTATGAAGTGACGTCGGCAATCGACATCTGACGGCGCCTCCTAGGGCGCCACGCTCTCCGGCTCAAACGACACGGTCAGTGCGCGGACATAGCTTTTCAGCGACCCCTGCGGATATTCCAGTTGCTCGCCCGTCCATTGCGCCTTGAGCTGAGCGCAGGCCGCGTCGGTCAGCCGCTTCTCCGTCCCCTCGCCGCCCGGCGCACAATCAGCAATCTCGCCCTCGCCGTTGACGATCAGGGCAACCGTCACGTCGCGGCGCGCAGTGAGCCCGGGCGCGGGCTTCACGGAGAAGGACATGTCCGGCAATGGCTTGATCGGGTAGGCAGAGGCCTTGCCGCTCTCCGGCAGCCAGAAATTCGAGACCGTGCGGAAATAGCCGAAAACCGGCTGGCCCTCGCGATTCGTGGCGGGGCGGAATGTCGTGCGCATAGCCCTTGCGCACGCGATTTTGCTGAAGTCGGCGTCATAGACTTCTTCGACATTACAGCTGAGCGGTTTGCCGCGCGGATCGACATACATGTTGAACAACACAGCGCCCTGCTTCTCCCCGCGGAGAACTTCGGCCGGATAATCCTGCGACGAGATCACGCCTGATGTGGGCGGTTGTGGTGATACAGGCAGCGCCGATGCAGCGGCCAGCAAGAACATAACAACCATGAGCCTCCCCTCTCAGACCTGATTTGTCAGCCCTTCTACCATTTCCGCCAGCTCCAGCCAGCGTTCTTCTGCGGCGTCCTTCTCGGCGCGCGCCTTCTCGATCGCGCCGGACAGTTCGGCGAAGCGCTTGGGGTTCTTTGTGTACAGGTCAGGATCGGCGAGCGCTGCTTCATCGCGCGCAATAGCGGCCTCGATCGCCTCGATGCGGGCCGGTATCTGATCGAAGTCGCGCTGGTCCTTATAGGTCAGTTTCGCAGCCTTTGGCGGCGGTGGGGCGGCGACATTTGCAGTCTTCCCGGCCGATTTGGTATTGGCTTTTGCGGGGCTTCGCTTGGCTTCCCAGTCGGCATAACCGCCTGCAATGATGTCGATATTGCCCGTGCCGTCGAGCCCCAGCGTCACAGTCACCGTGCGATCGAGGAAGTCGCGGTCATGGCTGACGATGAGGACCGTGCCGTCATAATCGGCGATCACTTCCTGCAACAGGTCGAGCGTCTCGAGATCGAGATCGTTGGTCGGCTCGTCGAGCACGAGGAGATTGGACGGGCGGGCAAATTCGCGCGCCAGAAGGAGCCGGGTGCGCTCGCCGCCCGACAGCGTGCCGATCTTCGCTTCGGTGAGCGAAGGCTCGAACAGGAACTCCTTGAGATAGCCCTGGATATGCTTGCGCGCGCCGCGCACATCGATCCAGTCGCCGCCTTCGGTCAGGACGTCGCGCACGGTCTTTTCCGGCACCAGAAGGCTGCGCTGCTGATCGATGACGATGCTGTCGAGCGTCTTTGCGCGCGTGATCGTGCCGCTATCGGGTTCGACCTCGCCGGTAAGCAGCTTGAGCAAGGTCGATTTGCCTGCGCCATTGCCGCCGACGATACCGATGCGATCGCCGCGCTGGATGCGCAGGGAGAAATCCTTGATGATCGTGCGGCCACCAAAGCTCTTGGTGACATGGGCTGCGGCAAAGACGGTCTTGGTCTTGCTGCCGTCCGAGGCCATGGCCAGCTTTGCCGCGCCTTGCGGGCCGATCATGGCAGCGCGTTCGGCACGCATCTCCCACAATTTGGCGAGGCGGCCCTGATTGCGCTTGCGCCGCGCCGTCACGCCGCGCTCCAGCCAGTGCGCTTCGAGCTTCAGCTTGGCGTCGAGCTTTTCGGCATTGCGCGCCTCATCAGCATAGACCTTTTCCATCCACGCCTCGAAACCGCCAAAACCGACATCGCTGCGGCGCAGATTCCCGCGATCGAGCCAGAGCGTCGATTTGGTCAGGCGCGTGAGGAATGTGCGGTCATGGCTGATGACCACGAAGGCGCCGTTGAAGCGGCTCAGCCAGTCTTCCAGCCATTCGATGGCGCTGATGTCGAGATGGTTGGTCGGCTCGTCGAGCAGCAGAATGTCCGGATCGCTGGCCAGCGCCCGGCAGATCGCGGCGCGCCGCCGCTCGCCGCCCGATGCCGTCGCAGCCTCACGCGAGAGATCGATGCCGAGCTGGTCCGCTATCGCTTCTACTTCATACATCTGCGGTGGCCGTTCGCCGGAAATGGCGAAATCGCGCAATGTCGCGAAGGCCGACACGTCCGGATCCTGCTCCAGCGTGACCACATGCGTGCCCGGCACGATGGAGCGCGTGCCCTCATCCCCCTCGATCTGGCCGGCAATCAGCTTGAGCAAGGTCGTCTTGCCCGCACCATTGCGGCCGATGAGCGCGAGCCGATCGCGCGAGCCGATATTCAGGTTCAGTCCCCGGAACAGCCAACCGCTGCCCTGAACAAGCCCGAGATTCTCATAGGATAAAAGTGGCGCTGCCATGGCACTGCGCTAAAACAGATGGCGCCCGCATGAGCAAGGGCGCAGGAGCCTTTTACCACAAGTCATCGTTTGTTCAGGCATAGGCGGCCAAATGGCGGCTAACAACATTTCACATGAGGATTTCCTCGATGTCTCGACCGAACATGATCTTTGCCGCTCTTCTCCTGACGGTCTCGGCCGGCGCGATGGCCCAGCCCGCCGATCCGGGGTCCGCACGGCCGATGCGCGGCATGGCTATGGGCATGAGCGCCGGACCGGTCGTTTCGCTGTCGATCACCGAATCGGTCGATGCCGCGCCGGACAAGGCGACGGTCAGCACTGGCGTCGAGACGCGGGCTCTGACGGCCAAGGAGACCATGGCGCTGAATGCGACAAAGATCGACGCACTGGTCTCGGCGCTGCTCAAGGCCGGGATCGACCGCAAGGATATCCAGACCGCGGGCATCAATCTCAGCCCCCAATATGACTATAGCAATCGCAAGGAAGGCGAAGGCCCGCGCTTCATCGGCTATCAGGCGAACAACACGCTCACGGTCACGATCCGCAAGATCGCCAAGGCCGGCGAGCTGATCGACGCGATGGTCAATGCCGGGGCCACCAACCTCAACGGTCCCACCTTCGGCATCGAGGATACGAGCAAGCTCCAGGAGCAGGCGCGCGCCAAGGCCGTCGCGACGTCGCAGACCCGCGCAAATTTCTATGCACAGGCAGCGGGTTACAAAAGTGCGCGGCTGCTGAGCATTTCCGAAAATGGCGAAATCGACACGCCGCGGCCGATGATGATGGCGCGCGACATGGCCGTTGCGTCTGCGCCCTCAACGAAGATTGAGCCGGGACAACTTTCCACTTCGATCACGCTCTCGTTCCGCTATATGCTTGAGAGATAACCGGTCGACGTGGGCCATTCAGCGGCTGTTCAATGCGTGAGAATTATCCAACACCGATGACTCGGCTCCGTAAACTCACTTTCCTCCTGCCTTTCGCGGCGCTCTGGCTGGCCCCTCTGGGCCTCCAGGCGCAGAGCTTTGCCCGCAGCGACGAGCAGGATCAGGCCCGCGAAAACATGCTGGACCGCAAGGTCATGCCCTTCTCGATCATCAAGCGGCGCACCGAAAGCGCGCTGGCTGGTGAAGCAAGCTATGTGGGCGTCGCCAATAGTTCGCGCGAAGGCGTCTATCGCATGCAGTTCCTGCGCAAGGATGGCCGCGTGATCTGGGTTGATGTCGACGGCAAGACCGGCAACATCATTGCCAGGACGAAATAGACCCAAGTGGGTTGAATCTATATCGTTGGTGCCGACACATTCGGCGCGAGCCGATAAGCCAAACGAACGAGTATCGCTGAAAGGAATGTCATGCGCCTGCTGATCGTCGAGGACGAGCCGACCCTGGGCCGCCAGCTCAAATCGACGCTGGAAGGCGCGGGCTACGCGGTGGATCTGGCCACCGACGGCGAGGACGGACATTTTCTGGGCACCACCGAGAGCTATGACGCGGTCATCCTCGATCTCGGCCTGCCCGAGATTGACGGGCTCACTGTGCTTGACCGCTGGCGCAAGGAAGGCCGCACTCATCCGGTGCTGGTGCTCACTGCGCGCGATAGCTGGTCCGACAAAGTCGCCGGGCTCGATGCGGGCGCGGACGATTATCTCGCCAAGCCGTTCCAGAGTGAGGAACTGATCGCCCGCCTGCGCGCGCTCATCCGCCGCTCTTCGGGCCACGCTTCGAGCGAGCTTCTGGCTGGCGACGTGCGGCTCGACACCCGCTCGGGCAAAGTGACGCTCAATGGCGAGCCAGTGAAGCTCACGGCGCAGGAATATAAGCTCCTCTCCTATCTGATGCACCACAAGGGCAAGGTGGTGAGCCGCACCGAGCTGATCGAGCATATTTACGATCAGGATTTCGACCGCGATTCCAATACGATCGAGGTGTTCGTGACGCGCATCCGCAAGAAGCTGGGCGCCGACGTCATCTCGACCATCCGGGGACTGGGCTACAGCCTTGACGAACCGGCCGGCTGAACCGGCCGAGCTGCCGGCAGACATAACGCCGCGATTCACGGGATCGCTGAGCCGTCGCATCGTCGCTCTCTCGATCCTGTGGATCGGCGTATTGCTGCTGGGCGGCGGCATCGCGCTCGACCGCGTGCTGAGCCGCGCCATCACGCAGACGTTCGACAATGGATTATCCGACGTCCTCACGGCGATGATTTCCTCCGCCGAGGTCGATCCGGCGGGCGACGTGCTGTTCAACAGGTCGCTGGCTGACCAGCGCTTTCTGGAGCCGGGCAGCGGCGTCTATTACCAGATTAGCGGCGCGGGCCATGAGGACTGGCGCTCGCGCTCGCTCTGGGACCGGGCAATCCGCGTAACGCCCGCCATGCGCGATCAACCTGGCGTCGGCATGGACAATCTCCAATTTCCCGATGAGCCTCTGCGCCTGATGACGCGCACCGTGATCCTGCCCAATAGCGAGACGCGCTGGGTGTTCATCGTCGCGCAGGCGCGCGGCGGGCTCGATGCGCAGATTGAGGTGCTGCGCAGGACCGTGTTGATCAGCTTCCTTGTGCTTGGCGCAGGGCTGGTCGCGCTGGCCGCGCTTCAGGTGTTCATCGGACTGCGCCCGCTGCGCCGCATCCGACAGGAAATCTCGCTTATGCGTGGGGGCGAGAAATCGCGCGTGACGGCGCCGCTGCCGGTCGAAGTTCAGCCGATGGTCGAGGAGCTCAACGCGCTGCTCGCCCATAATGAAAGTCAGGCGGAGGAAGCACGGCGCCACGCAGGCAATCTTGCCCATGCGCTCAAGACACCGCTCACGGTGGTGATGAATGCAGCGACGGCCAATGCGCCCGATCTTTCATCCACGGTGATGCGCGAGGCGATCACCATGCGTCGCCAGATTGATCATCATCTTGCCCGCGCCCGTGCCCTCGGCCGCCGCGCGACTGCGCAGGCGCGTGCGGAGGTGTGGCCAAGTGTCGAGGCAGTGGAGCGGGCCGTCGAACGACTTTATCCCGAAGTCCGCATCGATCGGGACGGCGCGCAGGATGCCGTCGTGCGGATCGAGCGACAGGATCTCGATGAAATGGTCGGCAATCTCGTCGAGAATGCGGCCAAATATGGCGGCGGCAGCGTGTTCGTGACGGTCGAACCCAAGGGTACGGCATGGGTCGACATCATCGTCGAGGATGACGGCAAGGGCATCCCGAAGGAAGAGCGCGAACGGATTTTTGACCGTGGTGTGAGGCTCGATAGCGGCAAGCCGGGCACGGGCCTGGGCCTCTCTATCGTGCGCGATGTCGCCGAAATCTACGGCGGCATCGTCGAGTTGGAAGAGAGCGAAGATCTCGGCGGCGTCCTCGTGCGCCTGCGCCTGCCAGCCGGATAAGGGCGGAGATTGACCGCCGCTGCCGGTCGCGGCATCCTCTCCCGCGGGAGAGGGGAACCTGACGCATGGAAATGGCGCGGCGGCTCGAAACACATTCAGGCTACGGGCCGGGCAGAACCCGCGCGCGCGCCGGGGCGATGGCACTTACATTGCTCGTCTATGCCCTGCTGGTTGCCATCGCACTGATCTTCAGCGGCGGCGCGCAACAGATACTCAGGAGCGAAGCGCGCCTGACGACGATCCGGGCCACGCCGCCCAAGCCAAAGCCGCCCCTTGAACCCGAGCTAAGCCCCGCGCCCAGGCCAGCCAAATTTGCCGGCGTGCAAAGCGAGAGCCTTCCCGCCCCCGCGCCGCCACTGCTGCCCGATATGCCAGCGCCTGCGATCATCACGCCGGTCATCAGCCTGCCCACGGTCACCCTTGCCGAGGCGGGACCGGCGAGTTCGACGGGGCGTTCGGCGCAGGAGGGATCGGGCGACGGGCTGGCCAGCGGCGGACAGGGAGCCGGCGACGGCGGCATGGGATGGACGCCCGGCTCGCGCGGCATGCCTCTTGCCAATGCCCAATGGTTTCGCGAGCCGACAGCCGACGAACTCAGGCGCTACCTGCTCTCCAGTTCGGCGGGCAGAGGCTGGGGCCTCATCGCCTGCCGCACCATAGAAAAACACCGGGTGACCGACTGCGAAACGCTTGGCGAATTCCCCCAAGGCTCCGGCTATGCGAAGGCTGCGCGTGATGCAGCTTACCAATATCGGGTCAAAGCGCCGCAGGTTGACGGCAAACCACAGCTTGGCGCGTGGGTCAGCATCCGTATCAACTATTAATGTCGGCAACGGGCGCTAAAGAGAATTGGCCGGGATGACGGCACTGGCCGCCGAGGCGGTCAGCAAACGTTCAGCAGTCCGGTGCACAGACAGCGCAGCATGGTCGCGGCTATAACCCCTGATTCCCCAGAAATGACGCGCTATGGCGTGGATGACGGGCCGCGCCGCCGCGCGCTCATCCTGGCGGTGGTGCTCCATGTCCTCGTTGGATTGCTGCTGCTGCTCCAGAAAGCGGCTCCGATCGTCAAGATGGAGCGCCCTGGCCTCAACACGATCTTGATCCCGTCACCCTCGAAAGACGGATCGAAGCAGGACAAGACCGAGCAAAAGGCCGAGAAACAGACGCAAGCGAAGCGCGAGACCGAGCAAAGCCCGGTTGAGGTGACACCGCCGCCCCCCACGCCGCTGCCCCCGCCAGTTGTGCCGAATAATCTCCAGATGCCGTTCATCGTGCTGTCGAGCAACGATTATGCGGCGAGCAATATCGGCAAACAGCCCTCGATGCGCAGCGCGTCAGCGGCCTCGGGACAGGATAGCGGCGGCGCGGGCAGTGCAGGCGCGGGGCCGGGCGGCGCGACGCTCTATCCGGCGGACTGGTTCCGCGAACCCACCGACACCGAGCTGGGCGGATATCTGCGGCCCGACATGCCGAGAACCGGCTGGGGCACGATTGCGTGCCGTACGGTGGCGCGCCACCGGGTCGAGGATTGCTATGTGCTGGGAGAGTCGCCGCGCGGATCGGGCTTTGGCCGCTCGGTGCTGAATGCGGCCTGGCAGTTCCAGGTGCTGGCGCCCCGCATCAATGGCCGGGAGCAGATCGGGACCTGGGTGAGCATCCGCATCATGTACACAGACGGTAACGCCAAGGCGGGGCCGGGCTGAACCAGCCCTGCCCCGCTTAGCTTTTAGTCGGTCCGTTCAAGCCAGCCCGCTCTTTCGACCTTATTTGTCGCGCTTCTTCCGGTGAGTTTCCATGTCGAGCACGGTCGTATCCGTGCCTTCCGGCATGAGGCCAAGACGGCGCGCAACTTCCTGATAGGCCTCGACTTCGCCACCAAGATCGCGACGGAAGCGGTCCTTGTCCAGCTTTTCGCCGGTCGTCATGTCCCACAGGCGGCAATTGTCCGGGCTGATCTCGTCGGCCAGGATGATGCGGCTATATTCGCCATCCCAGATGCGGCCAAATTCGAGCTTGAAGTCGACCAGACGGATGCCGGTGCCCGCGAACAGGCCGGTCAGGAAGTCGTTCACCCGAATCGCCATGTCGGCAATATCGTGCATCTCTTCCTGCGTGGCCCAGCCGAAGCAGGCGATATGCTCTTCGGTGACGAGCGGGTCGCCCAGCGCGTCATCCTTGAGGCAATATTCGATCAGCGTGCGGGGAAGCTGCGTGCCTTCCTCGATGCCGAGGCGCTTGGAGAGCGAGCCTGCTGCGACATTGCGGATGATGACCTCGAGCGGCACGATCTCGACCTGACGGATCAGCTGCTCGCGCATGTTGAGGCGGCGGATGAAGTGCGTGGGCACGCCGATCTGGCCGAGCAGGGTGAAGACATGCTCGGAAATCCGGTTGTTGAGCACGCCCTTGCCGTTGATCGTGCCCTTCTTCTGGGCATTGAACGCGGTTGCATCGTCCTTGAAATATTGGATGAGCGTACCGGGCTCGGGGCCTTCATACAGGATCTTCGCCTTGCCTTCGTAGATTTGGCGGCGACGGGACATTAGCTGGTGCCTACTCACTTGGATACTGACTGGAAAATCAAGGCCCCGGCGGCGCGAATCAGAGGATAAGCGGACACCGGGGCTCTTGCAGCCGTGATAGACCAAGCGGGGCCGGAGTGCAATTTCGCCGGCCCGCTTGGCGAATGGTTCGTGGCGAATGACTAGACCAGATTGGCCTTGTAGAGCTTCGTCAGCTCGGCCCACGCCTTTTCCGCAGCAGGCTCGTTATAGGCGGCGCTGCCCGGCACGGTCCAACCGTGATTGCCCTCGAAAACCTCCACGACGGCAGGGCGACCGGCCGCCTTGAACGCGTCTGCAAGGATCGTCTTGGACGTGGGCTGCTGCGCGTCGTCATTCTTCGCGATCGCCACGAGGAACGATGCCTTCGACTTGGGAATGAGCAGATGCGGGCTGTTCGGCGTCGTGGTGGTGAGCCCGCCGCCATGGAAGCTGGCAACGCCGCCCACGCGGTTCGGCACGGCGGCCGACGCACGGAATGCGAAAGGCCCGCTCATGCAATAGCCCTGCACGCCGACCTTCTTGGCCTTGGCGGTCTGCGGCTGCTTGTCGAGGAAGGCGATCAGCGCGACAGCATCCTTGTCGACGCCGTCGTCCGTGATGGCATTGCGATAAGCGAATAGCGGCGCCATCGCCTCGCGATTGCTGAAGTCGACCGTGCCTTCAAGCACCGGCGCTTTCTTGCTGCGATAGAAGGGATTGGGCACGAGCACGACATAGCCCTGCGCGGCGAGGCGCTTGCCCATGTCGCGGAAGACGGGGCGCAGGCCCATGATGTCCGGCCACATGATGACAGCGGGCCAGGTGCCGCTGCCGGAAGGATAGATGAGCGCTGCATCGCATGTGCCGTCCGGCGTGGTGATGCTCACGTCCTTCTCGACGACATTTTCGGCAGCCGCTGCTGCGCTGGTCACGAAGGCAGTCGCCAATGCGCCCGTCTTCATGAAGCTCCGGCGCGAAAGGCTCCAGTCTTCCATGATGCCTGGATTAATGTCTGCGTCGCACATGCCGATTCTCTCCCGTGTGATGACTTTGCCCGAAATGGTCTGCGCGCAGCCTGTCCCTGTCAAGAGCGCGACGCTACGGACGGCCTGCTATTGTCCGACCTGCTACTGTAACGTCGCGACCAGCGCCTGTATCTCATCATCCTCCGCCACAGCGGGATGCACGATACGACGCACCTCGATTGCGGGGATCGGATCGACGAATGGCAGCCGCTTGAGGCCAGCACTGGCGCCGATGCGCGCAGCCGCGGCGCCAAAGAGCGGCAACACCCCTGCCCCTTCGCGCGCACGATCCGCAAGCTGGCCATAATCGTCCGTCTCCAGCGCGACCGGCATGGCGCCCAGCCCCGCGCCGGACAGGCAGGCATCGAGCAGCGGCCGAAGGCGATTGGTCGCCGAGAAGCTGAGCAGGGGCTCGCCGGCAATGTCGTCGCGCCCGACAAATTCGAGCGCGGCAAGGCGATGATCCCGGGCGACATAAAGCGACCAGCGCTCGCTCCAGAGATAATCGGAAGGGAAGACCCGCGTTGGCCCCAGAGCATAGAAAAACGCCATGTTGATGCGATTTTCGGAAAGCGCGAGCGCCACCCTGTCAGCGACGAAGCAATTGACGTCGATGGTGACGGGACGATGCGGAAAGGCGTCCTCGAAGGCCGCGAGCTTGCTCTGGAAGCGCGCCAATATGGATGGATGAATGCCGATGGTAATGGGTTGGTCGGACCGCCGCCCCGCCAGGGCCGCGCTCAGCGTGACCGGTTTGGCTTCTTCACCCCCGATAACCAGCTCTTCTACGGTCGGCGCCCGCACTATCTCGATCTCGTCTGGCTCAATCTCGTCGGGGGCGCTCTCTTCCGGTGCATGTGGCTCCAGCGGCCGGGCATGATCGCGCATGCTGAAGACCAGCGCATCGCAATCCGCCAGGATGATGCGCGCTCGCGTTAGCGCCGTAGTGCCGGCCGCCGAAATAGTCGCCTTGCCGCCGCGTGAGCGCTCGAACAGGCTGACGCCAAGCCGGGTCTCGAGTTGCTTGATATGATCGCTGATCGCCACCTGCGACACACCCAACGCTCGCGCCGCGGCCCGAAAGCTGCCCTCGCGCGCAATCGCATCCAAAGCCTCAAGCTGGCGCAGGGTGGGACGTTCCATAGCGATAGGTCTATGCTTGTCGCGTTACGAGTCAATGGCAGCCAGAAATAAGGCCGCTAATGGCGAACAGCCAGCAGGCGCAACTTAATGGAGAAGTGGGAGGAGCCTCAAACCTTGTCGGCGTAGAGCATCCGTCCTTCACCAAGCTGCTCGAACAGGCCCTTGAGCTGCGCTTCGCCCACCGCAAAGCAACCTTCGCTGCGGCCGAGCATCCTGTGCGTCTGGATCATGCCGGGCTCGGCATACCAGGCTGCGTGGATGACGATTGCGCGGGCGAGCGCATTGTTGTTCGTGGGATCGAGCCCGATGAGGCGCTGCGAATGGCCGTGCTGCCCGACATAATAGTTGCTGGTGAGATAGGCGCCCTCGCTCGACGCCGCCGATCCGGGCTGATTGGAAAAGCGCTGCAGCCAGCCGGTATGCGCCGGGTCGGATCCGCGTCCATGCGCCACGAGCAGGCTGGTCGTCTTGCCGCTGCCAAGATCCACGATGTGCAAGCGTCTGCGCGCAGACGATGTCGAGAAGTCCGCGATCGCGATCCGGTCTCGGCGCGTGATTTGCTTGGCATTTCGATTGAGCGCCGCGAGCGCGCGTTTCAGCAATGCGGGCGGCACTGCCTCCGGTGTCGTGGCGATGCGATTGCCCGTATCGCCAGCCGCAAATGCCGGAAAGGCATGGCTCACGGCGGCGATCCCGCCCAAGACGGCGGCCGACTTGAGAAGCGTCCTTCGCGAGCAATCGATATCGGAGAGGTGCAAACCGGTTTCCTATGTTTGGAGCCGGGAGCTTACACCATGGACTCAGTGATAACTGCGCAAAGAGTTGCAGATCAGCATTCGACTGATCGCGACTTATCCACAACCCGTCGCTTCGACGCCTGATTCAGCAGGAAGCTGGGTCCATCACGGGCCGATATCGTCCGCTTTGGCCCGGAACTGCGACAAGGCCCGTTTGCCGAAGCCAAGCTTCTCGGCCAGCGCATCGTCCCAGCCATAAGGATCAGTCCGCACCTGGATCCCGCCCTGCGCATCGACAAAGGCGGTGTGGTAGAGCAGTCGGACCGGAATCTCGCGCGGCAGCTTCACGAACTGCTGCTTGCCCGTCTCGCGCGCTTTCTTCCACTGATCGGCAATCCCCTCATGCTCCGCGATCATCGCAGCGAAGCCGAGCGCGTCCTCAACACGGACGCAGCCATGGCTGAGCTGGCGTTGGCTGCGCGCGAAGAGCGACCGCGCATTGGTATCGTGCAGATAGATTTCGTGATCGTTCTTGAGATCGAACTTGACGAGGCCGAGCGAGTTATCCGGGCCTGATTCCTGGACGATCCAGCCATCGCGCAAGGTCATTTTGTGCGCCTTCATATAAGCAGCGCCCTTCCCCGCGAGCTGCCCGTTCTGGATCGAGCGCGGGACTGTCCAGGTCGGATTCGCGACGAGGCGGAACATTGGCGACAGAAGCTGCGGCGTCTCGCTCTCTGGCCGACCGACAATCGCCTTGCGCTGATCGACCAGCTTGCCGTCGCGCCAATAGCCCAGCGCAGCGGCGGCGATGTTCACGTCAATACGGGTCGGCGCGGGATCGCGCGCCAGCCAGCGCAGCCGCTCAAGCGCCACTGCCGTTGCGCGTGCACGCGCCGCCGGTCCCATATTGAGTGCCTCGATCGTTTCCGGGCCGATCACGCCATCGTCGGATATGCCGAAATCCCGCTGAAACTGCTTCACGGCGTCGACAATGGCCCGTGAGTAGCGGACTGGCTCGCCACCGGAACTCGGCGCCTTCTCCAGATACCCATTTGCAACCAGCGCAGGCACGATATCGGACACGCGCGGATCGGCGTCGCCAGCTTCGATCGGCTTTCCATCAGTCGGGATCTTGGCCGGCACGGCCTTCGCAGGCGCTTTCTGGTCATCGAGATAGGCCTGCGACAAGGTGCGATAGTCCGCATCCTGCGGCGCGAGGCCGTCCAGCCATTGCGCCACCTGCCCATCCCGCAGCGCCTGCGCGAGCCCGGCTATGAGATCGGTCTGCGGCCGTGGGATGGTGTAAACCTCATGGAGCGAGCGAGGATCGACAAAGCCGCGGCTGAGCGCGCTCGCATAAGCAAGCGCCGCTGTCGTCCGCGCGACATCCTGTTGAACGGGATCGGCATCGCCGGCGGCCAATGCGGGCAGTCGCGCATGATCCAGTCCGTGCTTCGCTCGCTCGCCCAGCGCCTGCTGGAGCGCCTGCGCATTCTTCCCCGACCATGCCGATTTCCAGCCAATGGCAGTATAAAACTGCCGGAGCTGGACTTCATTGGGGAGTGCCTTGAGCTTTGCCTCGATCGAAGCCGGGCTGAGCTCCGGTGCTTTGGCGCCATTACAGGCGGTCATGCTGGCAAGAAGGATTAGGGCGGCCGCTTTATATGTTTTCACTCAGGCCTCGTCATGAGCTGCATCATGACCAGAACGAGCGCGGCGCCAATTCGATCCGCACTTTGCGGAGAAGCAGGCCTCGGGCGCAGCGTGAATGTCCGATTTGGGAGGCTGGAGCGGGTAGCGGGGATCGAACCCGCATCACAAGCTTGGAAGGCTAGTGCTCTACCATTGAGCTATACCCGCGCTCTTGGGCGGCGTGCCGCTTGCCACAGGCGGGCGCGCCCGGTCAATGCCGTTCGCTTCCATTTGCAGCGCATTTGTCGCCTATTAGTCGCTGGGCGGCGGATACACTTTGATACAATTTCGGCCCGCTGCGACAAAAAGTCGCGACAAGTCGGGCCTAGAAACAGTCTCATAGCGTTATCCCACGGCGCTGTAAAAGCCGATCCACTTGGAGAAGGCCCGATGCGCAGAGTCTCCCACATTCTGCTCGTTGCCGGCCTCTTCCCCCTCAGCGCGGGCAGTTTTGCCCAGCAGCCGGGACCGTCCCCCACTGGCGGTCCCGGCGCGCAGCGGCCCAACCTTCCCGAGCCATTTTCCCGGACGCGCACCGAGTGCCCACCCCAGTTCGAAGCGCGCGCTTGTTGATCGCCCGACTTGCAACTTCGCTGGATTGCCGTCACCGGAGCATGACACATATGCTCCGGCTCTCGCCATATTGAGAGCCATCATCCTGAGAGGTTGCCATGACCGCCCGGCCCCACCTCCTTCTCGTCGATGACGAAGCGGCGATTCGCGAGCCGCTCGGCGCTTATCTCCAGCGATCCGGCTTTCGTGTGAGCGAGGCGCCCAATGCCGCCGAAGCGCGCAAGCTGCTGGCGGGTCACGCCATCGAGCTGGTCATTCTCGACATCATGATGCCGGGTGAGGATGGCCTGTCACTCTGCCGCTCGATCCGCGAGCAAGGCGAACTGCCGGTCATCCTGCTGACCGCGCGCTCGGAAGAGACCGACCGCATTGTCGGGCTCGAAATGGGCGCCGACGATTATGTGCTCAAGCCCTTTTCGCCGCGCGAACTGGTGGCGCGCATCAAGACGATCATGCGGCGGGCGGGCGGATCAACCGCGCGCGAGCCCAGTAATGAGGCGAGCATCTATCGCTTCGAGGGTTGGACACTGCGTTCTGACGACTGGACACTGACCGGCGCGGACGGCGTCGCCATCCCGCTGTCGACCGCCGATTTCCGGCTACTCCAGGCTTTTGTCACACATCCGAGACAGGTGCTGAACCGCGATCAGTTGCTTGACCTCACGGCTGGTCGCGAAGCCCATGCGTTCGACCGCTCGATCGACAATCAGATCAGCCGCCTGCGCCGCAAGCTGGAGGATGACGCCCGCTCGCCGCGCCTCATCAAGACTGTCTGGGGCGGCGGCTACATGTTCGGCGCGGACGTGACGCGCTCATGAGCATTTCAGTTCGCGCCCTGCCCCTCTTCCTCCGCCCGCGCACCCTTGCCGGCCAGACGATCCTCGTCGTCGCGGCCTCGCTGTTCGTGGTGCAGTTAATTGGCGTCTCCTTCTATTATCTTGCCCAGC
>Ga0247738_10000245_pt1 | contig 22463 bp, 21 predicted proteins | sample UWRJL013104B2_FD_180936 | JGI IMG/M metagenome (GOLD analysis project Ga0247738, IMG submission 180936) | Plant litter microbial communities from Arlington Agricultural Research Station in Wisconsin, United States - UWRJ-L013-104B-2 | ecosystem: Environmental > Terrestrial > Plant litter >...
TACTGCTCCAGCAGATCGGTCCGAGTCAGGCGGGCCGTGCCATAGCGTGGCTCGTGCACAGCGGCATCCACGGTCGCCACTGCCGAATGAAGCGTGGAGGTGGCTGCCAGGTCGACGACGGTCCGCGCAAGACTGGTCACCCGGATGCCGTGCAGAACGGCCACGTCGGCCGAGTCGATCCCGAGCGCGTGCCGGCGCACCCCCGGGTCGGATCGACCGCCGGATGCCCGCTCCGCGAGCACGTGGACATCACTCGGCCACCGGCCCAGGATCGGCAGCCCCCACAGCGCGGCCGCGGACTGGTGCGAGATCACGGGATCGCTCGGATGCTCGAGAGCTGTGCCACGGACCAGTGCGCGGTATCGCGCATCCCCGTCCCGCAGCGCCCACGCCTGCGCGGTCATGTACACCCCGCGGCGGAGCCGGACCATGCCCCCGGCTCGCAGCTGGCGCCGCAGCACCGGCCCCGGCGTGATGACGCGCCGCAGGTCACGGGTGAGGATGAGCGCGTGCTCGGGCTGCGGGATCGGCGAGGAGGCCATGCCCCACCATGCCGTGATCGCCGCTGATCCTCCGGCCGCGGGCGCAACCTCGGGCCTGGGCGCCGTGCCACCACCCTGTGAGGGACCAGCCGGCTACCCCGACCGGCGCGCGGGAGTTGCGGGCACGCGCGGGAGTTCTCGTTCCCGCGAATGGCTGCAGCTCCCGCGCGGGGCGGGGCGGCGCGGGGCGGGGGCGAGCGCGGCGCCGCGCGGCGCGGGGCTCAGTCGAAGAGCAGCGCCCGCACCTGGGTCTCCGCCGATCCCGTTCTCGCCGGGTCGATGGTGCGGCCGTGGTCGTAGTGGTCGATGATCCGCGGGTCGACGTAGCTCGCACGCGCCACCGAGGGGGTGTTGCCGAGCACCTCAGCCACGTCGCGCATGACCTGGGCGACCACGCGCTTGCGGGCCGTGGGGCTGGGTCGCGGTCCGGCTTGGGCGAGGGCGATGGCGGCGGTCACCGTTCCGTGCAGGGTGCGGAAGTCCTTGGCCGTGAACTCCCCGCCCGTGCACTCGCGCACGTAGTCGTTGATGTCCTCCGCGGCGATCGGTCGCCACGATCTGCCGTCCTTCCACGCGAGCAGCCTCGCATTGCCGCCGCGGCGCTTGAGCCCGCGCAGCACGTCGGCGAGCTCGGCATCCTTGAGCACCGACTCCCACTCCTGCCCGCTCTTGCCGGGGAACGACAGCGTGATCGACTCCCCCGACGTCGAGACGTGCGAGGCGAGCAGCGTCGAGAGCCCGTGGCTGCCGTGCTGCTCCGCGTACCGCTCGGAACCCACGCGCAGCGACCCCGTGTCGAGCAGGCGGAACGCGGCGGCGAGGGCGCGCTGCCTCGTCGGCCCCTCCGAGCGCAGGTCGCCGGTGACCTTCCGCCGCGCCGCGGGCAGCGACTCGGCCAGCGCCATCGCCCGATCGAACTTGAGCCGGTCTTTCTGCTCCCGCCACGTCGGGTGGTAGATGTACTGCGTTCGGCCGGCGGCATCCGTTCCCGTCGCCTGAATGTGTCCGTTGGCGTACGGGGCGATCCACACGTCGGTCCACGCCGGCGGGATCGCGAGCTGCTCGATGCGCGCTCTCAGGTGCGGGTCGGTGATGGTCGCGCCCCCGGCATCGAGGTACCGGAAACCCGTGCCGGAGCGCACCCGGCGCAACCCTTTACCGGCAGAATCGCTGCGGCGAAGACGGGGCATCCGGCCAGACTACGGGCGCGATTCGGACGCAGTGGTGGGCTTGACAAGACGGGGGACGATGATGCCCGACACGGCCGCGCCGACGAGGAAGGCGACGCCGGCGGCGGCGGCGAACGACAGGAACTCCCACGCCACGGCGCCCTGCTGCACGAAGCCGACGACGAGGACGGTCAGCAGGTTGAGGGCCGCCCCGATGACCGCCGTGAGGAACACTCCGCGCCACCCCCGAACGGCGCCCACGATGAGCAGCACGAGCCACACCCCGAGACCGATGTCCATGAAGAGGAACAACAGGCGGGCCGCCTCGCCGAAACCCGCAGCGAGGCCGCCGAGCAGCGCCCCCTGCCACACCGTGAGCAGCGCCAGCGCGACCACGATCGCGATGACGAGGTGCAGCAGCACGGTGGCGACGCGGATCATGCCTGAATCCTAGAGTCCGGCGGCGAGCACCCGACGGACGAGCGGCACACCCGGCCGGTACGCGAGGTGCACGTAACTCGGGGCGTCGAGGATCGCGAGGTCCGCGCGCGCGCCCACGCGCAGGTGGCCGACATCCGTTCGCCGCAGCGCGGCCGCCCCGCCCAGGGTCGCCGCCCGCAGGGCCTCCGCGGCGGTCATCCCCATCTCGCGCACCGCGAGCGCGACCATGAGCGGCATCGACGTGGTGAAACTCGAGCCGGGATTGCAGTCGCTCGCGAGGGCGACGGTCGCGCCGGCGTCGAGCAGCCGGCGGGCATCCGGGTAGGGGTGCCGCGTTGAGAACTCCACGCCCGGCAGTAGCGTCGCGACTGTGCCGCTGCCGGCGAGGGCGCCGACGTCGCGGTCGGAGAGGTACGTGCAGTGGTCGACGCTCGCCGCGCCGAGTTCGACGGCGAGGCGCACCCCGTCGGACTCCCCCAGCTGCCCCGCATGAACGCGCGCGCCCAGACCGCGCGCGAGGCCGGCCTGCAGGATGCGCCTGCTCTCGTCGACCGTGAACGCGCCCGACTCGCAGAACACGTCGATCCAGCGCGCGTGAGGGGCGCAGGCGTCGAGCATCGGCCCCGTGACGAGGTCGATGTACTCGTCCCGGCCGATTCCCTCCGGCACGACGTGGGCGCCGAGGAACGTCACCTCGTCGGTGAGGGTCGCCGCGAGCCGCACGCTGCGCTGCTCGTCGGCCACGCTCAACCCGTAGCCGCTCTTGATCTCGAGGGTCGTCGTGCCCTGCGAGCGGGCCTCGGCGACGAGGGCTGCGGCGTTGGCGAGCAACTGCTCGTCGGTTGCGGCGCGAGTGAGGGCGACAGTGCGGCGGATGCCCCCCGCCTCGTAGCGGCGGCCGGCCATGCGCGCCTCGAACTCGTCCGAGCGATCGCCCGCGAACACCAGGTGGCTGTGGCTGTCGACGAAGCCGGGGATCACGCATCCCCCGCCCGCGTCGATCCGCTCGTCGGCGGCGGGCGAACCCTCGCCCAGCCATGCCACGACGCCGTTGTCGATCACGAGCGACGCGCTCGATCGCTCCGACCTGCCCTCCTCGTGGGTCACGAGCAGGCCGATGTTGTCGATGAGGGTCGTGGTCATCGTTCGGTGTACCCCTTGATGGTTTCGAGAACGCACATCGCGACGAGCCGCACCGTGCGGCCGTCCGCCGTGTCGGCGCTCGCGTCGACCTCGACGAAGTCGACCGACGTGACCGCGGGGTGCGCGCCCGCGGCGCGCGCGGCATCCCGCAGCTCGATGGCGGAGATCCCACCAGGAACCGACGCGGGGCAGGCCGGCGCCACGGCGCGATCGCACACGTCGACGTCGAGGTCGACATGCACCCCGCCGCCGCCGTCGGACGCGATCTCGAGCGCCTCGATCATGGCGTCGAACATCGGCCGGGTGTGCAGCTCGTCGCGCAGGATGACCGTGATTCCGTGGTCCGCGGCGCGCTTGGCGTACTCCCGGGAGTTGGCGAACGGCTCGATGCCCACCTGCACGATGCGGCGCCCCTCCATCCCCGCGGCGAGCAGCTGCCGCACGGGTGAGCCGTTCGACACCCCGTCGCGCAGGTCGTGGTGCGCGTCGAGGGTGATGAGGCCCCGAGCCCCTCGCCCCCGCGCGACCGGCACCGTGGCCGAGTTGTCGCCGCCGAGCGCGATGAGCAGGTCGGCGTCGATTCCCGCCACGAACTCCGTGGCATCCGTCCCGTCCGGGTCGACGGCGTCGCCGGCGTCCACGATGCGCAGGCCGGTCTCGAGGCTGTACCGGCGCAGCGCCTCGCGCACGGCCGCGGGGGTGAGGTGCGCGGACGTCGGCGAGAGCGACCGGGTGTGCGTCGGGATGCCGACGAGTGCGATGTCCGCGCGCTCCCGCGCACTGGGCGCGGGCCAGTCGCCGGCGCGCGGCCAGAGCGGGTCGTGGCTCAGCGCGGTCATCCGTGGCTCGGTCTCATGGGGATCCGCACGTCATGCTCCGCGGCGAACCCGATCGCCTCCGGGTAGCCGGCGTCCACGTGGCGGATGACTCCCATGCCGGGGTCGTTGGTGAGCACGCGCGCGAGCTTCTCGGCGGCGAGCGGCGTGCCGTCGGCCACCGTCACCTGGCCGGCGTGGATGGACCTGCCGATGCCCACCCCGCCGCCGTGGTGGATGCTGACCCAGGTCGCGCCGGACGACGTGTTGACGAGGGCGTTGAGCAGGGGCCAGTCGGCGATCGCGTCCGAGCCGTCGAGCATCGCCTCGGTCTCGCGGTACGGGCTCGCGACCGAGCCGGAATCCAGGTGGTCGCGCCCGATCACGAGCGGCGCCGCGAGCTCGCCGGAGGCGACCATCTCGTTGAACCTGAGGCCGGCGACATCCCGCTCGCCGTACCCGAGCCAGCAGATGCGGGCGGGCAGCCCCTGGAAGTGCACGCGCTCCTGCGCCATCGGGATCCAGCGCTGCAGCGAGCGGTTCTCGGGGAACAGGCCGAGCACCGCGCGGTCGGTCTTCGCGATGTCGTTCGCGTCCCCGCTGAGCGCCGCCCAGCGGAACGGCCCCTTGCCCTCGGCGAACAGCGGGCGGATGTACGCGGGAACGAAACCGGGGAAGGCGAACGCGTCGGCGTAGCCAGCCTGCTTCGCCTCTGTGCGGATGTTGTTGCCGTAGTCGAACACCTCGGCGCCCGCGCGCTGGAAACCGACCATGGCCTCCACGTGCACGGCCATCGACTCACGGGCGCGCTGGGCGAAGCCGGGATCGCGCTTCGCCGAGGCCCAGTCGTCGAAGTCGACGCCCAGCGGCAGATAGGCGAGCGGGTCGTGCGCGCTCGTCTGGTCGGTGACGATATCGATCTCGGCACCGATGGCCAGCAGTTCGGGCACGGCCGCCGCCGCATTGGCGAGCACGCCGATCGACAGCGGCTCACGGGCATCCCTCGCCCGGTACGCCAGTTCGAGCGCGTGCTCGAGGGAGTCGGCGCGCGCATCGAGGTAGCCGTGGTCGAGCCGGCGCTGGATGCGGCTCGCATCGACGTCGAGGCAGAGGGCGACCCCGCCGTTCATGGTCACCGCGAGCGGCTGCGCGCCGCCCATGCCTCCCAGCCCCGCCGTGAGCGTGATGGTGCCCGCGAGAGTGCCGCCGAACCTCTTCTCCGCGACAGCGGAGAACGTCTCGAACGTGCCCTGCAGGATGCCCTGCGTGCCGATGTAGATCCAGGAGCCGGCCGTCATCTGGCCGTACATGGTGAGGCCCAGCTGCTCCAGGCGGCGGAACTCGTCCCAGTTCGCCCAGTCCCCCACGAGGTTCGAGTTGGCCAGCAGCACGCGCGGTGCCCATTCGTGGGTCTGCATGATGCCCACGGGCTTGCCCGACTGCACGAGCAGGGTCTCGTCGCCGCGCAGGTCGTGCAGCGAGCGCACGATCGCGTGGAAGCTCGGCCAGTCGCGCGCGGCCTTGCCCGAGCCGCCGTAGACGACGAGGTCTTCCGGGTGCTCGGCCACCTCGGGGTCGAGGTTGTTCTGAAGCATCCGCAGGGCGGCCTCCTGGGGCCAGCCGAGCGTGTGCAGGTCGGTTCCGCGGTGTGCCGTGATCACAGTCCACTCTCCTTCAACAGTTCGCCACTGACGACGAGCCGCACCGCCGCCTCGATGTCGGGCGCGAGGTACCGGTCGGGGCCCGCGCCGGGCACGTCGCGCCGAAGCCGCTGGATCACGCGCGCGCTCACCGGCGACGGCGTCTCGCCGCGCATCTCGATGCCGCGTGCGGCGGTCATGAGCTCGATGGCGAGCACGCGCTGCAATCCGTCGATGCTGCGGCGCAGCTTGCGGGCTGCACTCCACCCCATCGACACGTGGTCCTCCTGCATCGCGCTGGTCGGGATCGAGTCGACGGATGCCGGCGCTGCGAGCCGCTTGAGCTCGCTCACGATCGCCGCCTGGGTGTACTGCGCGATCATGTGACCGGAGTCCACCCCGGGGTCGTGCGCGAGGAACGGGTTCAGGCCGCCATTGCGCGCCTTGTCGAGGAACCGGTCGGTGCGCCGCTCGCTCATGCTCGCCACGTCGGCGACCGCGATCGCTAGGAAGTCGAGCACGTAGCCGACGGGGGCGCCGTGGAAGTTGCCGTTCGACTCGACGCGCCCATCGAGCGTGACGACGGGGTTGTCGATCGCACTCGCGAGCTCGCGCCCCGCGACGAGGCGCGCGTGATCGAGCGTGTCCCGCGCGGCCCCGTGCACCTGGGGCGCGCAGCGCAGCGAGTACGCGTCCTGCACGCGCGTGAACCCGTTCGTCGCGTGCGCCGCGATCGCGCCGGAGCCCTCGAGCACCGCGCGCATGTGCGCGGCACTCACCGCCTGGCCCGGGTGCGGGCGCAGCGCCTGGAGGTCGGCGGCGAACACTCGGTCGGTGCCCGCGAGGCCCTCCACGCTCATGGCCGCCGCGAGATCCGCCGTGGTGAGGAGCTCCTCGAGGTCGGCGAGGGCGAGGGACAGCATGCCGAGCATCCCGTCCGTGCCGTTGATGAGGGCGAGTCCCTCCTTCTCCTGCAGCACGACGGGGTCGGTCACGACGTCGGCCGCATCGACGAGCAGGCCGTCGACCCGCACGGTTCCCTCCCCCATGATCGCCAGGGCGCAGTGCGCCAGCGGAGCGAGGTCGCCGGAGCAGCCGAGGCTGCCGTACTCCCCGATCACCGGCGTGATGCCCGCGTTCAGCAGATCCGCGTAAGACTGAGCGATCACCGGCCGCACGCCCGTGCGGCCCGTCGCGAGCGTCGCCAGGCGCAGCAGCATCGTCGCGCGCACCACCTCGCGCTCCACCTCCGGGCCCGAGCTCGCAGCGTGACTGCGCACGAGGGATCGCTGCAGCTGCTGGCGCTTCGGCAGCGGGATGTGCTGGGTCGCGAGCGCGCCGAAGCCCGTCGAGACGCCGTAGTGCGGGCGGGGATCCTCCGCGAGGGCCTCGATGATCGCGCGGGATGCCTCCATCGCGGCGATCGCGTCCTGCCCGAGCTCCACGCTCTCGCCGTCGCGCGCCACGGCCACGACCTGCTCGACGGTGAGCGGGCCGACGTGAATGGTGATCATGGCACCATCACACACCCCCGGCCCGCTCGCGCGGGGTGCCCTCGGCGATATCGTGTCTGATATGTCAGACATGCCCGCGGCCCGCAACGCGCTCGGCGTGCTCCGGCTCCTCGCCGCCCGCAGCGCCCCCGTGCCGGCGTCGACGATCGCGCGCGAGCTGGGGATGCCCCGCTCGTCGGTCTACCAACTGGTCGCCGTCATGATGAGCGAAGGCTTCGTGGTGCACTACCCCGAGGATCACGCCTACGGACTCTCGTCCCTCGTCTCCGAGATCGGCACCTCCGCGCTGCAGTCCGAGCGGCTCGCGCGGCTCGCCAAACCCATGCTCGAGCGACTCGTTCGGGAACTGCGGCTGCCCGTCGTGGCGCATCTTGCCGTGCTCGGCGGAGCCGACGTGATCTACGCCGCGCGCGTGCAGGGGTTCCGCGCGCCCACGACCGTGTCGGCCATCGGGGTGCGGCTGCCCGCCCACCTCACGGCGACCGGCCGCGCCATGCTCGCGCTGCTGCCGGCCGAACAGGTGCGCGCCCTCTACCCCTCGCGGGCATCCCTCATTCGGCGGCAGTCTGCGGGACCCGGGTCACTTGCGGACCTCGACGCCCTGCTCGCCCAGACCCGCGCCCGCGGATGGGCGGTCGAGGAGGGCGACGTCACCGCGGAGTACGGGTCGGCCGGGGCATCCGCGGTCGACCGCAACGGCTACCCGGTCGCGGCAATCGGGCTCACCTTCCGCCTCGAGACCACGGATGCCGCCGCCTGGGCCCTGCTCGGCGATGCCGCGCGCCGCACGGCCGACGCCCTCACCGCCCGCCTCACGGGCCGCGCCTGAGCCGGCCCCTCCCCCGGCTCCCCTCCGCCACGCCCCTGTGCGCTTCTCCGGAGGTTTCGGATGACACGCCGCCCCATCCGGTTACCAGAGTGACTGGGGCCCGCTTTCTCCGGAGAAGTGAACGGCGGAGCGGGCGGGGGGCGGACCGGGCGGGGCAGGCGGGGCGGGCGGGGCGGGCGCGGCGACCGGCCCTGGGCTTAACGGCGAAGGGCCCCGCAGCCTAAGCTGCGGGGCCCTCCAGTAAGGGACTGAATTACTTCAGGACCTTGACAACCTTGCCAGCGCCAACGGTGCGGCCACCCTCACGGATAGCGAAGCCGAGGCCCTCCTCCATGGCGATGGGCTGGATCAGCTCAACCGTCATCTCGGTGGTGTCGCCGGGCATGACCATCTCGGTGCCCTCGGGCAGCGTGATGACGCCGGTGACGTCGGTGGTGCGGAAGTAGAACTGCGGGCGGTAGTTCGCGTAGAACGGGTTGTGACGCCCACCCTCATCCTTGGACAGGATGTACGCGGTGCCCTCGAACTGGGTGTGCGGCGTGACCGAACCCGGCTTGACGACGACCTGGCCGCGCTCGACATCCTCGCGCTTGGTGCCGCGGAGCAGCAGACCACAGTTCTCGCCGGCCCAGGCCTCGTCGAGCTGCTTGTGGAACATCTCGATACCCGTGACCGTGGTCTTCTGGGTGGGACGGATGCCGACGATCTCGACGTCCGAGTTGATGCCCAGGGTGCCACGCTCGGCGCGGCCCGTGACGACGGTGCCACGACCGGTGATCGTGAAGACGTCCTCGATCGGCATGAGGAACGGCTTGTCCTTGTCGCGCACCGGGTCCGGAACGGACTCGTCAACGGCGTCCATGAGGTCGAGGATGGACTGGGTCCACTTCTCGTCGCCCTCGAGCGCCTTGAGGCCGGAAACGCGGACAACGGGAGCGTTGTCGCCGTCGAAGCCCTGGCTGGCCAGAAGCTCGCGAACCTCGAGCTCGACGAGCTCCAGGATCTCCTCGTCGTCAACCATGTCGGACTTGTTGAGCGCGACGAGCAGGTACGGCACGCCGACCTGCTTGGCGAGCAGCACGTGCTCGCGCGTCTGCGCCATGGGACCGTCGGTCGCGGCGACAACCAGGATCGCGCCGTCCATCTGAGCGGCACCGGTGATCATGTTCTTGATGTAGTCGGCGTGGCCGGGAGCGTCGACGTGCGCGTAGTGGCGCTTCGGCGTCTCGTACTCGACGTGCGAGATGTTGATCGTGATGCCGCGCTGGCGCTCTTCCGGCGCCGAGTCGATCGACGCGAAGTCGCGCTGGACGTTCGTCGCGGACGGGAACTTGTCAGCAAGCACCTTCGAGATGGCGGCCGTCAGCGTGGTCTTGCCGTGGTCGACGTGCCCGATGGTACCGATGTTTACGTGCGGCTTGGTCCGCTCGAACTTGGCCTTAGCCACTGTGGGTCCTCCTCAGGACTCGGTTGCTCGGCATCCGGATGGATTCCGGGTGCTGAGCGAATTGGGTTGTTTGTATGTTACTCGGTGTGAATAGCGAAGCTATTCGCCCTTGTTCTTCTGGATGATCTCGTCAGCCACCGCGCGGGGAACTTCCGAGTAGCTGTCGAACGTCATCGAGTACACCGCGCGGCCCGAGGTCTTGCTCCTCAGGTCGCCGACGTAGCCGAACATCTCCGACAGCGGCACCTTGGCGGTGACGACCTTGACTCCGGTCGCATCCTCCATGGACTGGATCTGCCCGCGACGCGAGTTCAGGTCGCCGATGACGTCGCCCATGTACTCCTCGGGCGTACGAACCTCGACGGCCATGAGCGGCTCGAGCAGGACGGGGTCGGCCTTGCGGGCCGCCTCCTTGAACGCCATGGAGCCGGCGATCTTGAACGCCATTTCCGAGGAGTCCACATCGTGAGCGGCACCGTCGAGGATGATTCCCTTGACGCCGACCATGGGGTAGCCGGCGAGAACGCCGACCGCCATGGACGCCTGGAAACCAGCATCGATCGAACCGATGTACTCGCGGGGGATACGACCACCCGTGACCTTGTTCTCGAATTCGTAGATCGTGTCCGGCGTGACCTCGAGGGGCTCGAGCGAGATCTGCACCTTCGCGAACTGGCCGGATCCACCGGTCTGCTTCTTGTGGGTGTAGTCGTGCTTGTCCACGATGCGACGGATCGTCTCGCGGTACGCCACCTGGGGCTTGCCCACGTTGGCCTCGACGTTGAACTCGCGCTTCATGCGGTCGACGAGGATATCGAGGTGAAGCTCACCCATACCCTTGATGACCGTCTGGCCGGTGTCCTGGTTCTGCTCGGTGCGGAAGGTCGGGTCCTCTTCAGCGAGCTTCTGGATAGCGATACCCAGCTTCTCCTGGTCGGCCTTCGTCTTCGGCTCGATCGCGACCTCGATCACGGGCTCCGGGAACGTCATCGACTCGAGAACAACCTGGTTGTTCGGGTCGGAGAGCGTGTCGCCGGTGGTCGTGTCCTTGAGGCCGATGACCGCGTAGATGTGACCGGCGGTGACCTGGTCGACCGGGTTCTCCTTGTTGGCGTGCATCTGGAAGATCTTCCCGATGCGCTCCTTCTTGCCCTTGGTCGAGTTGATGAGCTGGGCGCCCGAGTCGGCCTGGCCGGAGTACACGCGAATGTACGTCAGGCGACCGAAGAACGGGTGAACGGCGACCTTGAACGCGAGAGCCGCGAACGGCTCGGTCGCGACCGGGTGACGCTCGACGATCTTCTCCTCGTCGCGCACGTCGTGGCCCTCCGTGGCGGGCACGTCGAGCGGGCTCGGCAGGTAGTCGACAACGGCATCGAGCATGGGCTGCACGCCGCGGTTCTTGAACGCGGAGCCGCACAGCACGGGGTAGATCTCGCTGTTGACGGTGAGCTTGCGGATGGCCTTCTTGATCTCGGCGACCGTGAAGTCGGTGTCACCGTTGAGGTAACGCTCGAGCAGCTCGTCGTCGGCCTCGGCCACGGTCTCGATGAGGGTCGCGCGGTACTCGTTGGCCTTCTCGACCAGGTCGGCCGGGATCTCCTCGATGGCGTACTTGGCGCCCATCTCGACGTCACCCTTCGAGTCGCCGCGCCACGTGAGCGCGCGCATCTCGACGAGGTCGACAACACCCTCGAAGGTGTTCTCGAAACCGATGGGGAGCTGGATGACCAGCGGCTTGGCGCCGAGGCGCTTGATGATCGTGTCGACCGTGAAGTAGAAGTCGGCGCCGAGCTTGTCCATCTTGTTGACGAAGCAGATGCGCGGCACGTCGTACTTGTCGGCCTGGCGCCAGACGGTCTCGGACTGGGGCTCAACGCCCTCCTTGCCGTCGAACACCGCGACAGCGCCGTCGAGCACGCGGAGCGAGCGCTCCACCTCGACCGTGAAGTCGACGTGACCGGGGGTGTCGATGATGTTGATCTGGTGCTTGTCCCAGAAACAGGTGGTCGCCGCGGACGTGATCGTGATGCCACGTTCCTGCTCCTGCGCCATCCAGTCCATGGTGGCCGCACCGTCGTGCACCTCACCGATCTTGTGGGTGATGCCCGTGTAGAACAGGATGCGCTCGGTGGTGGTGGTCTTGCCAGCATCGATGTGAGCCATGATGCCGATGTTGCGGACCTTGTTCAGGTCGGTGAGCACGTCTTGTGCCACGGGGATTCCTAACCTTTGAAGTGAGAGATTGTGGTCGCGGTGATCGAGCGAAGTCGAGATCTCGGCTTCGCTCGATCACCAGTGACGACTACCAGCGGTAGTGCGCGAAGGCCTTGTTGGCGTCTGCCATCTTGTGGGTGTCCTCACGGCGCTTTACTGCAGCACCGAGGCCGTTCGACGCGTCGAGGATCTCGTTGGTGAGACGCTCGGTCATCGTCTTCTCGCGGCGGCCCTTGGCGTAGCTCGTGAGCCAGCGCAGCGCGAGGGTGTTGGCGCGGTGCGCCTTGACCTCGACCGGCACCTGGTACGTGGAGCCACCGACACGGCGGGACTTGACCTCGATGGTGGGGCGCACGTTGTCGAGCGCCTTCTTGAGGGTGACAACCGCATCCTGGCCGTTCTTGGCAGCGACGCCCTCGAGGGCACCGTAGACGATGCGCTCAGCGAGCCCCTTCTTGCCGTCGAGCAGGATCTTGTTGACGAGCTGGCTCACAATGGGAGCGCCGTAGACCGGGTCCGCAACAACGGGACGCTTCGGTGCTGGTCCTTTACGTGGCATTACTTCTTATCCATCTTCGCGCCGTAGCGGCTGCGAGCCTGCTTGCGGTTCTTGACCGCCTGGGTGTCGAGGGCGCCGCGGATGATCTTGTAGCGAACGCCGGGGAGGTCCTTCACGCGACCGCCGCGCACGAGCACCATCGAGTGCTCCTGCAGGTTGTGGCCCTCGCCGGGAATGTAGGCCGTGACCTCGGTTCCGTTGGAGAGCTTGACGCGGGCAACCTTGCGAAGGGCCGAGTTCGGCTTCTTCGGGGTCGTCGTGTAGACGCGCGTGCAAACGCCGCGCTGCTGGGGGTTGGCCTTCAGGGCCGGAGCCTTGGTCTTGACGACCTTGCTCTGGCGGCCCTTCCGCACCAACTGCTGAATGGTGGGCACTAAGTAACTCCTTGTAGTTGCTGCACGGTGACAGCGGTTTGATGTTTAGCATCCGAACCCACGGGTCTGCATGGCAGTGATTCGTGGGTATGCCGTGGGGGACGCTCGACGAGCGAACCCGGTGTGGTGCACGCATGACAAAGCGCACACCTGCAAAAGAATAGTCCGCCCCACAGCGCCGGTCAAATGATTCAGCCGTGGGCTGAACCCTCGCCGGTCGGCCGTGGGCGCCCGGCCCACGTCACGAGGGCGGTGATCCCGGCCAGCGCGGCCGCCCCCGGCACGAACGGCCCGAGGGCGAAGTGCACTGCTGCGGCGGGCGCGTACCCGACGGCCGCGACCGCGAGCATCCCGACCGCCGACAGCAGGGTGGCCGCCACCACCGAGGGCCACGGCGAGCGCGAGCGCCGGCCGCGCATGAGGGTGAGCCAGGTGATCACCACGGCAGCGGCGGCCATGGCGGGCCCGAGCAGCGGTCCGGCATCCGGATAGTCGACGACCTCCCGGTCGAGGACCAGGCTCAGGATGCCCCACAGCGCGACCACCGACGCGAGGTACACGACGCTCGCGAGGGTGGGAAGCAGCGCCGGGTTAGCCGGCGGCGGTAGCGGTGGCCGCTGCCCGCTCATGTTCGGCCCTCGTGGTGGCCAGCTCGCGGTCGTAGGCCGCGCGATTCTCGGCATTGCGCAGTCGCAGGCGGCGACCGCGGCGGCTGATGATGCCGCCGCTCCACAGCGCGACCTCGCGCGCGAGCAGCGCCGAGCCGATGATGAACGGGTTGCCGAGCAGGATGCGGAAGCTCAGGGCCGCCTGGTCAGGGGTCTGCTGCACGACGCCGGAGGTGAGCAGGGTGAGGCCGATGGTGCCGAAGTACACGACGACGGCGACCACGAGGCTGCCCACGATGTACGCCCACCAGTTGGCGCGGTTGACGATGACCACGAGCAGCACGAACGCGATCACGAAGAACAGCGTGGGGATGTAGAACTCGGCGCGCGCCAGGAACCCGAACGAGAAGGGTCGGGCATTGGCGACGCCGATGAGGGCGGTGATGACGGCGAGGATGGCCGTGAACACGATCGCCGAGACGAGGGCCACAAGGCTGCCGATCGCGCGGTTGCTCAGCTTCTTCGGCGCCGTCGGCACATGCACGTAGACCACGCGGTGCGCGGGCTCGCCCGGCACCTCGGCGGCGGCCGGGTCTGCCGTCGCGATCACCGGCTCCGTCTCGGTGACCGTGGCCTCCTCGACGATCACGGGCTGCTCTGGCTGCACGGCCTGCTCGGGCTGGCCGGTCGCGTCATCGACAACGACAGCGTCCTCGATGATCTCGTCCTGTTTGGGTCGCGGGGCGAATCCGCTCGTGCCGTTGACGTCACTCATGAGACTCTCCTCGTATCCGCGGGTGTGGCGGTGGACAGTCTACTGAGGGAGGGGCTGCGGGCCAGAGGGGTTGCGGTGGGACTACACGGCCTTCTTGAGCACGTAGATCATCGCGTCGATGTGGGCGGTGACCCCAGCGGTGTCGAGCTCGGTCGTGCTGGTGAACCCGGTCACGAGCACGAGTCGAGGGCCGGACTGCAGACCATGCACGTAGGAGAGAACGGCCTCATAAGAACCCTTAAGGTCGATCCCCACCGAGATCCCCACGAAGTTCTCCGGGGTGATGAGCGGGCTCGTGACCGCGACGGAACCCACCGGTTCGGCGGGTTCGACGGGGGCGGGGGTCTCCGCGGTCGTATCGGTGGCGGGATCGGGCACCGGAGCGGCCGCGCCCGAGGCGGGGACCGTGTAGGCCTGCGCCGCGCCGACGGTGATCCCAGCGACCTGCACTCCCGTGCTGGCGGCGAGGTCATCGAGACTGGCGATGAACGCGGCGGTGCTCGTGGAGGTCGGTATGGACTTCTGGAGCTCGGAGTACTGCGCCTGAATGTCCGCGAGGTCCTTGTTCTGCTCCGTCAGGGCCGCGATCTCCGCCTGCTTGGCGGCGTTCTGCTGCTCGATGTCCGTACGTGCAGTGTCATCGGTCGCCGCGAGCGCCAAGTTGGGCTCGATGCCAAGGAACCAGCCCGCGACGAGCGCGATGATCATGAGGGTGACCGAACCGATCACCCAGAGCCTGTTGGCGTTCATTCTTGGGCCTCCCCCGGGAACCGCAGAGCGAAGGCCTCTGAGTTGATGTGCATTGTGATGTTGACGATGTAAGAGCCGTCATCCTGAACCGTCACGGAGTTGGGCACGGCATCGGCGAAGCCCCTGAGGGCGCCCAGGCCATCGAGCCAACTCGGGATCGTCGGCAGCCCTGGGCTCACCGCGGTGAAGATGATCGTCGCTACCCGACTGCCCTCCAGGGGCTCGGTCGACTGCACGTAGTCGGCGAACGGCGAGGCGCTGTCGATCCCGACGCTGGTGATCGTCACGCCGGCCGGCAACGTCCCCTGGAGGCTTTCCAGGTATTCCTTCAAATTAATCTCGGTGGACGCTCCGACGTACTGGCCGGCCTCGATCACGGCGATACCCGACTTCGCCGCTCGCAGGTCGGAGAATTCGGCTTCCTGCAGGAGCAGGGCTTGCTGCATGCTCCTCGCGTTCTCGAGGCCGACCTGCGCGTTCATCGCGAGGTAGTAGGAACCACCAACCCCGGCGAGCACGATCAGGATGAGGAAGACGATGCTGAGCCCGAGGCGCCGCCGCATCGTGCGTGCCTTGTGGACGTCGTTGACCTCCGCCGGCAGGAGCGACACCCGAGGCTCGCCACCGAGCGGACCGGTCTTGGCTGCGCCGCGCGAACCGCGGACGTGGTCGCTCATGAGGCGCTCCTCAGGGTCAGTCCCAGTGCTACCCCCATGGCGGGGAGAACGGACGGGAGGGTGACGACGTCGATCGTGCGCATGAGCGCGAAGCGGGCCGTGGGATCGCCCAGCTCAACGCGCAGTCGGGTGACTTCTTCGAGCGCGGCCGGGAAGCCGCGCAGGCGCGAGCCGCCACCGCTCAGCATGACGCCCGCGATGGGATCGTTCGGGCGTGTGTTGGCGTAGAACACGAGTGTGTTCCTGATGCCGTTCAGCAGGTCGTCGGTGACGCGGATGACCGTCTCGGATGCGGCCATCGATTCGGGCTGGTAGGCCTCGCGAATGAGGCCGAGGGTCGACTTGGTGCGCTCGGCGTCGGCTGCGGACATCCCCAGCCCGGTCGCGAGCGCCGAGGTCACCTCTTCGCCGCCGGAGGGGATGATGCGCACGAACTGCGGGACGCCGTCGGTCGCAATGACCACGTTGGTCGTGGTGGCCCCCACGTGCACGAGGGCGATCGTTCCGCGCCCGCCCTGGCCGGAGAGCAGCGCACGGGTGAGGGCGAACGGGCTGAGGTCGACGTCAACGGGGTTTAGCCCGGCCGCCTGGACCGCGCGCACATTGGCCAGCACCGAGCTCTTCGCCGCGGCGACGAGCAGGCCCTGGATGACCGGGCCGGTGTCGCTCTGCGCCTCACTCACCGGGTAGAAGTCGAGCACCGCGTCGGCCACCGGGATGGGGAGCAGGTCTTGCACCTGGAAGGGCAGCGCCTCCCTGATGCGGTCCAGCGGCACCTTGGGCACCGACAGGTCGCGCGTGAGCACGCGCTGGTTGCCGACCCCGAGAACGACGTCGTGGGTCTTGAACTTTCCCGCGACCCACAGCTGCTTGAGCGCGCGCACGAGCACGTCGGGCTCGACGATCTCGCCCTCGCGCGTGGCATCGGCCGGGAAGGTGACCTCGTGGTACCGCACGAGCTTGGGCTTGCTCGTGGTGCCTCCCGCGACTTCTGCCGCGCGCAGCACCCCGTGCCCGATATCGAGCCCTACAACGCTCGTCGCCATGGTTGCCCCCTGTTGATGTTGATGATCATGACAGCCCCACCGCCGTCAGGTACGCGGCGACAAGCTGTTCGCCGCCGAAAATACCGAGCCATGCTCCCGCGAACATCCACGGGCCGAACGGGATGCCCGGGCCGCGCCCGCCTCGCCGCACGATGAGCACGCCCACGGCGAAGAGCCCGCCCAGCAGGAAGGCCCCGAAGGCGCCCGCGATGAGCGGCGCCCAGCCCAGGTAGCCCAGGTAGAGACCGAGCACTCCGGCAAGCTTGACGTCGCCCAGACCCATACCGCCGGGCTTGGCGAGGGCGAGGACGAGGTAGAAGACGGCGAGAATGCCGGCACCCGCCGCCGCGCGGGCGCCCGCTTCGAGATCGCCGCCCACGATCGCCGCAGCACTCAGGAGAACCGCGCCCACCGCGTACGAGGGCAGGACGATTCGGTTCGGCAGCCTGTGCACGTCCAGGTCGATCGCCGTGAGCGCGACGGTGATGGCAGCGAGGTACAGGAATGCGACGAGCACCAGGGATGCCGCCACTCCAGCACGCACGGTGTCCGCGGTGAGCACGTCGGGCAGGAGATACAGGGCGACCGCCACGAAGGCGGCGCCGGTGAGCGCCTCGACCACGATGTACCGGGGCGAGATGGGCTCGGCGCAGTGCCGGCACTTGCCGCGCAGCATCAACCACGACATGAGGGGGATGTTGTCGCGCGCCGTGATCTCGTGACCGCATCCGGGGCACGAGGAGGGCGGACTGACCACGGAGAGCCCGAGCGGCACGCGGTAGGCGACGACGTTGAGGAAGGAGCCGACGGCCAGGCCCAGCACCGCGAGGAGCACGAAGCCGAGCATCCCCCACTCGACGGGCGTCACAGGGGGGCCCCGTTGGCGCTGAACGCTGCCGCCACGCCGGCGAACTGCGTGACGCCGTACGTGCTCGAGACCGGGGAGAGGAATTTGGGCGGTGCCATGTAGAGGAACCGTTCGTCGTACCGATAGTCCTTGATGTATCCGGCCGAACCGCGGGAGACGGTTCCTCGGAATTTTTGGGCGATCGAGCCGAACACGGTCAGCGTGCCCCGGCTGGCCGGGCTCACGTCGAAGTTCTGCACCTGGAAGGTGTGGCTGACGGAGAGGATGGCCGCCTCGATCGTGCGGTCGGTCGAGAGAATGGGCGTGTTGTTGGTCATCGGGTTCCAGACCCACACGGCCCCGTTGCCGACGAGGCCGAGAATGTCGACGGCCTCGTCCACGTAGGTCAGGTTGCCCGTGACGTACAGGTAGTTCTCCGCGGCGATGGTCATCGCACCCTTGAACTCGCCCTGCACGAACACATCGCCGTTGCGGCACCCGTACGCCGGGTTGGCCGTGGTCGCGTACTGCGGAAGCTGCTCGGTGGCCCTCGGGAAGCGGAACGTGCCGAACGACCAGCCCGGGTTGGTGCCACCCAAGCAGGTGAACCCCGACGGGATGCCGGTGCGACCGTTGACGTCGGTCGCGTCGGCGGGCACGTCCTGCACGTAGATCAGGTTCGCGGGCAGCACGCTCATCGTCGCGCCCTCCGGGGATCCGAGGGCTTTGGCACCCGTTCCGGGAGCGCCGCACTGGCCGGGGTTGCTCCCCGCCGTGGTGTTCGCCGAGATGTTCGTGGCCTTGGTCCAGGGTGACCTCACGTTCATCTTGCCGTCGGACGTGAAGGTGATCACCGTCGGGCCGGTGTACAGGCAGCCCGGGAATGCCACTTCGGCAGGAAGGTCGTTGCGGGTCTCCTTCCTCATCTCGGCATTGGTGATGGGCATCTCGATCTCGGGCGAGCGCGTCGGCGGGGATGCGAAGCGCCCGCTCGAGCACCCGGAGGGGGTCACGACCAGTGGGTTGTTGGGGTTGGCGCTGCGCACGGTTCCCTTGAACTGCGTGTAGCAGACCCGCATGGTGTCGTTCGAGTGCGCGGGGCCCTCGTAGATGTCGTCAGCGCCGTAGTTGATGGATTCGCAGCCCGAATCGCGGCCCTCCCAGGCATGGACCGCGCAGTACGCCCGGTTGGTGAACTGCGGATCCTGCACCTCGTAGTCGACGAACCACAGGTAGTCGATGAACCCGTCCTGTTTGAGGTCGGCCACGATAGACCTCGTCACATTCCCGACGCGTCCCGTGGATCGGATCCGGATGCGCCCATTCTCGGCATAGTGGGAGTTGTCGACCTCATAGCGGAAGGAGGCGACCGGCGAGCTCTCCGGCACCATGGCCCAGGCGTCGGAGGCGCTCACGCCGAAAGCCGGGTTCGGGATCGTCGGCAATTTCACTTTGCTCGAGCTGATGGGGAGCTTGCTGAACGCGGCGGCTGGGTTGCCGTAGAGATAGTACGAGCTGTCGCCCGCCAGACGGCTTTGGTACTCCTCGACCCCCGCGTACGCGGCATCCATGGCGCCGTTCCAGTCCTGGTCGGTGTCGGTCTTCTTCAGCCCGCTGATCGCGACGGTGAGACCGGTGGCCACCAGCATGAGCATGAGCATGCCGATGCCGATGACGACGAGGAGGGCGACTCCGCGGTCGTCGCGATCGTGCGCGCTGAGCCGCCGGGCGAGTGTGCGCATCAGTTCTCCCTTTCCGCGAGCTCGAGGTTGGGCATCCCCACGGTATTGACGATGAGGATGGGGTCGCTTCCCGTGGTGGGATCGTTGGCGATCCGAACCGTGACCTGGATCGATCTGACCGCCGCGCGCTGCTCGGCAGTGAGGCTGCCCGAGGTGGGAAGGATCGGGTTGGCGTCCGCGTCGAGGTAGACGAAGAGAGCCCCGGCCCCCGTGAGACTCTGGATCGGACCGGGGACGGTGCGACTGCGCACGGCACCCGTGAAGACCCAGAAACCGCTGGAGTCGGTGCCCTGAATGCGGTCCTCGACAAGGTTGCCCTTGGTGTCGATCCGGAACGAAACCTTGCTCGGAGCGGGAAGCGCGGGCGCGGTGTCCACGAAGGTGTACAGGGTCAGCGTGTTGGGGGTGGCCGTCACGATCGCGGAATCCGGATCGGTGCGGCCGAGCACCGCGTTGTTCGCGGCCGTGCGGATGACCTTGGTCACCTCGTTCATCACGTTCGAGGCGACGCCGTTGCGCACTGTCGTGGCGTTGGAGTTCGTCGTGATCCGGGCCACGTTCACGAACAAGGAACCGACGATGGCCAGCACGATTCCGGTGATCATCATGGACACGAGCAACTCGACTAGGGAGAGCCCGTCGTCACCGGGTCCGAGCACGGCGCGGAGTCGCTTCGTCAGGTTCGTCATCGCGGCAGCCTCGGGTCGAGGGTCACGGTGTTCGCCGTGACGCTGCCGCGGGTGTTCACCGCGACGTTCGCGCCCGTGATGGCGCTCTTCGTTCCGGACGAGTTGGTGCTGGAGAGGGTCCAGGATCCGAACGGGAGGGCGATCGTCGTGCTGCCGTTGATGAGCACCTGCCCGAAGGAGTAGGTCATCGGGCTCGCGCATCCCGGGTCTCCCAACCCTGACGGCGGCGTCGCCGACACCGCCGTGAGCGTGCCGACCCCGGTCGACTTGACCGTGAGGACCCCCATGGGGATGCCCATCGAGTACGTCGTGTTGGGCTTGGCGGCCACGGGGGCCGGCCGTGCGCCGTCGGCGAGTGCCACCCCGGCGACGGTGCCCTGCGACCAGGAGAGCGGGTCGACGGAGATGCACCCAGCGGTGCCGGCGACCGGCGCAACGTAGTTGCCCGCGATGCCCACATAGCCGGACGTGGAGGGGAAGAGGCTCGTCTGCGCCTTGCGCCCCGTCTCGATGTAGGAGCCCAAGGAGGCGAAGTACGTGGTGTTCAGATCAATCGGAAATTTGGGCGCAGGACCGGCGTAGTTGTTGGCATAGTTGAGCGAGTAGGTGCTGGCGAGGTCGTACTGGAAGGCAGCACCGACCGAACCGCCGGCCGCGACCGTGACGGCGGTGGACGACGACGTCGCGTGCGTGGTGCTCACGCCCCCCGCACGGGAGATGGACACCGTGTAGCTGCCCGGTGTCACCTTGAGGGCGAAGCTGCAGCCGTCAGAATCGGTCGGCGCGGGCTGCTCGTCGAGCACCGCCCCCGTCGAGCCTTGTGGGGTGATCGTGACGGTGGCGCCGGAGAATCCCGTGCCGCCCGAATTCAGCACCGAGACTCGGATGGTGCCGAGGGACGGGTCGTTGATGCGGTTCTCCGGCGAGATGAGAGTGTCGGAACGCACCGGCGACGTGGTGCTCAGCATGCCCACCCACCTGACCTCCACGTTGACGCGCTTCGACTTGAGCAGACCGTTACCACTGCCGCAGCCGATATCGGCGCCGGAGGTATCGACCCAGGACGTCAAGCGTGTGACCGTGTACGTGATACCCGACACCACGACCTCGCGCACCGGGACATTCGTGACTTTGAAGGGGTCGGGGAGGCCGCGTACCGCGTCGAGCTCCGAGGTGGCGAGGTTCGAGGCCACCTGGCGCGAGCGGGTGTCTTCCGTCATGCGGAGGATGGTCAGGCTGGAGGCGCCGACGCCGAGCGCGATCACCGCGAAGACCATGAGGGCCACCATGACTTCGATGAGGGACATGCCCTCGTCGGACGTCGCGTGCTTCAGCGTGCGAATCGACATCATGGTGCTCACCTCCCCCCGAGGTCGTGATTGTTCGTGCCGAGAAAAGGGTGGGGCGCTGGAGTCAGCGCCCCACCCGTGTGTTCTGAAACTGCTTAGCAGCCGGTGGGCTTGGTGGCCCCGACTGCCGTGACGCCACCGGTGGCGCTGACGTAGATCTTCTTGGTCGCGTCGCTGGCCGCGCTGGCCACGAGGCAGAAGGTGGTCGACGTGGCGCCGGTCCCGCTGTAGGCGATGCCGGTGTTGCCGGGGCTGAGCGTGAAGCCGTAGCTGGCGAGCTTCTCCACCGTGAGGTCGGCGTTTGCCGGGATCGCGCCGGTGGAGCTGTTCGTGGCGAAAGCGACCACGGCGGTCTTCGCGTTGGAGAGGTCGGACTGCACCGCGCTGTCCTTCGCGTTGTTCTGCACGTTGATGTAGATCGGGATCGCGATCGCGGCGAGGATGCCGATAATGATCACGACGACGAGGAGCTCGATGAGCGTGAAGCCCTTCTCGGAGTTGCCGAGCGCTGCGCGCTTCTTGTTCAGTGCATTGATGAAGCGGGTCATGATGAGTCCATTCCTGTTGTGAAAGTGATTGATGCGAGCCGTCCCCCCAAACCGGCGATGACCCGACAGCTAATGTTCCTGCGGCCGGGAGGGGGTGGTAATCCCACGGACGGGGGGTTTTTGTACCCCAGTCCGTGGCGCACCCAAACGGGGGCAGACCCTACTTGACGACGGTCGCGATGCTGAAGATAGGCAGGTAGAGGGCAACGATCATGCCGCCCACGACGACACCCAGGAACGCGATCAGGAGCGGCTCGATGAGGCTCGTGAGGGCCTCAGTGGTGGCCTGCACCTCGGAGTCGTAAAAGTCAGAGACCTTGCTGAGCATGACCTCGAGTGAGCCCGAGTCCTCACCGACCGCGATCATCTGCACGACCATGGGCGGGAACACCGGCTCCTCGGCGAGGGGCCCGGCGATCGACTTGCCCTGGCGCACCGAGTCGGCGACGCGCTTGGCGGCCTGCCCGATCACCCAGTTGCCGGAGGTCTCCCCCACGATGGCGAGGGCCTGCAGGATGGGCACGCCGGCGCCGATCATGTTCGAGAGGTTGCGGGTGAATCGCGCGACGGCGATCTTCTTGTTGAGCGCTCCGAACACCGGGATTTTGAGCTTGAGGGGGTCGATGACCCTCAGCACGGCATCCGTGTTCTTGTTCTTGCGCCACCAGACCGAGAAGATCAGGAAGACGACGATGCCGATGGGCAGCACGTAGACCATGGCGTTGGAGAGCGTCACGAGGAA
>Ga0247738_10000246_pt1 | contig 22426 bp, 17 predicted proteins | sample UWRJL013104B2_FD_180936 | JGI IMG/M metagenome (GOLD analysis project Ga0247738, IMG submission 180936) | Plant litter microbial communities from Arlington Agricultural Research Station in Wisconsin, United States - UWRJ-L013-104B-2 | ecosystem: Environmental > Terrestrial > Plant litter >...
GCCCGGTAGCTATGTTCGGACGGGATAACCGCTGAAAGCATCTAAGCGGGAAGCCTCCTTCAAGATGAGATCTCCCTGGGACTTTAAGTCCCCTAAAGAGCCGTTGAAGACTACGACGTTGATAGGTTGGGTGTGGAAGCGCTGCGAGGCGTTGAGCTAACCAATACTAATTGCTCGTGCGGCTTGACCATATAACAGAATCGACTGTGTATGATGAAACGCTTCAAAACATGATGTGGAAACACAATGAGCGACGGACTTGTCCGATATACAAAGCAATCAATACAAATTCAGTAAAACTTTGCATCCACCACCCTATTTGAGTCAATCGAGGCCAGCGAATTCGCTATAAGACCTCCGAACTCATCCAGAATTGCTTGACGACCATAGCACGTTGGAACCACCTGATCCCATCCCGAACTCAGAAGTGAAACGACGTAGCGCCGATGGTAGTGTGGGGTTTCCCCATGTGAGAGTAGGTCATCGTCAAGCTCTTAATCCTAAACCCCCTGTAACTAAACACTGCAGGGGGTTTTTCTTTTCCGTACCGATGAAATCCTCACCAACGAATAATTCAGATACCCATCGATTAAAATCTCACCGATCCATATTTACACCTGCATAACTCCTATTTCCTACTCTTCTTATTTATCCATGTTATTCCGTTATGGCTGACACGTATTCGGGCGAATCTCCTACATGAAATGTAGCTTTTGGCGACTATCGCTTTGTTGGCATTTCTTTACAATGGGCACCGCATGGACGTGATCGCAACAGGATGTTGCGGTGAGGGACAAGGGATTCAGGATGAGCCCAGCGAAGGAATGTCAGGAATCAAGGGAAACGTTGATCAGGATGATCAGCTTTACCTCCACTCTACAGGGAGTCTGCTCGCAGCTCCCTTTTTATTTATCTTCCATTAATTTCATGCTTTTCAAGCTTTCAGGGCAATCCGCTGGATTTACATTATCTAACTGAATAATATGCAGCTTTTGTTGATGTGGCTCCATTCTATGATGTCCTCCAGTGGTATCCTCTCTATTAACTTGTCGGCAATTCAATCCAATTGGCAGTATGTCGCATCAGCGTTGGCCGCTAATGTTGAATGTGCTGCAGTAGTTAAGGCAAATGCCTACGGGGTAGGCGCTTTGGAGGTTACCAAGGCACTCTACGAGAGGGGGTGCAGGAATTTTTTTGTAGTCACTATCGATGAAGCTCTGGAGTTGCGGACGACTTTGCCTAAGGATGCAACTCTTTATGTATTGGGCGGGCTCAAGGAGGGAGCGGAGTCGCTATTTGTTGATTTCAAGTTGATTCCCGTTCTGTATTCCTTGCGAGCAATATCGCGCTGGCTCGATTTTTGTGATCTTCAAAAATCGGCTTTCCCCTGCGCTATTAAATTGGATAGCGGAATGACCCGGCTTGGGTTATCGCTTGATGATTTGGATGTTTTTCTCCAACAAATAGCGATTCGGCCATTATTAAATCCTGTTTTATTTATGAGCCATTTGGCGTGCGCAGATGAGCCCGATCATCCGCATAATAACTTCCAGTTAGCGCGCTTCAGGGAGGCGGCGCTACGGCTGAAGAATTATTTTCCTGCTATAAAGCTCAGTCTTGCTAGCTCGTCAGGCGTTTTTCTTGGTTCCGAATATCATTTTGATATGGTTCGTATTGGAGCTGCGCTCTACGGAATCAACCCTCAGCGTGTTAATGTGAATCCTTTGCAGTCTGTCATCCATCTAAAATTGCCGGTGCTTCAAGTTCGCGAATTGTCGGCATCTGCCCTTGTGGGTTATGGAGCTACTGGCCAAGCCGAAGCCAAAACACGTTTGGCTGTGGTAGCTGGCGGCTACGCGGATGGAATCCATCGGACCTTAGGTCTAACCCCCGTCGGGCAGATAGATGGTATTGAAGTGCGCGCTTTGGGGCGCATCTCTATGGATAGTTGTGTATTTGATATTTCAAACAGTCCCGTCCCGTTTCCCCAATATGTTGATGTCATTAATAACGACCTTACCCTGGATAAGTTGAGTGCAGAAAACAAATCCTTGGGCTACGAAGTGCTCACAAGTCTTGGTCAGCGCTACACCCGGGAGTATTTTTATCCGGACTCAAGCCATGGCTGAGTCTGCCGCAGAAATTCACTTACCTCCTAAAGCTTTACTTCAGCTCCTGGCAGATGGTCAGCTACATTCCGGTCAGGAGCTGGCGGGTGTGCTGGGCGTAAGCCGAACTGCAATATGGAAGCAGCTAGCAAAATTGGAGTCGGTGGGATTAGAGCTTCAGTCCCAGGCGGGTAAAGGTTACTGTCTGCCTGGCGGCTTGGATTTGCTGGATGAAACGCATATTAGAGAAGGGTTGCTAGCACGGGTCAACGCTGCTGTAGGCCAGTTTGAATTATTTGAAATAATTGATTCGACGAATGCCTGGCTAATGCGGCAAGAATCGTTTTCAGGAATTTCAGTGTGTATCGCGGAGTGCCAAACTGCCGGTCGCGGTCGACGTGGTAGGCAGTGGGTGAGTCCATTCGCGCGAAATATTTATATGTCGTTGCGAATGACTGTTGAAACCGGATTTGGGGCCCTGGAAGGCTTGAGCTTGGCAGTAGGAGTTGCTGTTGCTAATGCGCTGGGAGATCTGGGTGTTACAGATATCAAATTGAAGTGGCCCAACGATATTCTTTGGCAGGGCCGTAAGTTGGGTGGTGTTCTTATAGAGGCCGCAGGGGATCCGTCCGGCAGGTGCCATGCTGTGATAGGCCTCGGTATTAATCTCAATGCTGAAGCATCGATGACTAGAGAGATTGATCAGCCGTGGGTATCCGTGGACGAAATTCTGCCTGTCCCGCCTGGCAGAAATGAAAGCGTTATAGCGCTACTTAACTATATTGTTCCCGTGCTTGAAAGTTACGAAACTGAAGGTTTCGAAAACTATAAATCAAAATGGGAGGCGCTTAATGCTCATTTGGCCCAGCGAGTGAGTTTGCAAACGGGTGCGTCGCAAACTTCCGGATTGGTGCTCGGTGTAAGTGAGTCCGGTGGGCTTTTACTGTCAACCGAGAGTGGCCTGGAGGTATTCCATGGTGGCGAAGTATCTTTGAGGGCTGACGCGTGATTTTGGAATTGGATTGCGGAAATACACGTGTTAAATGGCGAGTCAGACAAGATGAGCGTGTGCTAATGCGCGGTGCATTTTTAACGTCTGACGGATTTAATCAATCGGCAAGTGAAGAGTTGGCTCGGTCCGGAATAACACGAGTGCTTATTGGATCGGTGTTAGGCGACGAATATGCAAAAAAATTGGCGTCATGGTCTATAACTTATCTGGGTGTGAATCCTGAATTTGCTGTGAGCGAGCCTCATCATAACGGCGTGGTGAACGGCTATCAGCAGCCTGAGAAATTAGGCGTTGATCGCTGGCTTGCAATTTTAGCTGCCACAGCTAAAGCTGCGTCGGCGTCCATTGTTGTGGATTGTGGTAGTGCCATAACTGTTGATCTGGTCACATCTCAGGGTGAACATTTGGGCGGTTTTATAGCGCCTGGACTAAGGTTGATGCGAGATGCGCTCAACATGAAAACCAATGCAATTAAACTTAGCCAAATTGGCTATCCCGAAAATAATTTTCCCGGTCGCAATACAGTTGCGGCGATAAAGTCGGCAGAGCTTGCCATGATTTGCGGTTTGGTGGATCACGCGAAAACCGTATTGCGCAATTATGAGCACAAGAGTGCAAGTCTGCTGGTGACTGGCGGTGATGGAGAGTGGTTGGTGTCTATAATAAAAGATGGTGTTTATCATGAGGATCTGGTGCTGGATGGGCTGCAAATAGCGCTTTCCAGTTTACAAAATTATAAAGGGCTTGAGTAAATGAAATTGATCTTCATTGTGTTGTTGGTCGGCAATCTGGCCTTTTTTCTTTTGCAGTTTTTGAGTAAATCTGATGTGGCGAGTAGCAGGCAATCGCCCGTCGCTGAGTATAAAAATCTGGGCAACTTGCAAACCTTGAAAGAGCGTGAATCAAAAACGAAGCCCAAGACTACAGAGGCTAAAAAGAATGCTCCGGAATCTACGTCTTCAGCAGCAAGTGTTGGGGAGAAGTGTGAGTTGATTGGTCCATTCGCTGAGCTGCTGCATGCTGAATATCTGGTAGAAAGGCTTACATCGCTGGAGATTTCCGCTGGCGTAAAACAAATAGAAATAGCAGATGGAAAAAATTACTGGGTTTATCTAAAGCCGGAAATGTCTGAAAAAGAAGCTTTGCGTCGTCTTAGCGAAATTCAGCAATCCAAAGCCATTGATAGTTACATAATTCCCAGCGGTGAACTTGCTAATGGTATTTCCTTCGGGCAATTTCCAAATGAAAAAGAAGCTTCCGCCAAAGCCGAGCAGATTCGAGCGCAGGGCTATGCTGCTGAAATAAAAGAGATTCCGAAGAGCCATAACGAAACCTGGGTTGAGGTTCGAGAGAAATCTGACCAAAAAATAAGCGAAGAAAAGTGGGCAATGCTTTTGAAAGAAGAAAAAGCTATAGAAAGGAGACAAAATTATTGTTTGGGTGTTGCGCAGTGATAAAAGTTTCTCTAATATTCGCGCTCCACGTTAGACGGTGGTTGTGAAAAGGCTGGCGTAGCTCAGTAGGTAGAGCAGCTGACTTGTAATCAGCCGGTCGGGGGTTCAATTCCTCTCGCCAGCTCCATTTTACAGTTTGTCTAGAGTGACGTAGTGCAAGCAATTGCATCTGCAGGGGTTCCCGAGCGGCCAAAGGGATCAGACTGTAAATCTGACGCGCGAGCTTCGATGGTTCGAATCCATCCCCCTGCACCATATTCATGCCTGTTTGATTTTAATAAAAGATCAAGTGGTAGAAATAGTAGCTAGGTTTCGCTGAGCTAGCGGCGTTTAGCGGGTATGGTTCAATGGTAGAACCTCAGCCTTCCAAGCTGATGGCGCGGGTTCGATTCCCGCTACCCGCTCCATATATACCTGTAGATATATATGAAGATCGCTAACGTAAATGCTTTTGTAGCTCAGTTGGTAGAGCACACCCTTGGTAAGGGTGAGGTCGGCAGTTCGAATCTGCTCAAAAGCTCCATATCTGCTGCGAGGGATAACCTTTGCGGCTTTTTTTGTCTGTTTTAAATTAATCTCTTGAGGAGTGACTCGCAATGGCGAAGGAAAAGTTTGAACGTAACAAGCCCCACGTCAATGTGGGCACGATTGGTCACGTAGACCATGGTAAAACCACACTGACTGCAGCATTGACTCGCGTCTGTGCAGAAGCATGGGGCGGTAAAGCTATCGCGTTTGATGGTATCGACAATGCTCCAGAAGAGCGTGAGCGCGGTATTACCATCAATACCTCACACGTTGAATACGACTCACCTGCGCGTCACTACGCACACGTAGACTGCCCAGGTCACGCCGACTATGTGAAGAACATGATCACCGGTGCTGCCCAAATGGACGGCGCGATTCTGGTATGTGGCGCAACTGACGGCCCAATGCCACAAACTCGCGAACACATCCTGCTGTCTCGCCAAGTAGGCGTTCCGTACATTGTTGTGTTCCTGAACAAGGCTGACTTGCTTGCTGCTGACTGCGGCGGCGTAGGCACCGAAGAATACAACGAAATGTTGGAATTGGTTGAGATGGAATTGCGTGAGCTGTTGGGTACTTATGAATTCCCGGCTGACGATACCCCAATCATTCCAGGTTCTGCATTGATGGCGTTGAACGGCGAAGACGAAAACGGCCTTGGTACTTCTGCAGTGCGTAAGCTGGTTGAAACTCTTGACTCATACATTCCTGAGCCAGTGCGTGCAATTGATCAGCCATTCCTGATGCCAGTAGAAGACGTATTCTCTATCTCTGGTCGCGGTACTGTGGTAACGGGTCGTGTTGAGCGTGGTGTAGTTAAGGTGGGTGAAGAGATCCAGATCATCGGCATCACTGAAACTCAAAAATCGACTTGCACCGGTGTTGAGATGTTCCGTAAGTTGCTCGACGAAGGTCGTGCAGGTGAGAACGTTGGTGTTCTGTTGCGTGGTACCAAGCGTGATGACGTGCAGCGTGGTCAAGTATTGTGTAAGCCAAACTCGGTAACGCCACACACCAAGTTCCTGGCTGAAGTATACGTATTGTCCAAAGATGAAGGTGGGCGCCACACGCCATTCTTTAAAGGCTACCGTCCACAGTTCTACTTCCGTACCACTGACGTAACGGGTGCTGTTGAATTGCCAGAAGGCGTTGAGATGGTAATGCCAGGTGACAACATTCAAATGAACGTTACCTTGATTCACCCCATCGCGATGGAAGAAGGTTTACGCTTCGCTATCCGTGAAGGTGGCCGTACTGTTGGTGCTGGTGTGGTTGCCAAAATCATTCAGTAGTAAGTAATGCCGGGCGGTGCTATAGTGCCGCCCCTCCAAATACAGGCCAGTAGTTCAATTGGTAGAGCACCGGTCTCCAAAACCGGGTGTTGGCGGTTCGACCCCGTCCTGGCCTGCCAAATTTTGTAAGTGCGTAAAGAGTTTTGGCGTCCTATGAATATCAAGTCTGAAGAAAAAGAGTATCGCCTGGATTTCGCTAAATGGGCAATTGTTGCCTTGCTGGTTGCTCTTGGTGTCTACGGGAATTCTCATTTTTCTGCACAGCCACTGTTTTATCGTGCATTAGGATTGATCGCTCTTACCGCAATTGCATTGTTTGTTGCATACAACACTGAAAAGGGAGCCGGTATTTGGGCTTTAATTCAGGGTTCAGTGGTTGAGCTACGTAAAGTGGTTTGGCCAACTCGTCAAGAAACTAATCAGACAACTCTGATTGTTTTAGCCGTAGTTATTGTTATGTCTCTCATATTGTGGGCGCTGGATACTACATTGGGTTTCGTGGCTTCTAAAATTATAGGGTAGGTTTGTATGGCTAAGCGTTGGTACGTAGTTCATGCCTATTCTGGATATGAGAAAAAAGTAGCTGCATCTTTAAAAGATCGTATAGCTATGCACGGCATGGAAGAGAGTTTTGGTGAAGTGCTGGTTCCCACTGAAGAAGTGGTTGAGATGCGCGGTGGCCAAAAACGAAAAAGCGAAAGAAAGTTTTTCCCGGGTTATGTACTGGTTCAAATGGAACTCAATGATGATACTTGGCACTTGGTAAAAGATACTCCAAGAGTTATGGGTTTCATTGGTGGCAAGGCCGATCAGCCTGCACCTATTACGGAGAAAGAAGCTGAAGCTATTCTGCGCCGTGTAGATGACTCTATTGAGAAGCCGAAACCAAAAACTATCTTTGAACCGGGTGAAATGGTTCGCGTTACTGATGGTCCCTTCAATGACTTTAATGGTGTTGTTGAAGAAGTTAATTATGATAAGAATCGCTTGCGTGTTGCGGTACTTATTTTCGGTCGATCAACACCGGTCGAGCTGGAATTCGGTCAAGTAGAAAAGACCTAAATAGAATTTCATTGCCCCCTCTTTGCATTTATGCGGAGAGGGGTTTTCGCATCTCTAGCGTTTGTAACTGCAATCTGTGATTTCAGTGGCGCTAGAGAGGGGAGCCTGCGAAGAGATATTTAGCCGATATCTTGGAGGCGCTAACACCCAAAGGGGAGTACTACAATGGCAAAGAAGGTAACCGCCTACGTTAAGCTGCAAGTTGCAGCAGGCAAAGCAAACCCATCTCCACCAGTTGGTCCAGCATTGGGTCAACACGGTGTGAACATCATGGAATTCTGTAAGGCATTCAACGCGCAAACTCAGGGTATGGAAGTTGGTTCTCCTGTACCTGTGATTATCAGCGTGTACAGTGACCGTAGCTTTACGTTTGTGATGAAAACTCCACCTGCTTCTTTCTTGTTGAAAAAGGCAGCTGGCATCACCAGTGGTAGCGGCCGTCCAAATACCCAAAAAGTGGGTACCGTTACTCGTGCACAACTCGAAACCATCGCTAACACCAAACAAGCTGACTTAACTGCAGCTAGTCTGGATGCAGCTGTACGTACCATTGCGGGTTCTGCTCGTTCAATGGGTCTTGAAGTGGAGGGTGTGTAAGATGGCCAAGTTATCCAAGCGTCAACGCGCTATTAATGAAAAAGTAGACAGCACCAAGCACTACAGTATTGAAGACGCTGTTGCTCTGTTGAAAGAATTATCAACCGTTAAGTTTGCTGAAACTTTTGATGTTTCTATCAATTTGGGTATAGACCCACGTAAATCAGACCAATCTGTTCGCGGTGCTACCACTCTGCCACACGGCAATGGTAAAGACGTTCGCGTAGCAGTGTTCACCCAGGGTGCTAACGCTGAAGCTGCTAAAGCGGCAGGCGCCGAGTTCGTGGGTATGGACGAATTGGCTGCTGAAATCAAAGCCGGCAAGATGGACTTTGATGTAGTTATCGCCAGCCCGGACGCAATGCGCGTTGTGGGTCAATTGGGTCAAGTGCTCGGTCCGCGCGGCCTTATGCCTAACCCAAAAACTGGCACTGTAACTCCAGATGTTGTTACTGCTGTTAAAAATGCTAAAGCTGGTCAAGTGCGTTATCGCGCTGAGAAAGGCGGCATCATTCACGGTGGTATCGGCAAAGTCTCTTTTGATGTTGTTGCAATCAAAGAAAACCTTGAAGCGCTGATTTCCGACCTGAAAAAATCCAAGCCATCTACTTCTAAAGGTGTGTATTTGAAGCGTATCGCTTTGAGTACCACCATGGGTCCAGGCTTGGTAATTGATCAATCATCTTTAGTGGTTTAATCGCTAGTCGATTATTCATTGGGATGTAAACGAACTTTGGGGTTCGCCTGCTTAACGCAAGGCGGGCCGTCAAAGACCGTAGGCGTCGCTAGTTGTTCTCAGCTAAGTGACTTAATCCAGCAGCCTACGCAGATGGTGGCCCAGCTCAGTGCTTTTCGAGGCGCTTGAATGAAATCACCGAATTGTGGTTTTGATCCAGAGTTATTGAATCAAAACTTTTAGACAACGATAACTTTAGGGTTATCACAACAGGAGAAATCCCGTGGCACTAGGACTTGATGGTAAAAAAGCGATTGTCGCTGAAGTCCATGAAGCTGCTAAGAGTGCGTTGTCTGCAGTAATTGCCGATTCTCGTGGCGTTACCGTAGGTAAAATGACCGCTCTGCGCAAGCAGGCTCGTGAAGCAGGCGTTTGGATTCAAGTCGTCCGCAACACATTGGCCCGTCGCGCTGTACAAGGCACAGCTTACGAATGTCTCGCTGACAGTTTCGTAGGTCCAACCTTGATCGCTTTCTCAAAAGAACATCCGGGAGCAGGTGCGCGCATCCTCCAGGAGTTCGCAAAAGAAAATGACAAGTTTGAATTGAAGGCTGCCGCTTTTGAAGGTGAACAAATAAACATCGCTGTATTGGCTGCATTGCCAACCTACGACGAAGCTATTGCTCGCTTGCTACGTACAATGAAAGAAGCAGCTGCTGGCAAATTGGTTCGCACTATTGCGGCTATCGCTGAGCAAAAAGAACAACAAGCTGCTTAATCACTTCGATTACAGCTTTATCTAGATTAATTGAGCAACAAGCTCCCTAAATTAGGAATTGAGACATGTCTCTGACTAAAGAAGATATCATCAATGCCATTTCAGAACTTTCTGTTAAAGAAGTTGTTGAGTTGGTATCTGCAATGGAAGAAAAGTTCGGTGTTAGCGCTGCTGCTGTAGCTGCTGGCCCAGCTGCTGGCCCAGCTGCAGTTGTAGAAGAGCAAACAGAATTCGACGTAATCCTGTCTTCTATTGGTGACAAGAAAGTTAACGTAATTAAAGCAGTGCGTGAATTGACTGGTTTGGGCTTGAAAGAAGCTAAAGACTTGGTTGAAGCAGCACCAAAAGCAGTTAAAGAAGGCGCTTCTAAGGCCGACGCAGCTGCTGCAAAAGCAAAATTGGAAGAAGCTGGCGCTGTCGTAGAGTTGAAATAATTCTGCGGATGCATCGGTCCTTTTGCAATATTGGACACGAGGCTGGTGGGCATTTGCCTGCCAGCCTTTTTCTGTTTACGGAATCTGTGTCGCAATTGAGCAAGAAGATGGCAATGGATGGCGAGCGGTAAAACCGCATGTGCTACTTGCACTGACGTTGAATAGTATTGACGTTTATTGAGTTTAAAGAAGAGACGATTGTTTTATAAGAGTCGTTTCAATGGCTGATCAAGCCCGATCCGCGAACAAGCTGGGGAATACAGATGGCTTACTCATATACTGAGAAAAAACGTATCCGCAAGGATTTTGGCAAGTTGCCGCACGTAATGGATGTGCCTTACCTACTGGCAATTCAGCTGGACTCCTACAGAAAATTTACCCAAGCAGACAATGCTCCCAGCAAACGCGAAGATATGGGTTTGCATGCAGCGTTTCGCTCTGTATTTCCTATCGTTAGCTATTCGGGCAATGCTGCCCTTGAATATGTGAGCTACAACCTCGGCAAAGCAGCGTTCGACGTGAGCGAATGTATTTTGCGCGGCGTGACTTATGCTGTACCTCTGCGCGTTAAAGTGCGCTTGATTATTTATGATCGTGAATCGTCTAACAAAGCGATCAAAGACATTAAAGAACAAGAAGTGTACATGGGCGAAATTCCGCTCATGACCGATAATGGTACTTTTGTAATCAATGGTACCGAGCGTGTGATCGTATCCCAGTTGCACCGTTCACCCGGTGTTTTCTTCGATCACGACAAGGGCAAGACGCATTCCTCAGGCAAGCTCCTGTATTCTGCCCGTATTATTCCTTACCGTGGTTCATGGTTGGATTTCGAATTCGACCCTAAAGACCTTTTGTATGTTCGTATCGACCGTCGTCGTAAGTTGCCGGCCACTATTTTGTTGCGCGCCCTTGGTTTTAGTTCACAACAAATGCTGGAAATGTTCTTTGAAACCAGCAGTTTCTCTGTGGGCGAAAATGGCCAGTTTATTCATGACGTAGTGCCATCGCGTCTGCGTGGTGATGTTGCGACTTTTGATATTAAAGATGGTAAAGGCAGTATCCTGATTGAAGAAGGCCGGCGTATTACCGCGCGCCATATTCGTCTGTTGGAAAAAGCAGAAGTAACGCAATTAGAAGTTCCGTCTGAATATTTGCTTGGCCGTTCATTGGCGAAAGACATTATTGACACTCGTACCGGCGAAATGCTGTTCGAATGTAACACTGAAATCACCGTTGATGTATTGGCGAAACTGGCAACTGCTGGTGCAGAGAAAATTGAAACTCTCTACACCAACGAATTGGACTGCGGTCCATTTATGTCAGAAACCTTGCGAGTTGACCCAACTCGTACCGCATTGGAATCCTTGGTAGAAATCTACCGCATGATGCGTCCTGGCGAGCCGCCAACCAAAGAATCTGCAGAAGCTTTGTTCCAAAACTTGTTTTTCTCGCAAGAGCGTTACGACTTGTCGGCTGTAGGTCGCATGAAGTTCAACCGTCGTTTGGGCCGTGAAGCCGAAACTGGCGAAGGTACTTTGTCGAACACCGATATCGTTGATGTAATGAAAACCCTGATCGCCATCCGTAACGGTAAAGGCGTAGTGGATGACATCGATCACTTGGGTAACCGTCGTGTACGTTCTGTTGGTGAGATGGCAGAAAACCAATTCCGTGTTGGTTTGGTTCGTGTTGAGCGCGCTGTTAAAGAGCGTTTGTCTATGGCGGAAAGCGAAGGTTTGATGCCACAAGACTTGATCAATGCCAAGCCGGTAGCTGCAGCAGTTAAGGAGTTCTTCGGTTCTTCCCAGCTTTCCCAGTTCATGGACCAAAACAATCCATTGTCAGAAATCACGCATAAACGTCGTGTTTCTGCACTCGGCCCAGGTGGTCTGACGCGTGAGCGTGCAGGCTTTGAAGTTCGTGACGTACACCCGACTCACTATGGTCGTGTGTGTCCAATCGAAACTCCTGAAGGTCCGAACATTGGTTTGATCAACTCCTTGGCAACTTATGCCCGTACTAATCACTATGGTTTCCTTGAGAGCCCATACCGTCGTGTTATCAACGGCAAAGTAACCAACGAGATCGATTTCCTATCGGCAATTAACGAATCTGATTACGTGATTGCTCAGGCATCGGCAACCTTGAATGACAAAGGCCAGTTGACTGAAGAGTTGGTGTCTGTTCGTCACTTGAACGAATTCGCCTTGAAAGCGCCATCCGATGTGCAATATATGGACGTGTCCGCACGCCAGGTTGTATCGGTTGCAGCTTCTTTGATTCCTTTCCTTGAGCACGACGATGCGAACCGTGCATTGATGGGTTCAAACATGCAACGTCAAGCCGTTCCAACTTTGCGCTCACAAAAGCCGCTGGTTGGTACTGGTATGGAGCGCAACGTAGCGCACGACTCAGGCGTGTGCGTTGTTGCCAAGCATGGTGGTGTGGTTGATAAAGTTGACGCTGGCCGTATCGTTATTAAAGTTCACGATGCTGAAGTTCAAGCGGGTGACGCAGGTGTAGATATCTATAACCTGACTAAATACACCCGTTCTAACCAAAACACCTGTATTAACCAGCGCCCAATCGTAAACATTGGCGACATCGTTTCTCGTGGTGACATTCTTGCAGACGGTCCATCTGTTGATATGGGTGAATTGGCGCTTGGCCAAAACATGCGTATCGCATTTATGCCGTGGAATGGTTATAACTTCGAAGACTCGATTCTGGTATCAGAGCGTGTTGTTCAAGACGATCGTTTCACCACGATTCACATCCAAGAGCTCACGTGTATAGCGCGTGACACCAAGTTGGGCAGTGAAGAAATCACCGCTGATATCCCGAACGTGGGCGAGAGCGCTCTGAGCAAGCTGGATGAATCAGGCATCGTTTATATAGGCGCTGAAGTTCTAGGTGGCGACATTCTGGTAGGTAAAGTAACGCCAAAAGGCGAAACCCAGCTGACTCCAGAAGAAAAGTTGTTACGAGCAATCTTCGGTGAGAAGGCATCTGACGTTAAAGATACATCTTTGCGTGTTCCTTCGAGCACCAAAGGTACTGTTATTGACGTACAAGTTTTCACCCGCGATGGCCTTGAGAAAGATCAACGCAGTTTGGAAATTGAAAAATCGCAACTCGACGAAGTTCGTAAGAACCTCAACGAAGAATTCCGCATCATGGAATCTGCGACCCTTGAGCGTCTCCGTGCTGCTTTGCTCGGTCAGGTTGTTGCTTCAGGCAAGGGCTTGAAAAAAGGCGATACCTTGACCAACGATTTGCTGGATACTGTTGAAAAAGACCAATGGTTCAAAATCCGCATGAATGACGATGTTCTCAATGAGCAGATCGATCGTGCAGAAGAGCAGTTGGCTGAGCGTCGCAAGATCCTCGATGAACGCTTTGAGGACAAGAAACGCAAGTTGTCTACCGGCGATGACCTTGCACCAGGCGTGCTGAAGATCGTTAAGGTTTACCTCGCTATTAAGCGTCGTATCCAGCCTGGTGACAAAATGGCCGGTCGTCATGGTAACAAGGGTGTTATTTCCGTAATCATGCCGGTTGAAGACATGCCTTACGACGAAAACGGCGAGACCGTTGATATCGTATTAAACCCGCTCGGCGTACCTTCACGTATGAACGTGGGTCAGGTGTTGGAAATGCACTTGGGTATGGCTGCCAAAGGTTTGGGTGTGAAAATCAACAAGCTGCTTGAAGAACAACGCGCAGTGGCTGATATCCGTAAATTCCTTGAAGAGATTTACAACGAGACTGGCGATGTAGCCGCGAAAGAAGATCTGAAGTCGTTTACCGATAAAGAAATTCTCGACCTGGCTAACAACCTGATTGGCGGTGTGCCTATGGCTACCCCAGTATTTGACGGTGCTAAAGAGCACGAGATCAAAGCCTTGCTGCGCTTGGCTGGATTGTCAGATACTGGTCAAACCACCTTGTTTGACGGCCGTACTGGTGATCAATTCACGCGTCCAGTAACCGTGGGTTACATGTACATGTTGAAGTTGAACCACTTGGTCGACGACAAAATGCACGCCCGTTCTACCGGTTCGTACAGTCTGGTTACGCAACAGCCTTTGGGTGGTAAAGCTCAATTCGGTGGTCAACGCTTCGGTGAGATGGAAGTGTGGGCACTGGAAGCTTACGGCGCCGCATACACCTTGCAAGAAATGCTTACTGTTAAGTCGGATGACGTTGCGGGTCGTACCAAAATGTACAAAAACATTGTGGACGGCGATCACCGTATGGAGCCTGGCATGCCAGAATCCTTCAACGTATTGGTTAAAGAAATCCGCTCCTTGGGTATCAATATGGAGCTTGAAACAGACGATTAATCGTTTCTGTTCAACCGGGGGCTTCGGCCCCAGATTCTCATTAGAGAGTTAAGCGCCTGATATAAACCCTTTGAGCCCACTGGAGAAATTGCCTTGAAAGACTTATTGAATCTGTTGAAGTCCCAGGGACAAGTCGAAGAGTTCGACGCAATCCGCATCAGCCTTGCATCACCTGAAATGATTCGGTCATGGTCATTCGGCGAAGTTAAAAAGCCGGAAACCATCAACTACCGTACCTTCAAGCCCGAGCGTGAAGGTCTGTTCTGTGCCAAGATTTTTGGTCCAGTAAAAGATTACGAATGCTTGTGCGGCAAATATAAGCGCATGAAGCACCGCGGAATTATCTGCGAAAAGTGCGGCGTAGAAGTTACCTTGGCGAAAGTTCGTCGTGAGCGTATGGGCCACATCGAATTGGCGAGCCCGGTTGCGCACATTTGGTTTTTGAAGTCACTTCCGAGCCGTATCGGTTTGTTATTGGACATGACTTTGCGTGATATCGAACGCGTACTTTACTTTGAAAGCTACGTTGTGACCGAGCCTGGTATGACAACGCTTGAGCGTGCTCAATTGTTGACTGATGAGCAATATTTCGACGCTATGGAAGAATTCGGTGACGAGTTCGAAGCTAAAATGGGTGCTGAAGCAATTCAAGCGCTGATGCGTGGCATCGATTTGGAATCAGAAGTTCAACGCTTGCGTGAAGAGATTCCAAACACTACCAGCGAAACCAAAATCAAGAAATACTCCAAGCGTTTGAAGCTTTTGGAAGCATTCCATTTCTCTGGCAACAAGCCTGAGTGGATGGTTATGGAAGTATTGCCAGTTCTGCCGCCAGATTTACGTCCATTGGTTCCATTGGATGGTGGTCGTTTTGCGACTTCTGACTTGAACGATTTGTACCGTCGCGTTATCAACCGCAACAACCGCTTAAAGCGTCTGTTGGACTTGAGCGCCCCAGACATCATCGTGCGCAACGAAAAGCGTATGTTGCAAGAGTCTGTGGATGCTTTGCTCGACAACGGTCGTCGTGGTCGTGCAATCACTGGTTCCAACAAGCGTCCATTGAAATCTTTGGCTGACATGATCAAAGGTAAGCAGGGTCGTTTCCGTCAGAACTTGCTCGGTAAGCGTGTTGACTACTCTGGCCGTTCGGTAATTGTGGTAGGCCCAACTTTGCGTCTGCATCAGTGCGGTCTGCCGAAGAAAATGGCATTGGAATTGTTTAAGCCGTTTATTTTCAGCAAGCTAGAATTGCGCGGTTTAGCTACCACTATCAAAGCTGCCAAGAAAATGGTTGAGCGTGAAGAAGCTGTCGTTTGGGATATCCTGGACGAAGTAATCCGCGAACACCCGGTGTTATTGAACCGCGCACCAACCCTTCACCGTCTTGGTATTCAGGCGTTTGAACCGGTACTAATTGAAGGTAAAGCGATCCAATTGCACCCGCTCGTGTGTTCTGCGTACAACGCCGACTTCGACGGTGACCAAATGGCAGTTCACGTTCCACTGACTATTGAAGCTCAGTTGGAAGCGCGCGCGTTGATGATGTCTACTAATAACATCCTGTCTCCAGCGTCAGGCGAGCCAGTTATCGTTCCTTCTCAGGACGTGGTATTGGGCTTGTACTGGATGACGCGTGACCGTGTAAACGCCAAAGGCGAAAACATGGTGTTTGCGGATATCGCTGAAGTTTCTCGTGCTTACTACTCCAAACAAGTTGATCTGCAAGCGCGTATTAAAGTGCGTTTGACTGAGACTTTGATTGGTGCTGAAGGCGAAAAAACTTCAGAGACTAAGATTGTTAACACGACTGTTGGCCGTACACTTCTTTGGGATATTTGCCCTCCAGGCATGCCGTTAGAAATGATTCACCGTCCAATGGTTAAGAAGGCAATTTCTGCTGCAATCAATTACTGCTACCGCGTAGTAGGCTTGAAAGCCACCGTAATTTTTGCCGACCGTTTGATGTACACCGGTTATGAGTTCTCAACTCGTTCTGGGTCTTCTATCGGTGTAAACGACTTTACGATTCCAGCGGCTAAAGCTGACATCATCGCTCGCGCTGATGCTGAAGTGAAAGAGATCGAAACTCAATATGCTTCTGGTTTGGTAACGCAAGGCGAAAAATACAACAAGGTTATCGATATTTGGTCGCGTGCCAATGATTTGGTAGCTAAGGCGATGATGGAAGGTATTTCTACCGAAAGCGTTATTAATCGCGACGGCGTAGAAGAGCGTCAGCCTTCTTTCAACTCAGTATTTATGTATGCCGACTCAGGCGCGCGTGGTTCGCCCGCTCAGATCCGTCAGTTGGCGGGTATGCGTGGTTTGATGGCGCGTCCAGATGGCTCAATTATTGAAACGCCCATTAAGGCAAACTTCCGCGAAGGTTTGAACGTACTTCAGTACTTCATTTCAACGCACGGTGCGCGTAAAGGTTTGGCGGATACCGCTCTGAAAACTGCGAACTCTGGTTACTTGACTCGTCGTTTGGTTGACGTTGCGCAAGACTTGGTTGTCACCATGGTTGACTGTGGTACCGATGAAGGTTTAACCATGTCACCGGTTATCGAGGGTGGTGATGTTATTGAATCATTGGGCGATCGTATTCTTGGTCGTGTAATGGCTCGCGATGTTATTCGTCCCGGTAGCGATGAGATTTTGGTCCCTGCGGGCACTATGATCGACGAAGCCTGGGTTGAACGCGTTGAATCTATGGGTATCGATCAGGTTCTCGTACGTTCGCCGATTACGTGTGATGCTCGCAACGGCATGTGTTCCATGTGTTACGGTCGTGACCTGGCTCGTGGTCACCGCGTAAATGCGGGTGAAGCTGTCGGTGTTATCGCGGCTCAGTCAATCGGTGAACCTGGTACCCAGTTGACCATGCGTACCTTCCACATTGGTGGTGCGGCATCAAGAGCGTCAGCAGCGGACAGTGTACAAATCAAGCAAGAAGGTGTCGTGCGTTTGGTTAACGTGAAAGTCGTTAGCAATCCTGCCGGCAACCTGGTTGCAGTATCGCGTTCGGGCGAATTGGCGGTTGCAGATGCAACTACCGGTCGTGAGCGTGAGCGTTACAAGATTCCTTATGGTGCTTTGATCACTGTAAAAGATGGCGAGGCTGTTAAAGGTGGCCAGGTTATCGCGAAATGGGATCCGCATACTCACCCAATCGTTTCTGAAGTGGCGGGTACTGTAGCTTTCTCTGGGATGGAAGACGGTCTTTCTATTCGTCGTCAAACAGATGAATTAACGGGTTTAAGCTCTATTGAAATTCTTGATCCGGCCGAGCGTCCATCTGCCGGTAAAGATTTGCGTCCAGCGGTAACGTTGGTTGATGCAAAAGGTAAAGAGCTGTTCCTTGCGAACACTAACGTACCAGCGCATTACATGCTTCCCGCTAAAGCGATTTTGAGCATTAACAATAGCGACATTATCAACGTAGGCGACATTATTGCGCGTATCCCGCAAGAAGGTTCGAAGACCCGTGACATCACCGGTGGTCTGCCGCGCGTTGCTGACTTATTCGAAGCTCGTCGTCCGAAAGAGCCGGCAATTCTTGCTGAAATCTCCGGTACTGTGAGCTTTGGTAAAGAGACTAAAGGTAAGCGTCGTTTGATCATCACTCCAACTGATGGTCAGGTATTGGATGATGGCTCAACTCACTACGAAGTGCTTATCCCTAAACATCGTCAATTGACCGTGTTTGAAGGGGAGATGGTTGCCAAGGGTGAAGTTGTATCTGACGGTCCCGCTAACCCGCACGACATTTTGCGCTTGCAAGGTGTTGAAGCACTGGCTCGTTACATCACTAATGAAATTCAGGACGTTTACCGTCTACAGGGCGTGAAGATTAACGATAAGCATATCGAAACTATCGTGCGTCAGATGCTGCGTAAAGTTGAAATTACCACTATGGGTGACTCAACCTTCGTTAAAGGCGAGCAAGTTGAGTTTACCAACGTGCTTGAAGAAAACGAAAAACTGCGTGCGGAAGATCGTCAACCAGCGCAATACGAGCGTCAGTTGCTCGGTATTACCAAAGCATCTTTGGCAACCGAATCCTTTATTTCGGCGGCATCTTTCCAGGAAACAACCCGCGTATTAACCGAAGCGGCTGTAACTGGCAAGAAAGATACCTTGCGCGGCTTGAAAGAGAACGTGGTAGTAGGCCGCTTGATTCCAGCCGGTACCGGTTTGGCCTATCACGCGGACCGTAAGCGTCGTCGTGAAGAAGCTCAAAACCACGACTTCGGTGGTGGTGTGAGTGCAGAAGACGTCGAAGCAGCATTAACAGAAGCTCTACGCTCAAGCGCTGAATAAGCCTTGGCGTGTTCTTCGAGACAATCTGAAATGGTTGTCCGTAACACAGGCGAGCTGATCGCATAAATCGTGACAACTCGCTGCATTAATAGGGCTGGCTCGCGCCGGCCCTATTTTTTCAGCGGTTTTTATCGGTTTTACCTTTAGCTTTCCTTGACGATGGTGGGTGACCTCTTTACAATGCGCCACCCACTTTTCCAAGTGGGAAGTAGTGCTTTTTATCGAAAAATAATAAGCCGCTTTCTTTAAATCCGGTCTTTGAAAGAAGACATATTATTTGTGGAGTTTGTTTTCATGCCGACGATCAACCAGTTGGTTCGTAAGCCGAGAAAACTAATCGTAGATAAGAGCGACGTTCCTGCTCTGCAAGGTAACCCGCAAAAACGCGGTGTTTGCACTCGCGTATATACCACTACACCTAAAAAGCCAAACTCAGCATTGCGTAAAGTGTGCCGTGTTCGTTTAACCAATGGCTTTGAAGTGTCTTCGTATATCGGCGGTGAAGGCCATAACTTGCAAGAGCACAGTGTTGTATTGATTCGTGGTGGTCGTGTTAAAGACTTGCCAGGTGTTCGTTACCACACAGTACGCGGTTCACTGGATACTTCCGGTGTTGCCAAGCGTAAGCAAGGTCGTTCTAAGTACGGTGCTAAACGTCCTAAGTAGTAGCGGATTGGCATTCAGTTGCCAACGCTATTCGCAGCGACGAATAGGTTTTCGGTTTAACCGAGTAAGGCTAAGCGCATTCACAAGGTCATTAGGCTTTGATGTCGTCTTAGAAATTTCCTGAAGAAGAGGCTTTTGACATGCCAAGAAGAAGAGTTGTCGCCAAACGCGAGACTATACCGGATCCAAAATTCGGTAATGTTACTCTGGCGAAATTTATGAACCACGTAATGATTAGTGGTAAAAAATCGGTAGCTGAGCGCATTATTTATGGTGCCTTGGAAATCGTAAAAACCAAATTGAACCGTGATCCTCTCGAAGTGTTTGACGAGGCTCTCGAAAACATCGCTCCACTGGTTGAAGTAAAAGCTCGCCGTGTGGGTGGTGCAACTTACCAGGTGCCAGTTGAAGTACGTGCGTCACGTCGTACTGCATTGGCTATGCGTTGGTTGGTGGATTTTTCGCGTAAACGCGGTGAGAAATCAATGCCAGCTCGTTTGGCTGGTGAGTTGATGGATGCTGCTCAAAGTAAAGGTGCTGCGGTTAAGAAGCGTGAAGACGTGCACCGTATGGCTGAAGCGAACAAGGCGTTTTCGCACTTCCGCTTCTAATGCCAAAGGCGCTTTTTCAGTAAAAGCGCTTTCAAAGTGGTGGACGTTTTTTTCAGTTCGCCTGATGAAAGTAAAGGCAGCATCGCTGCCTTTACCTTTTTAAAGAATTCGTAAAACGGGAAATACAGTCATGGCTCGCAAGACTCCTATTTCACGCTACCGAAACATCGGTATATGTGCCCACGTAGATGCTGGTAAAACCACCACTACTGAGCGCGTATTGTTTTACACCGGTTTGACTCACAAAATTGGTGAGGTCCACAACGGCGCGGCAACCACAGACTGGATGGTTCAGGAGCAAGAGCGTGGTATTACTATCACCTCGGCTGCAGTTACCACTTTCTGGAAAGGTATGGCCGGCCAATTCGACGAGCATCGCATTAACGTAATCGATACTCCTGGACACGTAGATTTCACTATCGAAGTAGAGCGGTCTTTGCGCGTACTCGATGGTGCTGTTGTTGTTTTGTGTGGCTCCTCAGGTGTTCAGCCGCAGACTGAAACTGTATGGCGCCAGGCTAATAAATACGAAGTTCCCCGTCTGGTATTTGTAAATAAAATGGACCGTACGGGCGCCGACTACTTACGCGTAGTCGAGCAATTGAAAACCCGTTTGGGTGCTAAAGCTGTTCCGTTGCAGATGACCATTGGGTCTGAAGAACACTTCAAAGGCGTTGTTGATTTAGTCAAGATGCGCGCGATCATCTGGAATGAAGCTGATCAGGGTATGACGTTCACTTATGAGCCGATTCCTGAAGCTATGCTCGATCAATGCAAAAAAATGCGCGAATTTTTGATCGAGTCTGCTGCTGAGTCTACAGAAGAATTAATGGAAAAATATCTCGGTGGTGAAGAGCTGACCGAAGATGAAATTAAATCCGGAATTCGTGCTCGTACGCTAGCGAATGAAATTATTCCGGTGATTGGTGGTTCGGCTTTTAAGAACAAAGGCGTGCAAGCAATGCTTGATGCCGTTGTAGATTATTTGCCGGCACCAACCGAAGTTAAAGCGATTGAAGGTGTGTTGGAAGATGGCGAAACCATCGCGACTCGCAAGGCGAGCGATGACGAGCCTTTTGCTGCCCTCGCTTTTAAAATTGCTACCGATCCATTTGTGGGTACGTTGACATTCTTCCGTGTATATTCCGGTACCTTGCAGTCAGGCGATACCGTTCTGAACTCGGTAAAAGGTAAGAAAGAGCGTGTGGGTCGTATGGTGCAGATGCACGCGAACCAGCGCGATGAAATTAAAGAAGTGTTGGCGGGAGATATTGCGGCAGGTATAGGTTTTAAAGACTGTACTACTGGCGACACCCTGTGCGATCAGAATCATGTGATTGTGCTTGAGCGGATGGATTTTCCGGAGCCCGTAATTCACGTGGCGGTGGAACCAAAAACCAAAGCAGATCAGGAAAAGATGGGTGTCGCTTTGAGCAAGCTTGCTCAGGAAGACCCATCGTTCCGTGTTAAAACAGATGAAGAAACCGGTCAAACCATTATTGGTGGCATGGGCGAGTTACACTTAGATATTATCGTTGACCGTATGCGTCGCGAATTCAGTGTTGAGGCCAACATAGGTAAGCCACAAGTTGCTTATCGCGAAGCCATACGCAACACCTGTGAGATCGAGGGCAAGTTTGTGCGTCAGTCTGGTGGTCGTGGTCAATACGGTCATTGCTGGATTCGTTTCGAACCGGGCGTTGATGAAAATGCCGAAGGTCTGGAGTTCGTTAATGAATTGGTTGGCGGTGTTGTTCCAAAAGAATATGTGCCTGCGATCCAAAAAGGTATCGCAGAACAAATGCAGAATGGTGTTTTGGCTGGCTATCCATTGCTCGGCTTGAAGGCGACTGTATTTGATGGTTCGTACCACGATGTCGACTCCAATGAAATGGCTTTTAAGATAGCCGCTTCTATGGCAACCAGAAAGCTCGCCCAAAAAGGCGGCGCCGTGTTGCTTGAGCCGATCATGAAAGTTGAGGTCGTTACGCCCGAAACCAATATGGGTGACGTGGTGGGCGACTTAAATCGCCGTCGCGGTTTGATCCTGGGTATGGATGAAAGCCCGATGGGCAAAGTAATTGACGCTGAAGTTCCTTTGGCGGAAATGTTTGGTTATGCAACTTCTCTGCGTTCAGCAACGCAAGGTCGCGCAACCTACACAATGGAGTTTTTGAAATATTCAGAAGCTCCGCGCAATGTTGCTGAAGAAGTGATTGCAAAAAGCGGATCGCGTCACGACGCTGATTAATTTTATGTTTCATCTTGTTAGAGGATAGAAAAGTGGCTAAAGAAAAGTTTGAACGTAACAAGCCCCACGTCAATGTGGGCACGATTGGTCACGTAGACCATGGTAAAACCACCTTGACCGCAGCATTGACTCGCGTCTGTGCAGAAGCATGGGGCGGTAAAGCTATCGCATTTGATGGTATCGACAATGCTCCAGAAGAGCGTGAGCGCGGTATTACCATTAACACGTCACACGTTGAATACGACTCACCTGCGCGTCACTACGCACACGTAGACTGCCCAG